>Ga0209541_10011473_pt1 | contig 13859 bp, 15 predicted proteins | sample RifCSPlowO2_01_FD_184027 | JGI IMG/M metagenome (GOLD analysis project Ga0209541, IMG submission 184027) | Groundwater microbial communities from Rifle, Colorado - Rifle CSP2_plank lowO2_0.1 (SPAdes) (version 2) | ecosystem: Environmental > Aquatic > Deep subsurface > Groundwater | place...
AAGCATTGCGCGACCTTGGCTATCTGAAGGTTGACGAGCCATTCATGAAACTATTCAACCAGGGAATGCTGCACAAGGACGGGTTTGTCATGAGCAAGTCCAGAGGCAATGTTGTGCTTCCTGAAACTGTCTCGAAAACATACGGCATTGACACTGCTCGATTGTTCATGATGTCTGTAGCAAGCCCTGACAAGGACATGGAATGGAATGACCATGGAATTGAAGGCAGCTCTAGATTCATCAAAAGAGTATGCGAGTATTTCTCAAATATCTCATTCGGAAAATCCAGCAAGCAGGTTGAGAACAAGGTTCATACTTCAATACAGGCTGCTACTGAGCACATTGATTCCTTAAGATATAACCTTGCAATCATCCGGATTCGCGAGCTGTTCGCTACAATGCAAAATAATGATGTCAGCAAAAAAGATGCAGAAATATTCCTGAAATTGTTGCATCCTTTCTGCCCGCATGTGACTGAGGAACTTTGGGGAGGATTGGGCAATGATCCTTTCATTACATTATCTTCATGGCCCGCTGCTGATATGACTAAGATCGATCCCATTATTGATGCGATGGAAATATTTGTTGGAAATGTGCAAGAAGATGTAAGGCGCATCTTGAAACTTGCAAAAATCCAGCCTAAGGAAATAAAAGTGTTTATTGCGCCTAAAAATGCCTATCAGCTTTACCATGCGCTTGCAAAAGAGAAGGAAAAGAACATCAAGCTGCTGATGGAAAAATACAAATCTTATGGCAAAGATGCGTTTAAAGCTGTTGATAGATATATCAAAGGAAATCTAGCGCTGTCAAGCTTGACACAGGAACAGGAGCAAGAAGCATTGATGCAGGCACAGCAGCAATTTACCAAGGAGTTTAAGATTTCAGTGCGCATTCTTTTGGCTGAAAACAGCAAGGAAGCTAAAGCGCAACAGGCACAGCCTGGAAAGCCTGCGATTCTTGTTGTGTAGTTCCCATCACAGAAATGCTTAAATATCTACTTTCACATTCTTTCCTATGCACAAAGAGGGGTTGTATAAAAGAGCTGAGGCCAGATTTCTTGCACAGCTGCATGGTGCTGATCAGTTGGTTCCTAAAATGGCTACTTTGGTAGCTGCGCTGCATGAACAGATACCTTATTTCAATGGGTGCGGGTTCTACTTTTGCGAAGAGCCTGAGATGGAAGTAGGGCCTTATCAGGGAAAGGTTGTCTGCGCCAAGATTGGATACCATGGGATTTGCGGAAAGGCTGCCAAAACTGGAAAGGCTGTGATTGTGGCAGATGCGAAGCACTATAAGGAGAGGATTATCTGCGACGAGAAGACCCAATCGGAAATGGCACTTCCTGTTTATGATCCTGAAAAAAGATTAGTAGCTGTGTTCTATGCAGAAAGCCATGCCAAAGGCAGCTTTGATGAAGAGGATGCCGAGCTTATTGAACATATCTTTCCTTTGCTTTTTTGACACGTGTTACACCGCGCATTTGTACATAGGACTATTTTTTAGAGATATTTAAGGCCAAGGACTTGGAGAAGTATTGTTTGTTGGCTCAAAAGTGACTGTTACTAAGAGTGGTTTAGGTGAATCGATTAATTCGTAATTTAATCTAAGTTCATACTTGCATGCTCCTTTTTCTTCAAGGCTGTAGCCATCTCCTGGTTTTAATCCCCTTCTACAGAGGGCATCACGGAGCAATTGAGTGAGTGTAGTTGGTGAATTGCATACTTTTTTTCTTAATTCTACTTTTAGGCGCGCTTCTCGCGGTTTATTTATAGTCAAGTCTGCTTCCTTTCCATCACTTTCTCTGTCTTGAAGTGCTGCTTGGACAACTTCTACAAGTGTTTGTTCATCTTCTAGTGAAAGTATTTTTCCAATGAAGGTTATCTGGTCTTCAGTATAACCTAGATCCTGAATAATCCTAAAGACCGCTCTCTTTACGTAGTCATTCATCTGTCTGTTCTTTTTGGTTCTTTTTATTAAGTTTATGCTCTTCTTGTCTGATTGTGGTTATTATTAGGAAATGGTTCATAAGTCTTAAGAATCAAGATATCTTTTGGTGCAGTATGAGCAAAGATAAAGATGAAGGTGTAGATTTAGATTCTCTTGAGGTAGGTGGCATTGGGATGAATGATGATTTTGAGCCTGGAAAGCCTGTTTGTGAGATGTCTAGCCCTGAACTTGATGTCACTGAGCAAAGAAAGGATTTAGAATCAACCTTGGATGCTATTGCTATGGAACTTCAGCCAACATATCAAGGGAAGATTTTAAGAGAATATTCTAATTATTCTATAGACCATCCTTGCAAGTTCCCTTTTGGAGTTTCTTCATTTTATTCCCTTGTTGAACAAAGAAAAAATTCTCTTTTATCGAGAATTGCTTTTCCATTCTCTGAAAGTTTTTCCTGTGCACCCATTCTTGAAATTGCTGATTACACTCTAGAATTGCCAGATAAGCGCCAACTGATTCCTGTTAATTCATATGCCTCTACGGTAGAGCAGCAGGCTATAATTGCCAGGCACCTTAATGCTTTTGCTGAAAGATGGAAGGTTGTCATTCCTGCTGATGCGATTCCGCATTTGCTATAGGCAGATTAAAAAACTCCTTCTTTTCCCTTTAGTGACATGAAAGTTTCTGCTGATGATGAAAGATTACGTTTAGACAAATTTATCCGGAGAAGCTTGCCGAGAGCGCCATTGAACTTCATTTTTCAAAGCATTAGGAAAGGAGATATTAAGGTCAATGGAAAGAAAGCCAGGCAGGATTACAGGCTGAAAGAAGGCGATGAAATAATCTTTTCTTTTCCAGCAGAAAAATATCTGTTGTCCCAGAAGCCTAGCGCATTTAAGCAGAGATTCACTGTTCTGTATGAAGATGCTGATTTGCTTGCTGTGGACAAGCCTGCAGGGCTGGCAAGCCACGGAGGGACAGGCATTGAGGACAGCCTGATTGCTGAAGTCAGGGCATATCTTAAAGATACTGAAGGAAGAAGCTCTTTAGCACATAGGTTAGACAGAGAAACTTCGGGTGTTGTCCTCATTGGAAAAAATAAAACATTCCTCCGCATGCTGAATGCTGCATTGCAGGAGCGCACAGTAAACAAGACATACCAGGCATTAACAGCAGGAAGATTCTCAAAGAGGCATGGAACACTTGTCTCTTCTCTGAAACGGGTGCAGGAAAATTTCTCTACCAAGATAATTGTTGATCCTTCAGGCAAGGAAGCAAGACTAAGCTATAATGTGCTGAAAGAGTACCCTATGTTCAGCATGATTGAAATTACATTGCATACAGGAAGGATGCACCAGATCAGGGCACAATTGGCAGCTGAAGACCACCATGTTTTGGGGGACAAAGTTTACGGGAATATTTCATTGAATAAGAAACTTAAAACTGAACTCCTTTATTTACATGCACATCGCATACAGTTCACTCATCCACGCACCGGAAAATATCTGAAATTAGTCTCACCACTGCCCGAAGCATTTCAGAAGTTTTTACGGAAGATGCAGGCCTTAATACTATCACCTTAAAGCATTTCTTTCAATAATCTAAACAAAGAATACTACTCACTTTCCCCTGCTGTACAAAGGCATGGCATCCCAATGTTAATTTTTCTGCTGTGCAGGCTCCTGTTTTCGCGATAGTTTCACCATGAGTAACCTGTTCCCTTTCCTCAGAGGATAATTCAGCAACACAAGAACCTGTGCATTCTTCTTGATTGTTGCATGTGGTGGATTGCGTGCGTGCTTCTGCAGGTGAATTTATTATGGGTTTTGATTTCAGTGTTTCTTCAATATTTGTTGTGCATGCCGTTAAGAATATCAATCCCAGAAAAATGAAAACTATCTGCACGTTTTTCATGCATTTGATTTTACTTTTTTTCTTTAAATACTTAGCGAATAGCAGCAAATGCGATAGGTTTATAACTGTTTTATTCGTGTTCTTTTAAGGTGTTTCGAGGTGGTCCATCACGATGACAATCTTGCTTTGTGGATTGCTGTAATTATTATTGTCTTTTCATTGCTTATTAACCTGGGCATTGCCTCTGTTGTTGGAGAAGCAGTGCGCGGGCCAAATGCCAATTACCAGACAAAAGCGCCTTTGGTGTTGAGCGTGCAGGACTTGCAGGAAGGAGTCATTTTGGCTAGAGGAAACACGAATGTAATTGTTCCTCACCAGCTTGTTGGAAAGCTCCACAGCGATGTATTCAGGACTGTAGAGAGCAATATCCGCCTTGTTGAGAATAACTATGCCAAAAGATTTCAGCAGGGAAAGAAGATCTGGATACCAGCAAGCACGCGCTACCAGAAAGACATCAGGAAATACACAGTTGACGGGGTTTATACTGACACTTTGGTGAGCCAGGATCTAAAGATTAAAGTCTTTGGCAAGGATCATGTGGTCTGGGTTTATAATCCATAGCTTCAATTTCATTCGCAGTCATAGCCAAGCTTTTATAAGCCCTGATTTTTCTATTACTGCATATGGCAGAGAAATTTCTTCTGGTAAGCCTGGAGGAGGAGCAGGCTAAAAAGCTTGCTGAAGTGCTGAGCAACAAGACTGCCAGGCTGATTTTGAATTACCTTTCAGAGCATGAGGACAAGTCTGAAAGTGACATTGCAAAAGCCCTGCATTTGCCATTGACTACTGTCCATTACAACATTGAAAACTTGAAGAAAGCTAGCTTGATTGAAGTGCAGCACTTTATGTGGAGCGAGAAAGGTAAAGCCGTGGACCTGCATAGCGTTGCAAAGAAGTTCATTGTGTTAAGCCCTAAGGGAACGCATGTTGATGCTTCTAGGCTGAAGAACCTGTTAATGATTGGGGGGATTTCCGGGCTGGGAGCAATGCTTGCTGGATGGATTGGCAGGTCTATTTTGTTTCCTTCAGCCAGAACAGCTGCTCCTAAAATGGCTGAAACTGCCATGATAGCCGCTCAAACTGCTGGCGCTGCGCAAGTTTCTGCTGAACCTTCCATGTGGGTAATTTACCTTGTCTTATTTTGCGTCGGTGCCCTGTTCAGCATGCTGATGTACTCGCTATTGCGCTGGAAAAAGCGCTAGTATACAATTCTAGGCTGGATATTGCAATTCTTGATGACCCATTCTTTGTCAACTTCAGAAGCACTTACCTTTGTTCCATTAAATACAAACCATTCCCGATTGCTGTTATCTGGCCAAGGCCATGGAAAACTACTCACTCTTAGCATTCTGTCTTGCAACCACATATCAGGGCATTCCTGCAGCTTAGAAGGAGTGAGCATGATGTTGAGAAGAATCCCTACGATGATGAGAATTACTATTCCTACAATGAACTGTCTATAATTCATGATTATTCAACAGATGTTGCATACCCGCCAAATGTTGTTCCAGAGGCAGAAGATCCTGATGTAGTTGAAAGCATTTGATAAATCATTTTACCATCCCAGTAGACCTCTCCATTCCACTTGACCAAATACTGATGTTCTATATCTGGCTCTTCTGGCATTTCATTATACATTCCGCAATACATTTTTAGTGTTATTTTATATCCTTCATCTTCTTTATCAATATCACCAATTTCTTCTGGCTCCATCATACCTGTTTCCTCGTTGTATCTTCCGCATCCATCAGAACCCTGGAACCATTGGCGGTGGAATGCCATCAAGGCGATTTGGCGCGCATCGTTTTCATTCATGATCAGATTGTCTTCCTTTTCTCTATTTTTGCATCCCCCAAAGAATCTATCCTGTGTGCATAGTTCCCCTTGGCAATTGCTGCCATATGCAGGATAACAATCCTCACGCAGGCTGCATTCTTTTTCATTCAAAGATTCACATGCGCCTTCTTTCTTCTTCTGGCATGCAAAAGATTTTCCAGTATTGCAGACTTTCTTTCCATCCTCAGTAATTTGGCAACTTTCTTCATATATCCTGTATTCTGATTTGCAGTCTTTCCGCGCATCACAGGCATCTTCATTCAATACAGAACAGGGAGCTTTTTCCTCGCAACGGGGCTTGCCGCACACTGCCGCGCAAATCTGACCTTCATCACAGTCCATAGGGCATTCATTCCAGTAGCCGCCTGATCTTTCACAGACTTTTCTTTCCTTTGCCCATTCCTTGTCTTTTTCTTTCTGCTTTTTATTATAGCATTCTGTTATGTCATTGCCTGATAACCTGTCGCAATTATCTTCCCAGCCTTGGAAGCATGCTGAACGCTTGTCTCCCTCAAACCTATTGCAAAGCCTTTCAATTGCTTCATTATAGCATCTTACTCTCTCATTCCCTTCAAGCTTGGCGCAGGTTACATCTGGAAATTCCCATTCTTTTGGGGGAAGTTCTATAGGCTTTTTATCTTGCTCACTTTTTCTTAACAAGCATACAGCTTTTCCTGTTTCCGGTTCCAAAAACGCCTCAATCTTTTGACTATCTTCTTCTATTAAAACGTAATAATACTCTCGAACAACCATTTGAGGGCCGCATTTATCCCTTATAGACTCTATATTTGATTCTACATAAGAGCGATCCCACAAGGTAATTCTCATCTCAGCATCAGGATGCTCCTTTAAGAACGCATCAATCGCAGGAATCTGCTTCAATGCGTCTTCAATATTTGTTGTGCATGCGCTGAGGAAAATCAATCCTAATAATCCCATGAATAAAAGAAAAATCTTTGGTTTTTTCATAAATCTGAGCGTGTTTCGTGCTTTAAATAGTTGCTGATAACTGCGAATGAAATTGAAGCTATTCCTTTTCTAGCAACCATCTCCACAATGGAATGAATTTTATCTTGTTTCTACCAAAATTTTCTTCAGTTTCATAATCCCAAGTTATTATAAAAAGGTCTTTGCATTTTAGCTCTTTACTTGCCTTTATTAATGCAGTAACCTCCCTTTCATTTAATTCTTCTTTCGAGTTTATGTAGCTCACCTGAATCAACTGTTTTATTTTTTTATCTTCCTTTAGAATAAAGTCAACTTCATTTTGATGATAATCTTTCCAATAATAAACTTCAAGAAACCTATTCAATGATTTTCTTCTCTGCAGTTCTAACGCTACCTCATTTTTGATAAATCTCCCTTTATTTTCTGAAAACTTAAAACCGACATAATTCACCAAGCCAGAGTCTATGCAATAAATCTTTTTAGGAGATATGAATTGCTGTTTTAACTTAAAATCAAATTTTTCTAACTTAAATACCAAAAAAGCATTTTCAAGATAGGATATCCAATTTGATATTGTTGATACGTGTTTAATATCAAATAACCTTTTTAACTTACTATATGTTACTTCATTGGAAACATTTGTTATCAAATATCTCGCTAACTTCTTGAGCTCTTCCTTTTTGGCTATGTTGTGCCTTAGTAGAACATCCTTTGTCAATATATTTTCATAAATCCTTGAAATCATTCCTCTTCCAAATTTATATGTCTCTGGAAACCCTCCAATTTCAAGATATTTATATAAAAAGTTTATGACCTTGGCTTTCTGTTGCGTGGTGAATACCACCCTTTCTTCAAATCCTTTAAATTTCAAAAATTCATTAAAGGAAAAAGGGAATAACAACCTGTCAATATACCTCCCTGTTAAGTGCGTTGCTAATTCTCCAGACAATAATTTAGAATTACTCCCTGTTAGAATTACTCTTTTTGTCCTTCTTAACCTGTTAACAAATAATTCCCACTTCTCTACATTTTGTATCTCATCTAAAACTATAAGGTCTATATCTCCATAAAGTGCATAGAATGCTTGCATGACTTTATTCAAGTCCTCGCTTTTCAATCCAATCAATCTTTCATCATCAAAATTGATGTAAGCAAATTTGTATTGTTTTGCTAGAAGATATGAATATATCGATTTTCCACATCTCCTTATACCCAGAATCGCTAAGATATTGGGGTATTTTAATGCCCTTTTAGACTCTTCGGATTTGGTTCTTTCTATTATTTTCTCGGTCTTCTCTATGGTCTCTAGCTCTTTCCTTTGTTCTTTTATTATGCTCTCTAAATCCATACGTTTTGAATAGTAAGCTTTCTTATAAATCTTTCTATTGCATTAGAAAGCTTTTTTAGCCTTTTAAATCCTTTAAGAACCGCTTGATGGTGTTCACGACATGCTCTGGCTGGGTCTTCAGGATTTGCGCAGCTCTTTCTAAGAGCTCCTTGTCTGTGAGATTTTCTCTTTCTGTTGCTGTTAACCTTATCTTTGCCTTTTCTTCTTTTCCTAGAACCTTTTCCGCTATCTTTTTCCCATCAGCAGGAGTCATGTCAATCTCAAACTGAAGATTGCCTCTGCTCATTTTTTCTTTCTTCCTATTCTTCCAGAGCTCAAACAGTTCCTTGCAGCGTGCAGGAATCTGCTCCTTGGTGCACTGCAAAAGGCCTGCTGCTTCTTCAACTATTCTTGATTCTTTGTTTGATTCATGAAGCGCAGCATTTCCTGCAACAAACTCTATGCGGACAATGCCATCCTGGATCTTGGATGCCTTGAGAATCTTGATAGATTCAGCTTCGCTTGTGTTGTTGAGATGGGTACCGCCGCATGCTTCTACATCATAGCCAGGAATGTTTACAATGCGCAGCTTCTTGCCTGGAGGAACCCCGCCTTGGTAAATAGAAAAGCCATATTTCTGCTCTGCCTCTGTTCTGTCCATGAAATTTTTTTCTACAGGAATCCGCTTTCTAATAATGTCATTAGCAGTTTTCTCTATTTCCCGCAATTCTTCTTCTGAAATGCTCTGGTAATGCGTCAGGTCGATGTGCGCCTTTTCCTCTGTTTTCTTTGCGCCTGCCTGATTGATGTGCTTGCCCAATACGATTCTTGCTGCTGCATTGATTATATGGGTGGAAGTGTGATGCTGCGCCAGCTGTTTCCTCCTGTCAGGATTGACTGCTCCTGTGATATGGTCGCCTTGTTTGCATTTGATGGCAGATTCAAGCACATGAACAATATGCGGACCCTGCTTGTAGACATTAATGACTGGCATGCTGTTAATGGTGCCTAGGTCGTGCAGCTGCCCGCCGGAATTTGGATAGAAGAATGTCTTGTCCAAGACTATTTTAGGACCTTCAACCTTGACAATTTTTGCTGTGAATGTTGCAGCCTTCCAGTCTCCGAAATACAGTGCCTCAGTCTCCTGAATTTTGCTTAGGTCTAATTCTTCCTCGTTGTGCTTTGTCGCATGCTCCTGGACTTGCTTCTCGTGCAGCTCTGCTATTAATGCATAGAAATTCTCTGGAATCTTGATTTGCCTGCTGTGCTTCTGGAATTCCTGCTGGATAAGTTCAGGAGCAATGCCCTGGCTGTCATATAATTCCAGGAGCTTTTCCTGTGTGATGTCCTTTTCCTGCAGCTTTGCAACTATGCCTGCTGTTTTCTGGCGGGTGTTGTCAAACTTGACTTTTTCAACTTCAAGGACCTTCTGCACAGTGTCTAGTGATTCAGATAATTCCGGGAACAAAGGCTTCAAATATTGCGCATGCCATACTGCTATTTCTGGCATAGAAATTTTCCAGCCATACTGCTCAATGAATGACTGGGCTCTCCTGAACAAGACCCTCAAGTTGTAGCCGCCTCCGACGTTGGAAGGCAGGGCGGAATCAGATATTGCTACAAGCAATGCGCGGGCGTGCTCTGCAACTGAGTACAATGCTGCCAGGGGCTGGATTTCCTGCTTCAATTCCTGCACATCTATGTTCATTGCTTGTGCTACTTTCTGCCAAGCTTTTTGGATATCACTTACTTCATCGAGATTGAGATTTGGAGCAAATGGCAAAAATTTTTTCTGCAATTCCGTATTGGGTTTAATTCCTGTAATTTCATATAATTTTTTGCAGACTGTTGGAAATGTCGAATCATAGATTGTGGATTTTCCTTGCGTGAACCAAGCACATCTCTCCTGTCCCATCCCCATGTCCAGTACTTTAATGGGGAGCTCTTTGTAGCCTGTTGAAGTTTGTTGATACTGCATATAGACTTGATTGCCGATTTCTAGTCCTCGCGAAAAGAATTCTGCCGCCGAACCAAATGATCCGCCCCCGGCCCATGCATCCTCATGAAAGGTTATTTCATTTTTTGGCAAACCGAGCCCTTTGTTAAGCCAGGTATAAATTTCTTTTAGGTATCTATTGGCATCATATTCTTCAGGAGAAACGAAACAATGTTGCCCGTTCATGATAAATCCCACTAGGTGTTGTGACAATCCGGTCGAGTCGATATCTCCAAATCTAAGGCAAAATTGAGGGATTACTAAGGGATTTGCTGGAGGCTTTACTTCTCCAGAAACGACAAATGGCTGGAATGCAGCTATTGAAGCGATTGTAAAATCTGTTGTCGGGTTCCATCGACTAACAGCAGGGAATCGTTTAATGGAGGTATATCCAAATTTTTTGAACATTTTTGAGAATTCTTTCCAGACTCCAATATAGCTCAATTTATTCTTTGCCGGAGTGTTTCCAATGAAGCTGAATGAGCCTGAACATTGCGGATCGTCACAAATTTCTCTGTTGGTGGCTGTCCAGAAGAAGGTATTGCATTTTTTGCACTGCTTTCTTTCAAATCCCAGTTCTTTCAATGTTTGCGTAGGATAGTATTTCTCTGGCTCTTTCTGGGCAATTGCCTTGAACTTCTTCTTCATTTCCTTGTCTGAGAGCATATCTAGAATCTTATCCAAATGTTTAAATTCTTTCTCTTTTTGGGTTTTATACGTTCCTTTTAGAAAAGCACACTACCGCCCTTGCTATTGCTTCTCTCGCGATAGGGTTAATTGCTATTATAAGTCCTGAATATAGAAATACGATTATTATGCTCACTGCTGCTGCTATTGCAATCTATTATGTCTCTTCTCTTTCCAAAGATGTTGAAAATCATCAATTAGAAATTATTCGCTTAAATGAAAAGCTTAAAATACACGAACAGATTGCTGATCTGAAAGCGCGTATCATTCATTTAGAAAAGAGGTCAAAGAAATGAAAAAAGGTTCTTCACAATTTCTTAATGTTGTTTTAATTATTCTTGTTATCTATTTATTATATATATTGTGGAAGGCTATCTCTTCCAAATTAGGGTAGACTAAACCTGCAGCTTCTGAATTCTGTCTCTTAATGCGGAGAGCTCTGCGTCTAATTTCTGGCGCGATGTTACAGGCAGCTTATCAGAAGAATCGTCACGCTGCTTTCCTGGAATTTCCTTTGCCTCTACTGGCCTGACTGGATGAGGAGAATCTAGATCCTTTGGCAATGGAGGCAAGGATTTCCTGATGCCTATGGCTGTCCTTTTCAAGCGTGCCAAGCTTACACTTATCTGCTTCTTTAATTCTTCCTTCTGATCACGCAAGTCCTTCAATGTATCTTCCTGCCTGAGAATCTCTGTTGACTTGATTGCAGCCTCCAGCAAAGCACGGCGTATCTCTACAGGGCGTTCGATCATTGTATGAATGTGCTTCATTACCATTAGACTTCAAACAAGCGCTTGTCAATAAACAGTAATTGCTCTTTGATAGAGTCAAGATTGGAATGCGCTTTTTTCAGCTCTTCTTCTTCTGCAAGGCGGATTGATTCTAATTTTTCAAGGAGCTGCTCTGTTTCCTGCAGTGTCCTTTTCAATGCCTCTATGTTGCCCATTGCTTCCCTGTAGTCATCTACCTTGATGAACAAAGGCTTCTCAACTATATATTCATGGGAAGGAGATGGCTGCATTGGCTCAGCAGGAGGAGCGAAAGTCTTCTTTGGAAATCCAGAAGGTGATTCTAATTTTGGAGGCAAGGGCTTTCGCAAGGGAATGTTCATATCTGCCTCGTCATGCGTCATAATAGGAGGAGAAGCAGGCAGCACATCTAATGGCTCCTTTGGCAAATCCTTCATATCATCTGAGAATTCTGGCTGGTATGCTGGAGGATTATTGGAATTGAACTGCGGGAATTCAGGAAATTTTGGAATTTCAGGCTTTGAAGCATCCTTCTTTTTTGAGAAAAGTCCCATTTGATCACCTCTGGTAAGAACTGACGATCCAGTCTTTTTAAATACTTTCTCCCCATTTATGAGTGAGAACATCACTCCTGGTCAAAGTCAATGAAGAATTCCCTTGAACTTGCTGCTACCTTTGCCTTGTCATGAATCTTTATCTGGAGCTCTTTCTTCTGGGTGTCGTAAGCAGCCTTGATTTTTTCCAGGTCTTCTTGGGTATATTTTTTCTCTTCAATCTCCTCTTTTGCTTGTATTGGCACTTCCTTGCCTACAAGCTCTGCGCGCATTGTTGCAAGCTCTTCCTTGTTTACAGGAATCTCTTCTATGACTGGCTTGGCTTGCTGGGGAATGCTGTTCTTGTCCAATGGGTTTGTTCCTGCGCGGATTTCCATTCCGTCTCTGAAGCCATCCTCATCTGAGTCTGAAAGCAACGGATCTGTATTGGTTGACTCTAGCTCTTCCTTGTCTGGCAAAAGGTCATGATCAGTGTCAGGGTCTATAGGATTTATTCCAAGCTGCATCTCCCTTCCATCTAACAAGCCGTCTGCATCAGTGTCTGGATTTGAAGGGTCTGTAGAGTAAAACAATTCCTGCTCGTCTGACAAGCCATCATTGTCTGTGTCAGTATGGTTGTCACTAGCTACGAAAGATGTTGCTATAAGTAATATGATGAGCAATGATGAAATCCATCCTTGGTAATGCATAGAATTTGCGTAGCTTTTCTTGTATTTAAAAGTGTGGGAAAGGCTTTTAAAGTTCTTTCAAGCAATTTAATATTATGGACCTTTCTCAAGAGGCGCTGTTTGACCTTGTTAGCGAACAGGTAGGCAAGGACACGCTTCAGCTTGTTGAGCAGATTTACAAGAAGGAGAATGTCTCTGAGTTCAAGCTTGCAGAGAAGCTTGGAATTACTGTGAACCAGGTGAGGAGCGTTCTTTACAGGCTGCAGGATAAGAACTTGGTGATATTTACAAGAAAGAAGGACAAGAAGAAAGGATGGTATGTTTACTTCTGGACACTGGACATGAAGGAAGCAAAATCACTGTTCCTGAAGCGCAGAAGGCAGCAGCTTGAAGGCCTGCAGAAACAGCTTTCCCTGGAGCAGAACGGGGCATTGTTTATATGCAAAAATGCATGTGCCCGCATGTCTTTTGAGCAAGCGCTGGAAGTGCAGTTCAAATGCCCTGAATGCGGGGAAGTGCTGCATCAGGAAAACACGCAGAAGAATGTTGAGCAGCTTAGGAGAACGATTGACAGGACTCAGGAAGAGATTGAGATATACAGCAGGATTGAGCCTGAGGAAGAGGAGATTAAAGCCAAGCCGAAAGCTGCGAAGAAGAAAGTTGTGAAGGCAGCTGCCAGGAAGCATGCAAGGAAGGCTGTGAAAAAAATTTCCAAGAAGCATGTGAAGAAGAAAACAGATAAGAAAAGCGTGCTTAGAATGCTATTTTCCAGGAAAGCGAAGAAAAAACGGCGCTGATTAGGTGAGCATTTGTATTAACGAGCCAAATACTTTTGAACCATCTAATGGAGGGATGGGCAGCAAATTAAAGATGAACAGGAACAGGTTAATCTGCTTGGTCAGATAGAGCAGGATTGCCTGCGTTCTTGAAAGCTTTGCGTGTTCCAGGAGATACCATGCAAGGAGAAAGAGAACAAGATTTACCAATGGGCCTGCGAATGAGATCCAGAAAGTTTCTATTGTGCTTGGTGTTCCTAGAATCTGGACATAGCCAGGGGCAAACAAGATTATAGGGGAGTTGATGAACTTCAGGAACGCTCCCAGAATGAGACCGAACGGCCAAATCTTGAATGTCGCTGCGAGGTCATAGCTTATGGCAACGAACTTGTGGCCCAGCTCATGCAAAATAACTGCTGGGGCTGAGATTGCTATAGCATAGGAGTATCCTCTCCAGTCA
>Ga0209541_10011474_pt1 | contig 13859 bp, 12 predicted proteins | sample RifCSPlowO2_01_FD_184027 | JGI IMG/M metagenome (GOLD analysis project Ga0209541, IMG submission 184027) | Groundwater microbial communities from Rifle, Colorado - Rifle CSP2_plank lowO2_0.1 (SPAdes) (version 2) | ecosystem: Environmental > Aquatic > Deep subsurface > Groundwater | place...
CCAGCTAAAACTGGCTGAAATCTTGCACTAAAACATTGTGTTGGAAATTCTGCTCGATTTTCTATTTCTCTTGAGTAAACCATAGAATCTAATCCATGGGGTATACTCACATTAAAATTAGCATCATCTAAAGTTTCAGTTTCCTCCAAATCGCAAATATCTTTAGAAATTAATGGAAAATCAGAAGGCTTCTTACCTTCGGGTACAAGTATTTTTACAATCTGCAAGGAATCAATTCCCAAATCTTTTAGCCTATTAGCAAAATTAAAATAAGTATCACTATGTTCTGCACGTAATGCCACTCTTGCACCAATCATTAAATCTCCCCTTCTCCCTTGCTTATCTCTTTCATTAATAATCCTTCCCAGCCCATTTAATGCATCTGTAAATGTAAATTCACTTTGCCCAGAATAATGTTTATATGATTCTCCAATTCCTGGAAAACTGATTCGTATAAAAGAAGAGTTTTCAACCAAGGCTTTTCTTAAACTCTCATCTATTTTACTTCCAGTACTAACATATACACTTTGCATCCCCAATTCTTTTGCATACCTTAAAATCTCTTGTCTATGCTTATAATAATCAGGATTACCTTCTCCAGATTGTTCAAATCTTACTCCTTTAAAACCCCTTTTTTTAGAATAGTCTGCAATTTCTTTTAGCATTCGTTTATATGTTTCTAAATCCATCCTAAAATTGTCTCTAGGAAATTGTTTTATAGGAAAATTTGTTCCATGGGCAGATAAACAGTCCTGGCACCTAAAATCACATTGTAATACGTCATGACTATCTACAGAAAGAATTGGAATTGGCTTTTTATATCTCTCAAAATCATACATTGCCTTTACATAATCTATTACAGATAATGGAAAAAAATGCTGCACATATCTTTTTCTATCTTCAAATACTATGTTTCCTTGTTCATCAGTTACCACAAATCCGTTAAAACGAAGTGCACGTTCTTTACTTGAGAGATTTTCTATTTTTCCTTTTTCTTCTTCTTGTAATAGTGACACTCTTCTTTCTTGGGTAAGTCGCATTATTTTTTTTCCTACTAAGTACTCGTTATGGGATTTTAATTCCATAAGAATAAGATAATTTTAAAGTTATTAAATCTTTCTATTTGTTACCACTCTTGAATTATCTTATTTTAAAATGATGACCTTGCTTCCAACATTGTCAGCTCCCTTCGTAATAAAATCGAGCAAACAAATGTTTGCGAGCAAAATGTGACGAAGCCACTAATAAAATCATTCAGCCCCCGTTCGTTCTTGTGCCTTCTCCTATTGGGTGGGTTAAAAAATATTATTTCCTATTTCTAACTTGAACTTTTGAGGCGTCTCGAATTACAGATAACATAAAGTTATCTCAATAACATAATGGTGACCATTAGCCGTACTGTAGAAAGCATAGTTGAAGAAAATGCATTTATTGAAGAAGGAATTATTAGAGGGATTATAAATTATGTGGCTCTTGCCGAAGAGCTGCAGCCGAGAATCTCTAAAATTATGAAAATCAAGGTAGAAATATCTGCAATTGTCATGGCTCTTAGAAGGCTTAGGGAGAAGCTGAAAAAAAGTGTGTTTCATAGGCCAAAGTTTAGCACTAACGCGGATATTTTAATAACCTCGGATTTATTTGAAGTTACATTTCAGAAATCTTCTTATACTTTAGAGCTTCTAAGAGATATTTACAAATGCATAGACCCTGAAAGAGATTTTATAGCATTAACCCATGGAAGAATGGAGATTACTTTAATCTCTAATAAGCGCAACAAAGAAAAAATAATGCAGCTTATTGAAAAAGAGAGAATAGTAAAAGAAATTAAAGAGCTTGCCTCTCTTGGCATAACTTTGCCAGCTAAAGCCATAGACGAATCAGGATATTTCTATCTTATTACCAGGGCATTTGCATGGGAAGGTATTCCTTTGGTAGAGCTAATCTCTACTTTTACAGAACTTCATATAATAGTGCATGAAAACTATGTGCCTAAAGCATTTATTATACTTAAGGATGTTGTTGAGAAAAATTCTGACTAGGAAGCGGAATATTCAGCCCTAATATTTTTGTCGGGTCTGGATACATATGCTTCACCTTAAAGAAATCTTTCTTACTGGCATATCCGGGAGGAGTCTCTCCGCTTTCTGGAAGTTCTCTCAAAATCTGAAAGTGCAAGTGCCTTGACCATCCCCCATTTTCTCCATTGGAAAAATCCCCTATATTTCCTATTTTTTCTCCTGCCTTAACAAATCTCTTTAGGGAGATATTCTTTCCTAAATGCCCGTAGAAAGAATATAATTTCTTTCCATTTAGATTATGTTTTATTATAATCCAGTACCCATATCCATGCGGAGCAGGTTCATAGCCTATAGATATTATTTCTCCATCAAAAGGCGAATATATGGGCTCACATTCGGCAGTAAACAAATCAACTCCAAGATGAATAGTTCTGCCTTCTTTTGCTATATATGATCCGCTTAACATAGAGGAGCGATCCTCCCCATATCTGCCGACTAATATCTTCCTTTCTGAGATTTTTAGAAAAATGTTGTTAAAGTGCTGCCTCTGTTCTGCACACCTTGGATCAATTCCCTGCAGAAGGCATAACTCAAAAAATTTCTTAATGTTCTTATGTTTTGAGATATTGTAAGGAATCTGTGAGAAATCCAATATCAATAATTCAAAGCTGTCTCTTATTTCTTTAATTATTTCTTTAGGTTTTTCTAATAATTTATCTTTAATCATGTTGCGAAAATCTATTTAAATTTTTTGTTGTCAAATATGTAGGAAACAAGTCATTAAATGGAGTTGATCTCGGAGCTCCAGAAATAGGTACATGTTGCGGGAGTATTCCTCTTCCATCTAAGCCATAATTGCTTGTTGTTTCACTTGAAAAATATCTTCCTTGTAATGAAGAGGTCTTAAGTACTCCTAAGGCATTTCCATTACACTCTCCATAAACCAAGTCTGCTCTCCCTGCCAAGAACTCTTTTCTGCTTGAACGCATATATATTTCACTTATTAAGAAGGTGGATACTGCGCTATATAATCCCTTACATGCATGCTCCTCCAGAGTTGCTGCCTCAGTAATTTCAGCTATGCGGAAAGCTTCTCCCCCTATATCCATCCTTGCAATCTCTGCAATTCCTGCAGAAACAATCTCTTTTTCTTTTTGCGCAACGGCTATAATATTATTCTTACTGCTCAATATCTCTTCTACATCCTTAGTTTTCCATCCAAATCTTAGATAAAGGCCAGTCATTTGATTTAAAACACACTCTCTTTGATTTTGGCGCATATTACTATAAGATATTATCTCTAAAGAATATTCCTGTTTTAATGCTCGGTCTATAATAGCCAAACATGATTTTGGCTTGGCTAATCTGGCTTCCAATACGTTTCTTCTGTAATGCTCTATTTCGCTTTCTTTCGGCATTCGGTTGGGAGTATTATACCCCATATAAAAAAGCAGATTCTCGGAAAAATCTTCTGCTCCATCTAAATCAATAATAGCCTCTAAAAAATCTCTAATCTTTGGAAGAACTTCTATCAGCAATCTTTTTGAGATTATCCCTCTTAAACTGACTCTGCTCAATTTATTCTCTGATAAATTATAGCACACTTCTTTAAATTCCCTCATAAATTCCCTAAATTTATGGGAAGAATCTATAATTGAAGGAGTGTAAAATCCTTTCATGCGATAAAAAGACGCTTCTCTAGGGGGCCATCCTGCTCCTATTGAACTGGTTGTACTTCCATTATGATCCGGTACGTCCTGGTTTTCATTAATTGATTGAGCCATTTTCACTAAGTTTTGCCCTCCTGAGCATAGGGAAGAGTATTACATCCTTTATTGAGTAAGAATTTGTAAGAAGCATAGCGAGTCTGTCTATTCCCAATCCCAGCCCTCCAGTGGGTGGCAGGCCAATTTCAATCGCTCTAAGAAAAGCCTCATCTACTTCTGAAGGAACTTCATCACTGGTTCTGTTTTTGCTTTGTTCTTCAAGCAAAGACCTTTGTCTTACAGGGTCATTTAATTCAGAGTATGCGTTTCCAATTTCCCATCCATAAATAAAAGGTTCAAATCTTTCTATTAATCTGGAGTCTTTTCTATGTATTTTGCACAAAGGAGTGGACTCTTTGGGATGATCTATAACAAAAGTAGGCTGTATTAGCTTAGGTTCACAGTAATAGCTAAAAATGCCCTGCACAAGCTCTCCCCAGCTCCATCTTTCAACATGTTCCCTGGGTACAATTTTCCTAAAGAATTCATCTTCTCTAATTTCCAATACTCTCTTCCGTAATTCTTCCCGAGATAGAGATCCAGCATCTATTCCAGAGTACTCATAAGCAGATTCAAGCATACTTATTCTCTTCCAAGGTGGTGCGACATTTATAGTAACGCTTCCCACTGATGATTCAGGATCAGCATACTTAAACTGGCAACTTCCCAATACGTTATCAAAAATATAAGCATACAGATTTTCAGTAAGGCTCATCATGTCATGATAGTCAGCATAAGCCTGATAGCATTCCATCATCGTAAACTCAGGATTATGTATCCTGTCAATTCCCTCATTACGAAAATTCTTGCATATGGTATAAACTCTCTCAAATCCGCCAGCGACAAGTCTTTTCAGATATATTTCAGGAGAGATTGAAAGATAATTTTCTTCTTCTAAGGAGTTTACATAAGTCTTAAATGGCCTTGCCGAAGCCCCCCCATATATTTGTTGTATTAAAGGGGTCTCAACTTCAAGAAATCCCTGCCTATCCAAGAATTCTCTCATAGCACTAATTGCTTTACTTCTTTTTTTGAAATTCTCTCTTTGTTCAGGTTTAGTCACTAAAAACTCAGTTCTCCTCCTATATTTTAATTCAGGATCTTGCAGTCCATGCCATTTTTCCGGAAGCGGTCTGGTTGCTTTTGAGAGGAGATCATAATCACGAACTCTTAAAGTAGGCTCTGATCTTTTAGTTAAGAACATTGTGCCTTCTGCTCCTATAAAATCTCCTCTATCCAAAAGAGATAAAAGGTGGGATTTTATTTCAGGTAGAGATATCTTGTCAAAATATACCTGTATTTCTCCACTCTCATCTTGTACATTCGCAAACGCACTCTTTCCATGATCTCTATAAGACATTAGCCTTCCAGCTATTTTATGGGCATCATTTTGGAAAAGTCCTTCCAAATACCCTGATTTTAATAAGGCTGCCGTTTTGCTCTTTTTATACAAATAAGGATATGGCTCTATTCCAAGAGAGCGAACGCTATTTATTTTGTTTGCCCTTGTTCTCATCAACAAATCTTCACCTGATGCCATGTTAAATTATTATTAAGAGATTATAATAACTTAACGTTATTATAATAACCATAAATCTCTATTTAGTTTTAAAGTATACTGAATCTTCTCTTAAATATGTCACTCTGCTGGATCTGCATACATCTTCTTTGCTAAGTTCATTCACAGCAGAATAAATTAAGTTTTCAGGAGACGCTTCAATAAGGAAAATATCCGGGATAATCTCCTGAAGGTCATCAGTTTCTCTTTCCACAAAATTAAACCAATCTCTAATACTAATACCTCTATTTGCAAGGATATTAGATTTTTGTGCAAGAACTCCAGTTTTATGTTCAGGAGAGCACGATTTAATAAATCCTGAAGTTACACGATTATTTCCAAGAAGTATCTGGTCTATATCTTTATTATCACCATTAAATCTAGGCAAGAAATTATCTATAATTCCTCTCTGAATTTTTCTACCTACTTTAATTAAATCTGATGCAACCGCAAATCCTGTAGGGATAGAGCCTGCACCAGGCCCCTTTAAAACATTAATATTTCCATATTCTCCAACTATGCAAATAGCGTTTAACACACCATTTACTCCATAAAGCGGATGGTCTTCTCTTATATACGCAGGATGAACTCTCAAATCAAGCTTTCCCTCTTTCATCTCCGCAATTGCAAGAGATTTTATAGTATGGTACTTATTCGTTCTTAATTTAAGATTATCCCTTACATAAAAAAACATATCAGGATCAATATGGTCTATTCCTTCTATAGAGATATTTTCCGGGTTAATCGGCATTCTAAATGCGATATTAGCCAGAATTGCAATTTTGTCCGCAGAATCTTCACCGCTTATATCTGCGAAATGATCAGCTTCTGCATATCCTCTTATTTTAGCTTCAGATAGTGCATCATTAAAACTCATTCCCTTATGCATTTCAGTGAGTATATAATTAGAAGTCCCATTTACAATTCCGACTATCTTTTTTATACAGTCATTTGTATAATACTCTCTCATTGTCTGTATTACTGGTATGCATCCGCATACTGATGCTTCATATTCTAAGTTTACTTTATTATCTTCAGCCATTTTTACTAATCGGTAGAAATTCCTTGATAAATTGTGCTTATTAGCAGTAATAACATGTTTCCCATGCTTAAGCGCTTCTTCAATATACTTTAAGGAGCATTTATTTGATTCAGCATCTCCTCCTACTCCATCAATAATTATTTTAATATCTGATTTTCTTACAATGTCGTCTAAAGAATTTGTTGTAACAAATGTAGAAGGAAAATTCCTTTCCTTTTTTATATCTTTGATTCCTATTGCAGAAAGGCTAAATGAATCAAGTTCCGGATTTCCAGAGTTATAAAAATATTCAGCAAACCCTCTGCCAACATTTCCATATCCAATTAATCCAACTTTTATTTTACCCATTAGAAAATTAGGATAGTTCGCTGCATTAATAAGACTGTCATATATGCAACTATCCCAAAAAAGAACTTTTTAAAAATAAAGCAAGATAATCTCAAGAAGTCTTATCAAATTCTTTTTCTATTTGGTTAATACAGCAGTTTAACATGCCATTTTCGGTTTTATTTATTATACAGCCCATATATTGGTTGCTTTTTTTATCAATAATGCAGTTAATCTCAAATCCAATTAATCCATCAATTACTCCTGATTTTTTATTTCCATTTGAGCAATTAACTCTGATTTCAATATTCTCACTATCTATATACTTATTTAGTGTGCTTTCATAAGTAAGAATTTTTGCATAATTTTTTACCAGATACTTAAGAAAGAACAAAATCAGGCCATTATCTTCTTTTAGCATAATATGTAAAAATTCTGCATTATAAATATGCCTATAATTCTTCAAATATAGCCCTTCAAGATACTCTACAACCTCATTATTAATATTATGCAGTCTCAGAAAAGTGGGAGGTAATGGGAAATAAATATAGAAATCTTTTCCCTCCTGCTTTAATTTTCCGGTTACTCCTTTCTCAAATAAATCTTTTAAAATTCTATATCTTTTGCTATAGCTATATTCTTTTTTAAGGTGCTCATCTTTGCAATTTAAAATAAAGTAATATGCTCTCCCTTCATCATATCCTAACAATTCAGATAATACATGTTGAGAAGCCCCCTCTAATAGATTAGCACTCTTTTTACTTGCAAGCTTCCGATTAGGTGTATCGGTCATAGTTTACCTTGTTTATTAAAATGGTATAATGCATAAATATATTTTACCGATATATTTTTATATTGATATAGATTGTATATACAAGAATGCGGGAAGAAAGAAAGATTGTGAAGTCTGGCAATTCAAGTTTTATAGTGGCTCTGCCAATAAACTGGGTTCATAAAAATAAGCTGGGTAAAGGCAGCACGGTTCTTATTGGTGAAAATGAAGCAGGGGATATTGTTATTTCAAAAACCGATAAAAGAGATTCAGGGGACGCAAGCAAGGAGATATCTACAGAGGGGAAAAGTGAAGAAAAATTAACTTTTGATATATTCAATGCATATTTACAGTCATATCAAGATATACATATACAAGGCAAAGACATTTCATTACAATCTTCAAAGATTAAGAATATTTTAAGAAGTTGTATCGGATTAGAGATTATCGAACAGGATAAAAAGAGTATGATAGTCAAGAATTTTACCACCAACGATCAAGGCTTATCGCCTAGAATTCTTATACGCAAGATTACTCTTGGAATAGGCGAAATGTTTACTCTTCTGTCTAAATTTATTAAGGAAGGTTTTTCTCAGGAAGATATTAATGAATTGCATGAGCTTGTGGAGCAGAACAGCCGGCTGTATTGGATTACCAGAAAAATAATTTTAAGAGCAATAGAAGACCCAGTATATTTAAGGATATTCCAGACTACTTATCATCAGATAACTAAAGATAAAATAATAACAACATCATTAAATCAGATGATATTTTCTTTAAATTCCTTGGGAAATTTAATGCTCTTTTTAGAGCATACCAAAGAAGACTCTGCAAAGCTCAAAGAGATTTTAGATAGTGTAAGAAAAGATTACGAGTCCTTGCTAACTAATCTTAGATATAAAAATCAGTCTACTTTGGGAGATATTTATGAAAGATGCGTAAAAAATATCTCCCAAATAAAACTATTATCTAGAGAGACTAAAAATTATTTTATAATAGAGTCAAGCATCCATCTGTCTATTTTAGCAGAGTTAATCAAGCAAATCACCCTTGAGATAGCCGAGTAATTATCCATTATATTTAGTTTTTCCAGTATCCACTATCAATATTTTTGCGTTTCTTGACATTTTTTCTTTCATCTGCAAAAGCATTCCAAGACCGGCAATTCCGGATGGCTCACAACATATTTTATTTTCTTCAGCAACCGCTATTGCTTGGTCAAGATATTTTTCTTGCAATATATAAATATTTGAGTCTGCACCGCATACTCCGCTTAAAAGATAAACTTTCAGCCATTGCTCATCAAAAATTGTAAATGGCCTATGTGGAGCATATAATTTATCTGCTTTACTTTTAGGATCATTTACGGTTGCTCCTATAAAAGAGCATTTTCTTAAGGTCTTTACATCTCCAGAAAAACGGGGGTCATGGCAGCTAGATAAAACTTCTCTCTTATTTATTTTTAGAACATTCTCATATAAATTGCCTGTTCCAAAAGGTACAAAACAATACTCTGGAGATTGATTAATAATTTCATAACTAAGCCAGTCGTAATATCTTGTTAGGGGGTCTAAGGCCTCATTAGAAGTAACGTCCAGTCCATATGGATTGTCAGTGAACTCAAGTATTTCCTTCCAGTTTAAGGGTTTTCTAGATAAGTCTGCTTTGTATACTTCACAACCCGAATTTTCAAGATATCGTACACTCTCCTCAGGCAGATCTATGTCAACAAGAACTTTCAGATTTGGCAGGCCAAACCTCTTAAACATTGTTTGAATAGCAATTCCGGCAGATCCAGAGGTTATCAAAGACATTTGAGGCAGCTTATCTCCTGCTAATCCATCTTTTTTTGCAAGAAGAAAATCTCTGTATGTTACAACCATCTCCCAGGCCATTCTGTCTTTATGTGTTCCTGTGGGATTTTTACTTTCATCTTTAAGCCACACATTAGTAAACCCTGGAACTTTAATCTGATAAGTAGGTGTAGCAGGAAATCTGGGCTCTTCAGGAGGGAACTCTGGCTTTGTAGGGTCATTTTCAGACCCTATTTTAATAGAATATAATATCTTTGCTTCTTTAGTGCTAAGTGTCATAATGCCTCTCTATACTCTCAACTTGAAACATTTTAAATGTTTCCCCTATCTTTTTATGTCAAGGAACTTGACGAAAACTCCACCTTTTAAGGTGGAGTGGTTCCTTGAGCATCCAAAAAACGAGAGCCTATTCAAACCCCACCTTTTAAGGTGGGGTGGCGCATCGTTTTTTTGATTATACGAAAATTATTTCGCAAGTCTGTTTTAAACCACCCTATAATATTAAACATCCATCCCAAGGGAATTACCAACAAGCCTCCCCGAATCAAACCCCTTCCTAAAATCTACTCCTCTCTCGCCCTGTAAACCTTCTCTCTAAGCGGATAATGAGATTTCAATGCCTTCCTTTATTGCATCATGCACTATACCTGATGTTCTCTTCCTGATATTAAGCTCTTTGGGAGTTAAGCAGATTATATCAATTTCTACATCATCTGGATAATCCCATAATAAATAGAATTGCTGCGATCTGGCATAAAAGGGCTGTTTCTCAAAATCTTTTGACACAATTATTAAATCCACATCGCTTATCTTTCTAAAGTCCCCGCGGGCTCTGCTTCCAAATAAGATAACTCTCTCTATTTTTCCTAATTTGACGATTTTCCCAATAAATCTCTTTATGTATGTCTTTATTTTATCTTCTCTTTTATCCATGATAACACCTCCTCAGAAATAGACAACAGATTCTGTGCTGTCTCTTGATTAAACTCATCTAAACTGTTGCCGATGGTTATATCAGGATATCTGGTTGCCTGATAAATTGGCTGAAATACAGATATTTTATCTAAGAATTCCTTTGGTAAGTCTAATTTCTTTCCTAATAGTATAACACTATGCGTCTTAATCAGTTCTTTTTTCTCTTTAATTAACAAAGCTTTTAACCCTTTTTCCGCGCATTGCTGGGAAAAGAAAGCAGCACCATCATATTCGCCATTATCAAATAAGATTTTAGCCTTTCTAAAATCACTTTCAGCTTTTTTCAGCCAATTTTTATATTTCTCTTCATTCATGCACACTAAAACTAATTGAACTATAAAAAACTTGCCTTACCAAAATATTATGCCTGGCTAATAGTCTACTCCTCTCTCGCCCTGTAAAAATTCCGCCTCTCCCCATCCCTCTCCGCCCCCTTATCCGCCCATGTAAATGAGCCCCAATTCGTGCTCACCGGCTTCCACTGCATCAAATCAGAAGATTTCTCAAGAACATACCGGGAGTTCTTATTCCCGGATACCTGTATGAGGTAATCATTATCATAATTTTGCGTTAAGGTAAGGAAAAAAGACGGAACTAACGCTACCTAAATATTTATATAAGAAAAGAATGCTTGAAATAATAGCACACTCTGAAATATAATATGGTAAATTTAAGAAAAGTCTTAATAACCAGCAACGGCCCGGAATCAAATCCTGAATTAGATAATATATCAAGCTTTCTATTTAAAAATTCAAAGAAAATATTGTTAATCCCTGGTTTTTCAGAGAGAAGTGATATCATAGTTGATAAAATTAAAGAAAAGTATCCTAAATCAATTGTTTTCGATTTAAATAAGGACAATTCATATTATAATGATATAGATGGACTAATCTTCTGCGGAGGGTATCCAGATAAAATACTAATTAATTTAAAATCTAAAGGCTTTGATAAAATACTGGGAAAAATAACCGTCCCAGTAATGGCCAGCAGTGCGGGTTCCCTCGTAATTGGAGAAAAATGCATAATTACTCCGGACGAGGATTACCCAGATTTACTTGTTCTTCAGGGCTTAAAATTAGTGCCTTTTTCAGTTGAAGTGCATTATGAGTCCTCAAATGAAAAATATCTCAAAAATCTGGATAAGAACATCTATGGGATATATGATGGTTCTGGAATATTCTGGGATGGAGAAATAAAGCTGATTGGCAGGGTTAAACATTTAAATGACTTCAACAATAGACAAAATAATTAGAAATCCACAAAGTTATATAGATAAGACAGTAACTATCTCTGGTAGATACTATTACAGGAGAGGCCCATTTATTGATATTGAGGGGGAAACAGGTTACATCCAAGTGTATTTTGAGAAGAATGGTCTTAAAAATGCCTGTGATATCTCTTCTGGAAATTTTGTCGCAATAAATGGTAAGGTAGGTTACACTAACAAAGGTAAGTTATGTATTTTTGCAAATAGCTCGGAAGTTTTATCTAAAAATAGAAGGTCATTTAAAATGGAAAAGTTAAGCCATAGTTTAAAAAAATTCTCTTCTGCAGTATATAATAGAGAAAAGAGACGAATTATAACTGTTAGTAATCAGATCGTTTCTTCACTGAGAGAAGTGCTAAATAATGAAGATTTCACAGAAGTTTTAACTCCAACACTAATAACTGAAGATATGGGTGTAAAAGCAAAAAGCTTTAAGGTGGCTAATGTTTATGAACTAAGAAGAGACCACGATTTAGATACCAGAGCTCACCTGTTATTTATGCCTAAAGTATTTCAAATCGGGCAGGTATTTAGAGACGAAGGTATCTCAAGCAGATATAAACCTGAATTTATCATGTCTAACATTTTTGCATTAGAACAAGATTATACTACAATGACTAAAATTCTAATAAGAACATTACAACTATGCAAGGAAAGAGATAATCAGTTTAATTTACCTGAAACCGTTTTTATCAGAAACTTTGAAGAATGCGTAGAGGACAAACCAGGTAAGGAAGTTAAAATGGAATATAGAGAAGTTGTAAATGAGATAAAAGAAAGCCAATTAAAGTTATTAGGAGTTTATAATAACCTCGATTGGAAACTCTTTAGAAAAAACAAAAAATCTTATATACAAAACCCCACCTTTATTGTAGGGATACCTCCAAAGGTAAATCCTCTTTCGAAAGTTGATATTCGTTCAGGATACTCAGAATCGGCTCAGTTTGTCTGGCAAGCTAGAACTGTAGCCCACTTTTGTAATGAAGAAAATGATGAATCACAGTTAAGAACAGGCAATTCAAAAGGAGAAGGGCTATACCGAGAGATATTAGAGTATGGATTACCTACTTTTTGTGGAATGGGAATTAATCTAGAATCTCTAATCCAGGCAGAATTAAAATTAAAAAATGTATGGGATATATTTCCTTCTCTATTAAGATGAAAATAGCTTTAGTACACGGAAAAATGATTAAGGACGGAAATTTGACTGGAGCAGGTGTATCTATTTATAATCTTTCAGAACAGTTCAGAAAATATCATCACAAAGTTACAGTTATAAGCCCCGATAAGATAAAAGATATGTTTACCAAGAATTACGCAAATATTGCGTATATCCCCTTTGGTAGATTAGAGTCCTTGAATCCAATTAAAATACTAAGAAATTTCATTGAAGCTTTCTCACTAGCTAATTATTACTATAAAACCAGTAGAGGTTTAGACAAAAAATACTTTGATATTATAGACAATCAAGGATTTTGGATAGATAATCAAGAAGTCTTAACAATTAGATATTTAATCTCTTTATACTTAAAATATACTAAAAATAAAACTTTAAAGCAGAAATTGCTTTGGTTTCTTGATGCAAGAATGAGATTATTATTGGCAATTGAAAAAAGATATATGCTCTTAAATAAATTTAAGTTAATTATTGTAAATTGCAGTAGAACAAAAGAATATCTTACAAAAGAATATGGAATTAACCCTCTCCAAATACAAGTCCTATCTAATGGTTTTAGTTCTAAGATAAGTAAGGATAATATTAATAAATTTAGAAAAGAGATAAGAATGAGGCATAATATCAATAAGGAAACAGTTATAACTTTCGCAGGACTCAACGGAAAGAGAAAGAATCTGAATATTTATTTAAATATTATTAGACAATTCTCAGAATGCAAGGGATTTTTAATAGGAATAAAAAAAGATGAAATATTAAAAATTAGCAAAACAATTCCTAATAACTTAGAAGTAATAGAATATTCTGCTGAAATTCAAAAGTATTTATCTGCTTCAGACATCTTAATACACCCCACTATATATGATGAAGATCCAAAAATAGTACTTGAAGCAATGGCATGTAAATGCTGTGTTCTAACTACTAAGAATGGAGGTTCCGAGGATACTATAAAAAACAGAATAACTGGATTTATACTACCATGCAGAGAAAAATCTTTCACTAATATACTAAAAATACTATTAAAAAATAAAAGCGAGGTAAAGAAAATAGGTTTAATGGCGAGTAAAAGTGTAAAAAATCGTTCTTGGAAGAAAATTGCCCAAAAAAGGTTGAATTTGTACAAAAATTTAAACATAAAAAGGAAAT
>Ga0209541_10011475_pt1 | contig 13859 bp, 12 predicted proteins | sample RifCSPlowO2_01_FD_184027 | JGI IMG/M metagenome (GOLD analysis project Ga0209541, IMG submission 184027) | Groundwater microbial communities from Rifle, Colorado - Rifle CSP2_plank lowO2_0.1 (SPAdes) (version 2) | ecosystem: Environmental > Aquatic > Deep subsurface > Groundwater | place...
TGCCCCGACATGGAGGCGGCTGAACGCGTCGCGCAGACGCTCGTGCAGGAACGCCTCGCGGCCTGCGTCAACATCCTGCCGATCGCCAAGTCCATCTACCTGTGGAAAGGCAACGTGGAATCCGCGGCCGAGCAGTTGCTGATCATCAAGTCCATGGCGCGCGCGTTTCGTGCCATCCAGAAACGCATTCTGGAACTGCACCCCTATGAACTTCCCGAGGTGATCGCGGTCCCTATCGCCGACGGCCTCCCTGACTATCTTGCCTGGATTCGCAACCCGGATAAAACATGATGACCAAATCCCTCGCCGCCCTGCTGTTGCTGCTGTTGTCGCCGGCGCATGCCGCCGCACCCGACGAAGAACTGCTCGAAGCCGATCAGGCCTTCCACCTGACCACGCGCACGCTCAACGGCACCACGCTCGAAGCCAGCTGGAAGATCGCCCCCGGATATTACATGTACCGGGACAAGTTCAAATTCGAGGCTCTGAACGGCACCCGACTGAAGAATCCGGTTTTTCCGCGCGGCAAGAAAAAACAGGACCCGCTTTTCGGCGAGGTCGAAACCTACACCAAGGCCGTAAAGATACGCCTGCCCTATACGCGTTCCGAGGGCGCCTCCACGGCGCGGCTGCGCATCACCGCGCAGGGATGCAATGAACCGGTGGGCGTGTGTTACCCGCCCATCGTCAAGGAAGTGGATTTCAAACTGCCGCTGGTCAAAGCGAAGCCCATCACCTCCACCGCACCGGCCACAGAAACGACCGACAAAATCTCGTCCCTCAAGGACCTCACCCGTAGCCTGGCGCCCGCGGGCGGCGAACTGGAACCGGTGGACCCGGAGCAGGCCTTCCAGGTCAGCGTCATGGCACGCGACAACGCTGCGCTGCTGGCGCGCATCGACATAGCCGACTGCTGTTATCTCTATCGCGACAAAACCAGGTTCGAACTGGTGGCGGCCGATGGCACGCCGATATCCGATGTGCGCCTTGGCAACGTCACCCTGTCGCCGGGCAAAACCAAAATCGACGAGTTCATCGGCAAGACCGATGTCTACGAAAAAGGTTTTGAAACGGTTCTCCCGATTTCAGGCTTGGGTGCGATGGACCGGGAACTGCGGCTCAAGGTGACGTACCAAGGCTGTTCGGAAAAGGGCGTCGCCATCTGCTATCCGCCGACGACCAAAACCTTCGACGTGCAATTTCGCGGTGGCGTGTTGAGCGCGGCGAACGCCGCAGTCCCGCCGTCTTCTGCGCCCGCCGGCATTGGTTTACGCGACATGGGCAATTTCGCGCTCGCCGTGTTCGCGGCCTTCGGCGCCGGCCTGCTGCTGACCTTCACGCCCTGCGTGCTGCCCATGGTGCCGATTCTCTCGGGCATTATCGTGGGCGCGGAAGGCACGCACCTCACCAAGCTGCGCGGCGGGCTGCTCTCGTACAGCTACGTGCTCGGCACCTCGCTCAGCTACACCGTCGCCGGCGCCGTCGCCGGCGCCACCGGGGAACAGCTGCAGGCCTATTTCCAGACTCCCTGGGCCATCGGAACCTTCGCCGCCATCCTGGCGCTGCTCTCGCTCTCGATGTTCGGCTTCTATCAATTACAGGTACCGTCCTCGATCCAGTCGCTGCTGCACCAGCACTCCACCCGCATGCATCACCAAGTCAAACAATGGTTCGGCGGCGAGCTGATCGGGGCGTTCATCCTCGGCCTGATCTCGGCGCTTATCATCGGCGCCTGCGTCTCGCCGGTGCTGGTCTCGGTGCTCGGCGGCGCCATCGCCGCCAAGGACCCGGTGCTCGGCGGCGCCATCATGTTCGCGCTGGCGCACGGTCAAGGCGCGATCCTGATCGCGCTCGGCGTGGGCGCCGGCTTCCTGCTGCCCAAGGTCGGCCAATGGATGGACAACGTGAAGCACCTGTTCGGCGCGCTGTTGATCGCCGTCGCCATCTATCTGCTTGGCTACCTGCCGCAAGTGCCGGTGTTGTTCCTGTGGGCCGCCTTCTTCATCATCTCCGCCGTTTATCTCGGCGCCACCCAGAGCCTGCCGGAAGGCGCGAGCGGCTGGCGCACGCTGTGGAAAGGCGTGGGCACCTTTTTCCTGATCTGGGGCGTACTCGCGTTGCTGGGTGGATTCGCCGGCAATCGTGACTTCCTCCACCCGCTGCCGCTGTCCTCTTTATCGACCGGCATGATGCCGGGCACGAGTGGCCCGAGAGCGGCAACCATGGAGGGCCATTTGTTCGAGCGGGTCAGCAGCCTGAACGATCTCGAAAACCGCCTGACGGCTGCCAAAACCGCGGGCAAGCCGGTCATTCTGGATTACTACGCCGACTGGTGCACCGACTGCCTGCGCATGGAAAAGGCCACCTTCGCCGATCCGCGCGCGCGCGCGGAACTGCGCCGTCGCTTCGTGTTGTTGCAGGCCGATGTGACCGACCCGAACAACCCAGAAGGAAAGGCGATCAAGCAACATTTCGGAGTCTACGGTCCGCCGGCCATGCTATTCTTTTCCGCCGATGGACAAGAGCGACGGGAACTCCGCACCTATGGCTTTCGCAACGTGGATGAATTCATCGCCCTGTTGCGCCAAGTCTGACCGCAGGCTTCGCTCCTGACGGATGTCATCCACTTTTAAAAACCTGCTGCTGCTGATCTCGGCGGTGCTGGCGTTAATGGGCGGCTATTGGGTGGCCCAGACCATGCGCTCGGAACCGGAGGCCACTACCACGCTGACGTATGGCGGCGGCGAGATGATCAATTTCACCCTGCCCGAGGTGGACGGGAAAAAACACTCCCTCGAGGAATGGCGCGGCCAGGTCATCGTGCTGAACTTCTGGGCCACCTGGTGTCCGCCGTGCCGCGAGGAAATACCGCTGCTCATCGCCTTGCAGAAAAAACGTGGCGCCGACGGTTTGCAGGTGGTCAGCGTCGCCATCGATAACAAAACCGCCGTCATGCTTTACCGCCAGTCCGTCGGCATCAATTACCCCATCCTGATGGGCGGTGATGACGCGCTGGACCTGGTTGCCCGCTACGGCAATCGCATGGGTTCCCTGCCCTTTACTGTCGTCATTGACCGTAGCGGCGTGATTGCCGTGCGCAAACTGGGTGCGTTTACCCTGAGCGAGCTCGAAAGCCTGGTCGAACCGCTGATTGGTCCTCCCAAGACCGCCAACCCCCCTGAATTCCTAGCCATTTTGCGCTGATCTTACGGCTATTTTTGCCGAATTCCGGCGATCTCGCTTTTTCCTATTTTTGCTGGACAAAATAGCCTTTGGCATGCACACTGTGACGAACGAAGAAGATCGCGACAAATCTATGCTTAAATACGAAAAATACCTACATTTTGCTGATATTCCCGCCCGCCTCGGTTCGGGCCACCAGTCAAAAGCTAAGGAAACGAAACATGGCAGAAATCCTGGTACTGAACGGTCCCAATCTTAATCTGCTGGGATCGCGAGAACCGGAACATTACGGCACGACCACGCTCGAGGCCATCAACCAGCGGCTGGCCAAGCAGGGCGAAGTCGCCGGACATCGCGTGAGCTTCTACCAGAGCAACGCCGAACATGAACTGGTCGGGCGGGTGCAGCAGGCGATGAAAGACAAGGTGGCCTTTGTCCTGTTAAACCCGGCCGCGTTCACCCACACCAGCGTGGCGCTGCGCGACGCCCTGGCGGCGGCGCATATCCCGTTTATCGAGGTGCACCTGTCGAACGTGCACGCGCGCGAGGCGTTCCGCAAACATTCTTACTTTTCCGATCTCGCCACCGGCGTGATCAGCGGCCTCGGCGCCCAGGGCTACGAATTGGCGCTCGCCGCCGCGATAGAAAAACTCAAGAAGTGAAACCACAGATAAACACGGATGGACACGGATAAAACCAAGATAACCATGTTTATGGTTATCTGTGTTCATTAGTGGTTTCGAGGAATTTTTAAGGAGCAATGATGGACATACGCAAAGTCAAAAAACTCATCGAGATGCTGGAGGAATCGAGCCTCGCCGAAATCGAAATCCGCGAAGGCGAGGAAGCCATCCGCATCAGCCGGACGAGCTCCAGTGGCACGCCCGTCGTGCACATGACCCCGGCGCATGTGGCGCCGCATCACGCCGCCCCCGCAGCGGCGGCCCCGACGGCCTCCGCCCCGGCCGCAGTCCCCGCAGTTCAGGCAACCGGTCATGCCGTGGCCTCGCCCATGGTCGGCACCTTCTACCGCTCCTCCTCCCCCGAAGCCAAACCCTTTGTCGATGTAGGCAGTCAGGTCAACGTCGGCGACACCCTGTGCATCATCGAGGCCATGAAGATGATGAACGAGATCGAGTCCGACAAGGCGGGGGGCGTCAAGGCCATCCTCAAGGAAAACGGCCAGCCGGTGGAATACGGCGAGGCGCTTTTTATAATCGAATAAGAATTTGAAACCACTGATAGAAGTGGCGCAGGGATGCGCCGATTACGGAGCTAAGGATGCAAACGCAGATGGACGCAGATTTTTTGAAAAACCAAGATAAGTTTTTATCTGCGTTTATGCTCGCGCCATCCATGGCGCTCGCCCTCGCTTACGCTCGGGCCGGCGTCGCTGCGCTCCGCTGTCCAATTTTTGCTCCCGGCAAAATTGTCCGCGTTCATCTGCGGTTCCAAAATATTATCTAAATCTCCTTTATGATCGAAAAAGTCGTCATAGCCAACCGCGGCGAGATTGCGCTGCGCATCCAGCGCGCCTGCCGCGCGCTCGGCATCCGCACCGTGGCCCTGTACTCCGTGGCCGACCGCGAGGCCAAGTATGTCAAGCTCGCGGATGAGTCGGTGTGTATCGGGCCGCCGCGCGCGGCCGACAGTTACCTCAACATCCCGGCGGTCATCAGCGCCGCCGAAGTCACCGACGCCCAGGCGATCCATCCCGGCTACGGCTTCCTCTCGGAGAACGCCGACTTCGCCGAGCGCGTCGAGCAAAGCGGCTTCATTTTCATCGGCCCGCGCGCCGAAACCATCCGTCTCATGGGCGACAAGATCTCGGCGATCAAGGCCATGAAAAAGGCCGGCGTACCTTGTGTGCCCGGCTCCGACGGCCCGGTCGGCGACAATGAAAAGGAAGTCCTGAAGCTCGCCGCGCACATCGGCTATCCGGTGCTCATCAAGGCCGCGGCCGGCGGCGGCGGCAAGGGCATGCGCGTGGTGCACACCGAAGCGGCCCTGCTCAACGCCGTGGCCCTGACCAAGGCCGAGGCCAAGGCCGCCTTTGGCAATGACACCGTCTACATGGAGAAATATCTCGACCACCCGCGCCACATCGAATTCCAGGTGCTGGCCGACACCCACGGCCATGCGATCCATCTGGGCGAGCGCGACTGCTCGATGCAGCGCCGTCACCAGAAAGTGGTAGAAGAAAGCCCGGCACCGGGCATCCCCGAGAAGCTGCGCAACAAGATAGGCGAACGCTGCGCCGACGCCTGCCGTAAGATCCATTATCGCGGCGCCGGCACTTTCGAGTTCCTGTACCAGGACGGCGAGTTCTATTTCATCGAAATGAACACGCGCGTGCAGGTGGAACATCCGGTCACTGAGATGGTCACCGGCGTGGACATCGTGCGCGAGCAACTGCGCATCGCCGCGGGCGAGAAGCTGGCCTTCCGCCAGAAAGACATCACTTGGCGCGGGCATGCCATCGAGTGCCGCATCAACGCCGAAGACCCGCGCACCTTTATCCCCTCGCCGGGACGCATCACCACTTGGCACCCGCCCGGGGGCCCGGGCATCCGCGTGGACTCGCACGTGTACACCAACTACTTCGTGCCGCCCTACTACGACTCCATGATCGCCAAGCTCATCGCCTTCGGCGACACGCGCGAGATGGCGCTGGCGCGCATGCGCATCGCGCTGTCCGAGATGGTGGTGGACGGCATCAAGACCAACATCCCACTGCACCAGGACATCATGAACGACGCCGCCTTCATCCGCGGCGGCGTCAACATTCATTACCTGCAGAAGAAGCTCGGGTTGTAGCCGCCTGAGGCGGCGTTAAGCCACGGCGTTTGGCTGAAGTTAAGCGCGCGATAAACGATTGATCTGATGTAGGGCGCGTATCACGCGCCAAACCAGCCTGAACGATATGGGAGGTTGGTGTTTCCGGCGCGTGATACGCGCCCTACTTGCTACGTTCGCTTCTTGCGCCGTGAAAACGTGCGCGCCTTTTTGCGTTGTCGTTGCGGCGATGCCCCCAGCACCGCGGACAACGGGATTGCCCACATGAACGACGCCGCCTTCATCAAGGGCGGCACCAACATTCGTTACCTGCGAAAGAAACTCGGGCTGTAATCAAGTAGCAAGTGGCAAGGAAGCTTGCCCTCGTTTTTCTTGCCACTTGAAACTTGCTACTGTCTTCATCATGCCCTGGCTCAAACTGAAACTGCGCACGAATCAGGACCAGGCGCAGGCGCTCGCGGACGCACTTGAAGAGTGGGGCGCGATTTCGGTCACGCTCGAGGACGCCGCCGACCAGCCGATTTTCGAAACACACTGGGACAAGAATCCGCTGTGGTCGCAGGTTCAAGTCACCGGTCTGTTTCCGGAGCACACCAACACCGACGACATTCTTGCGCGTGCGGCCAATCTGATGGGGCTGGCGAAATCGCCGCCGCATGAAATCGATCTGCTCGGCGACGAGGACTGGGCGCACTCGTGGATGGCGCATTACAAGCCGCTGCAGGTTGGCCGCAGTCTGTGGGTGGTCCCGAGCTGGTGCTCACCACCCGAGCCCAACGCCGTTAACATCATTCTCGACCCCGGTCTCGCCTTCGGCACCGGCGATCATCCGACCACCTCGCTGTGTCTCGCATGGCTCGCGGAGCAAACGCTCGCCGGTAAAACCGTCCTTGATTGCGGCTGCGGCTCGGGGATTCTTTCCATCGCGGCGCTCAAGCTCGGCGCCCGCGAAGCCTGCGCCGTGGACATCGACGCGCAGGCGATCGAGGTCACGCGCCGCAACGCCGTGCACAACGGCATTGATTCCGGGTTGAATGTCATGCTGCCGTCCGAACTGCCGCCAGGCTTTCAGGCGGATATCGTGATCGCCAATATTCTCTTCGGCACCCTGATCGAACTTGCCGCGGACATCAAGTCACGCGTGCGACCGGGCGGCCGGCTCGTGCTGTCGGGTCTGCTCGGCAGCGATCAGGCTGTGGAAGTGCGACCGCATTACGAACCGCCGTTTGTTTTCGAGCAGCGCGAGCGGCAACAGTGGGTGCTGCTCGCGGGGCGCAAACCGGACTAAGCTATAGGAAGATCTGATTTATTAAAAACTCAACGCACAATTTTGTCAGGAACAAAATTGGACGCGCTTCAGCGCGCCCTTCCGGGTGCGCGCCATGAATGGCGCGCATCAAAGGCGCCAAGTCGCAGGAGCGGTACAGGGATGTACCGGTTGCGGAGCCGAGGACGCCAAGAACGCGAAGTTTTTCTGTTTGATTATTCATCGTTTTTCTTTGCGACCTTTGCGTTCTTCGCGTCTTTGCGTTGAAAAGTCATATTAAAGTCATATTTAGAGAATCCTTAAATGTACACCCAGTGCCCCGCCTGCCTGACGACCTTCAAGGTCACGCCCGCCCAGCTTGAGGCGCACGGCGGCATGGTGCGCTGTGGCATCTGCTCCGCCGTCTTTCACGCCGAGCAGCGGCTGTTGCAGGTGCCGCCCAAACCCAAACAGGCGGAAGCCGTACCGCCTCAAGAACCGGAAACGACAAAAAACGACAGACGCAAGCGCTCTGGAAAAACCCGGCGCCGGTCCGGGAGACGTCGCAGCGACAAACTCCAAGCCATTGATGAAAAATTGGCCGAAGAGGCCGGTATTCCCACCGTCACGAAACAGCCGCTGTTCGCCAAACCACGGTTACGCGTCAGCTTCCTGCTCTGGGGGTTCGCAAGCCTGGCATTGCTGATGCTGCTGGCCGGTCAGTTCGTGTATTTCTACCGCAACGAACTGGCCACCCTCCCGGCCTGGCGGCCCTATCTGGTGGATATCTGCCTTTACGCCGGTTGTAAATTGCGGCCGTTGCGGGACATTTCAAAAATTGAACTGCTCCAGACCAGCATTGCGCCGCATCCGCAATACGAGAACGCGTTGCGCCTGCGCGCCACGCTGGTCAATCGCGCCGCGTTTCGCCAAGCCTATCCGTGGATGGAAGTGAGTCTCACCAGCAACGCCGGGAATGTCATCGCGCGCCGGACATTTTCACCCATCCAGTATTCGGAAACACCGCTGGAGGGCGTGCTGATGCCGAACGTGGTCGCCACGGCGCTGCTGGATGTTACCAATCCCGACGGAAAAGCCGTCGGTTACGAAATCCGGCTGGTCACACCCTGACGCGGCGCACGTCGTCGCACCAAAATGGATTTTCTTTTTGCTTCACCCGTTTATCACGCGATGTGAAACCCGGTTGAAATCATTGAATCCTTTCATCGTCTCGACATCCCATGCGCCAAACCCGGGCATAAAAAATTCTTTCACCGTTCATCGCGTCCCCTCTTCCCTGTGCTTGGAGTTTCTGGTTAAGATTGCCGCCCTTTCCCGACGTTCAGGGTAGAGAAAGCCGATCATGAGAATCGGACCTTATAAACTGAAAAATAATCTGTTCCTCGCGCCCATGGCCGGTGTCACCGACAGGCCCTTCCGCCGCCTGTGCCGCCGGCTCGGCACCGGCATGGCCGCCTCGGAAATGGTCTCGTCCAATTCCCTGTTGTGGGGCAGCCAAAAGACCCTGCGCCGCGCCGATCATGCCGGCGAGGAAGACCCGCGCGCGGTGCAGATCGTGGGCAGCGACCCCGCCATGATGGCGCAGGCCGCGCGTTACAACGTGGATAATGGCGCGCAGATCATCGACATCAACATGGGCTGCCCTGCGAAGAAAATTTGCAACGTTTACGCCGGCTCGGCGCTGATGCAGAACGAGAAACTCGTCGCCGAAATTCTCGAAGCTATCGTGAAAAGCGTCGATGTTCCGGTAACACTCAAGATCCGCACCGGCTGGGACCGCGCGAACAAGAATGGCGCGGCCATCGCGCGCGTTGCCGAAGACTGCGGCATTCAGGCGCTCGCGGTGCACGGGCGCACGCGTGCCGACGCGTTCCAGGGCGAGGCCGAATACGACACCATCGCCGCCATCAAGGCCGCCGTGAAGATTCCGGTGATCGCCAACGGCGACATCGGCACGCCCGAGAAAGCGGCCTTCGTGCTCGCCCGCACGGGCGCGGACGGCCTCATGATCGGCCGCGCGGCCCAGGGCAACCCGTGGATTTTCCGCGAAATCGCGCATTTTCTCGCCACCGGCGAGAAACTCGCGCCGCCGCCGGTCACGGAGGTACGCGATACGCTGCTCGATCACCTCGAAACCCTGTATGCGTTCTACGGCGAATACAGCGGCGTGCGCATGGCGCGCAAGCACGTCTCCTGGTACAGCAAGGGCCTGCGCGACGGCGCGGCCTTCCGCCATCGCGTCAATCAGGTGGAAACCCGCGAAGCCCAGCTTGCCATGGTGCGGGAATTCTTTGACGTGCAGGCGCAGGCCCTGGGACTCGCGGCATGACCAAGGATCGCAAGGCGCCGCTCGCCGCGTGCGTAAAACAGTCTATGGAACGTTATTTCCACGACCTCAACGGCGAGAAAACCTCGGGCGTGTACGACATGGTGATCGCCGAGGTGGAAAAACCCATGCTCGAGATCATCATGCGCCACGTCAAGAGCAACCAGTGCAAAGCCGCGGAAATCCTCGGCATCAACCGCAACACCCTGCGCAAGAAGCTCAAGCAATACAAACTCCTGTGACGGATTCGATTGCGGAAGCGGGTCGCGGAATCTAAAATCCGCATCCCTAACTTCCATTTCGATTCCGCCCTCACATGACGACCATCCGGCGTGCGCTGATCAGCGTTTCCGACAAGAGCGGCGTGGTGGAATTGGCACGCGCCCTAAAATCATTCAAGGTCGAGATCCTCTCCACCGGCGGCACCGCCAAACTGCTGGCCGACAACGGCATAGCGGTGATCGAGGTTTCGGACTACACCGGCTTTCCGGAAATGCTCGACGGGCGCGTCAAGACGCTGCACCCGAAGATCCACGGCGGCATCCTCGGGCGGCGCGACCTCGACAGCCATGTGCAGGCGCTGAAGCAGCGCGACATCCCGCCCATCGATCTGGTCGCGGTCAACCTGTATCCGTTCGAGGAAACCGTCGCACGCAAAAATTGCACGCTTGCTGACGCGATTGAAAATATCGACATCGGCGGCCCGACGCTGCTGCGCGCGGCGGCCAAGAATCACGCCGCGGTGACCGTCATCGTGGACGCCGCCGACTACGGCCCGGTGCTCGAGGAAATGAAACAGCGCCAAGGCAGCGTGAGCGATGCCACCCGGTTTCACCTCGCCGCCAAGGCCTTCGCGCACACGGCCGCCTACGACGGCGCCATTGCCAATTACCTCGGGCGCGAACAGCCGGGCGGCGCGCGCGCCGATTTTCCAGGCACCTTCAACACGCAGTTCGTGCACGCCATGGGCCTGCGCTACGGCGAGAACCCGCACCAGAAGGCGGCGTTCTACGCCGAGCGCCGTCCGGCCGAGGCCGGCGTCGCTACCGCGCGCCTGCTGCAGGGCAAGGAACTGTCCTTCAACAACATCGCCGACGCCGATGCGGCGCTTGAATGCGTGAAGTCTTTCGACGAAACCGCCTGCGTCATCGTCAAGCACGCCAATCCCTGCGGCGTCGCCATCGCCGACACGGTACTCGATGCCTACAGGCACGCCTACGTCACCGACCCGACCTCGGCCTTCGGCGGCATCATTGCCTTCAACCGCCCGCTGGATGCGGCCACGGCCAAGGCCATTCTTGACCGCCAGTTCGTGGAGGTCATCGTCGCGCCCTCGATCCATGACGACGCCAAGCCGATTCTCGCGGGCAAACCCAATGTGCGCGTGCTCGAATCCGGCGCCTGGGGCGCCACGCGCCCCCCGCAACTGGACTACCGCCGCGTCACCGGCGGCCTGCTGGTGCAGGACGCGGACCACGGCATGGTGACGGAAAAAGACCTCAAGGTCGTCACGAAACGCGCGCCGAGCAAACAGGAACTGCGCGATCTGCTGTTCGCGTGGAAAGTGGTCAAGTTCGTCAAGTCCAACGCCATCGTGTACGGCAAGGAGGGGCGCACCGTGGGCGTCGGCGCGGGCCAGATGAGCCGCGTCTACAGCGCCCGTATCGCCTCGATCAAGGCCACCGACGCCGGGCTCGAGGTGCGCGGCAGCGTCATGGCCTCGGACGCCTTCTTCCCGTTCCGCGACGGCCTCGACCAGGCGGCCGAGGTCGGCGTCACCGCCGTGATCCAGCCGGGCGGTTCGATGCGCGACCAGGAAGTCATCGACGCCGCGAACCAACACGGTATCGCCATGGTCTTCACTGGCATGCGACATTTCAGACACTAAAACATTTGCCACAGAGGACACAGAGAGCACAGAGGGTTCCAATTTGGTTTTTCACTCTGTGTACTCTGTGATCTCTGTGGCTTAATAATCATATGAAAATCCTCGTCATCGGTGGTGGCGGGCGCGAGCACGCACTGGCGTGGAAAGCCGCGCAGTCGCCGAAAGTCAAAAGGGTGTTCGTCGCCCCCGGCAATGCCGGCACTGCGCACGAACCTAAATGTGAAAATATCCCTGTCCAGGCCGAGGACGTGAATGGCCTGCTCAAGTTCGCACAAACCAATAAGATCGACCTCACCATCGTCGGCCCCGAGATACCGCTGGTGCTCGGCGTCGTGGACAGATTTAAGGCTATCGGCCTGCGCTGCTTCGGCCCGACGAAAGCCGCGGCCCAACTCGAAGGCTCGAAGGCCTTTACCAAAGATTTTCTCGCACGCCACAGAATCCCGACCGCCGCCTACGGCAACTTCACCGATATCGGTCAGGCCGAGGCATTTATTAAAAAGATGGGCGCACCCATCGTGGTCAAGGCCGACGGCCTCGCCGCCGGCAAGGGTGTCATCATCGCTCAAACCATAAACGAGGCCAGCACCGCCGCACGTGACATGCTCGCCGGCAATGCCTTCGGCGCGGCCGGTCACCGTGTCGTGGTCGAGGAATTTCTCGAAGGTGAGGAGGCAAGTTTTATCGTCATGGTCGACGGCGAGCACATTCTCCCGCTCGCTACCTCGCAGGATCACAAACGCGTCGGCGTCGGCGACACCGGCCCCAACACCGGCGGCATGGGCGCTTACTCGCCCGCGCCGGTGGTGACGCCCGCGATGCACGCGCGCATCATGCGCGAAGTCATCGAACCGACGGTGCGCGGCATGCAGGCCGAGGGCCATCCTTACACCGGCTTTCTCTACGCCGGCCTGATGATCGGGCGCGACGGCGTGCCCAAGGTGCTCGAATACAACTGCCGCTTCGGCGATCCCGAGACCCAGCCGGTGATGCTGCGGCTGCAATCCGACCTCGTGGCGCTGATCGAGGCCGCGCTCGACGGCCGGCTCGACAAGATTGAAGCGAAATGGGACAACCGACCCGCGCTCGGTGTGGTCATGGCTGCCGGTGGTTATCCCGGTGCCTATAAAAAGGGCGATGCGATCTCGGGCCTGCCGACGCAGGATGCGCCCGATGCAAAGGTGTTCCATGCCGGCACCGCCTTACAGAACGGCAACGTCGTCACCAGCGGCGGACGGGTGTTGTGCGTCACCGCCCTTGGCGCTACCGTAGGCGCGGCGCAAAAGCGCGCCTACGAGGTCGCCCGGCGGATTTCCTGGGCCGGCGCGCAATACCGCACCGACATCGGCTACCGCGCGATTGCACGTGAAAAGGAAAAGAAATAAGACTTGGCCACAGAGTACACAGAGGTCACAGAGTGAGAAAAAATAACCCGCAAATCGTTTTTATCTCTGTGTTCTCTGTGCCCTCTGTGGCTGAATTGTTTGGATAAACGACCATGACCAAACCCTTCATCGCCATCCTCATGGGGTCGGATTCCGACCTCGACACGATGCAGGTCTGCATCGACACGCTCGACAAACTCGGGCTGGCGCGCGAAATCAACGTGCTCTCGGCGCACCGCACGCCCGAGGCCACGCATGCGTACGTGCGGGACGCCGACAGCCGCGGCTGTGCGGTGTTCATCGCCGCCGCCGGCATGGCGGCGCACCTCGCCGGCACCGTCGCGGCGTTGACGCTCAAGCCCGTGATTGGCGTACCGATCGAGGGCGGGCCGCTCAAGGGCCAGGATGCGCTGCTCTCGACGGCGATGATGCCGGGCGGGATTCCCGTGGCCTGTGTTGCCATCGGCAAGGCCGGCGCGAAGAATGCGGCACTGCTGGCGGCGCAGATGCTCGCGCTGTCCGACAAGGACCTCGCCAAGCGCCTGCTCGATGAGCGCAAGATGAATTCCACCGAGGTGCTCGCTAAAAACGAGGCGGTGCGCAAGAAGTTCAACAAGTAGATGCACCCGGGCGACCTGCAGCAGGCGGCCCAGGTGGTGCGTCGCGGCGGTCTGGTCGCCTACCCCACCGAATACTGCTTTGGCCTCGGCTGCGATCCGTTCAACCGCGCCGCGGTGTTACGCCTGCTGCGCCTCAAGCGCCGGCCGGTCGAGAAGGGCCTGATCCTGATCGCCGCCGACATTGCGCAGCTTGCGGGCTATGTTGACGATATTCCGGACAAGGTGCTGGCGACCTGGCCCGGGCCACATACCTGGCTACTTGCACCGCGCGCCGGCGCGCCCGGCTGGATCACCGGCAAGCACCCGCGTATCGCCGTACGCGTCACGGCGCACCCGAGCGCGGCGGCGCTGTGCAAGGCTGCTGGCATGGCCATTGTTTCCACCAGCGCCAACC
>Ga0209541_10011477_pt1 | contig 13857 bp, 19 predicted proteins | sample RifCSPlowO2_01_FD_184027 | JGI IMG/M metagenome (GOLD analysis project Ga0209541, IMG submission 184027) | Groundwater microbial communities from Rifle, Colorado - Rifle CSP2_plank lowO2_0.1 (SPAdes) (version 2) | ecosystem: Environmental > Aquatic > Deep subsurface > Groundwater | place...
TGCTTTATTTTTACTTCTTGGTCTGGCCATAAACATCACCTCTTAATATCAAGAAGTATAAAAGAACTACTTTATTAACGTTTCTATTTTAGGACAATCCCATATTTCTGTAAATAACAAAGAAAGTTTATTTGATTCGATACGTTCTTAAATTCACTTCAGCAGAACTCTCTTCAGCTCTTCAATCTCTTCTCCAATGATAGCGCAGCCTTTCAGCTTCAAGCCCCACAATACTGAATCCAAAAGAATTTCCCGCCCGCTCTTCAACGGAGGCAGATAGTTATTCAAAATACCAAACTGATAAGCCATCCCCACCAGCTCTGCCGAGCGGATGACTTTCATTCCCTTAATCAAAGATTGAAATTGATTAGCCATCTTTTTGTCTAAGATCACTTTTTCGTGCAGTCTTGCTTCAATAAGACTTTTTAGTTCTTCGCTGTTCTCCATCAGCAGCCGTATTGTCCGTTCATCAATTGCCACTGTATCATTGCCTTCCTGCAAAGAAGCAGCTACTGTTTCCAGCTCTCCTCCGTGGATGATTTCCATGCAGCAGCCTTTATCTTTTGCTATAATTGATTTATTGGCATAAGCAGACAAATCTATCACTCCTTTCAACGGTTTTTCATACAGTTTAAGCGTCCCTTCTCGCAGCAGTTTCAAAATCTGCAAAGCTTCAAACTCAAAACGTTTTATCTCCAGCGGCCGCTCCACTAACTCCTTCTTAACTGCGGGAGTGATATAAAATTCTCCCCCAAACTTTTCTTTCAAGGGCTGCAGTATTCCCAATAGGTTATTCATTGTCAAAGACATCAATGGGCCGGAGTCAAAGAAAAGAGATTTCATCGTTTACTCCCTCCAGACAGTCCAAACAATTCCTGCGCATAGCCCATCCGTTTCTTGGCTGAAACAATCTCTTCCTGCTGTTCAGAATAGACTGTTCCCCCTGCATAATTGCTCAATTCCCATTTAGTGATTCCTAAAATATCTGCTGCTTTTCCTAAAGACAGACCATGCTTGAAAAGCTGCGCCCCCTTCTTTATTTTGGCCGCTTCCAATACTTCCCTGAAGAAAAGACCTGATTTTTCGTCCACTTTCTTGATAATAGAAAAAAGAAGAGCTATGTCTTTGTTATACTCACCTAAAGCATCTTTTCCTAGAGCTTTTTTTGCTTGAGATAATGCATTTAAAATCTGCTGATACTCTTTATCCTGCGCACTGCCGACAATTTTATACAAAGAATAGACTAAAACCGCTATTTGTATCGCATCAATATCCTGAAAAACTGAAGCATCATGGATGGTATGATTAGAAACTTCTTCCAGTTTAGCGATATCTGCTCCTTCTCTTACTTTAAGAATTTCTATTACTTCATCCAATTCCTTGAGCAGATCCTCTCTTATTACCTGATTCATAAGAAAGAAGAACAAACTTAAAGTTTAAAAAAGTATGGGCGATTTACTTTCTCACGCGATATTTATCAGCAATCGCTCGGATTCTCTGCAAACTCTCTTCGGAAAAGATGATAACCCGCGATTCCTCTTTCTGCGCAGCTCTTTCTCCCCTTATCTTTTCTTCAATTGCTTCTCCTATTCCCACAGATTGCACTGCTTCGGATATTCTTCTTCCCCGGCCTTGTTCCTTTGGCCGATATTCCTCGATTTGTAGCCTTAAACTCGCAATCTCTTCCATACCTGCTTCGTATAGATGCTGGTACTCTAATCGCACTCTCTCATTAGCTTCTACCTGCTCTTTCAAGCCGTTGATGACCGTTCCCTGCCGAAGCGCAGTTTTTGTTAAATCTTGCAGTTTCTCCTCTAAGGTTTTAGCTCGGTCTAGATATCCCTTCCCTTCTTGCGTTGAATTGATGATTAAATTGCTTGCCTGTCTCACCTGCTCTTGCAGTTTTCTGTTGTTTTCTTCCAATTGCGCGTAATCTGCCAATAATTCCGCAATCTTTTTTCCTCTTCCTGCCGCCTCTTTCGCCAATTCTTCATGAGCAGAACTGACTGCAGATACTTGGTCATACTCCTCTTGCATGGATTGATGTTTTCTCAATAATTTTTCAAAATCATCATCCTTAGCATGTATCACTCTTTCAAGTGTTTCTTTCTCAAGAGTTACGCACCTCAATTTATTTGCTATATCAACTATGGCTTTTTCCAATCGACAGCTCTCTACTTGGTATGCTTCTCTTTGATGGGTTTCATCTTTCAAAACTTCTACTACTCGCGCATATCTCTGCCTCTCTTCGCTTAGTTTTTGAGATGCTTTCTCTTCCAATCCGTCTATCTCCTTCTCATCAAATTCTGCTAAACCTATGGCTGAAGCTAAGGTTTCTGCCATAGCAGTTATCTTTCGAACTTTCCCTTCCAAAGTAGAAACGTAGTCTCTCCCTTCTTTCAATTCTCCTTCTGCTTGCGCTTTCTCTTTTCTGCTGGCCACCAGCATTGCCTCGTATTTCTTTCGTATTGTATCATTATGCTTTTGCAGAGAACCATAATCACCGGCCAATCGCCGGTGTTTTCCTTCCAGCTGAGCATATTGGCTTAGAGCAGTCTGCAATTCCGTTTCCTTCCCTTTTAACAGATCTTTTGTTCTCTGCTCTCTTGCTTCTGTTTCTGATAAACGTTCATTTAACTCCTTCTCTCGCCGATTGGAATACTCAATCTCCTTTAAGACAACTTCTTCGGTGTTCTCTAATTCACCCAGCCCTAAAGAAGAATAAATCTTCTCTTGCAATCGTTCTAAATTTATTAGTCTCTTCTTAACCGCAGCTGCTTCTTGCCTGGCTACCTTTTCTCCGGCTTCGGCCATAGTCTGAGCGATTATTGCTAAAGACTTTTCTCCTTCGAGATTTAAAATCAATCCAATCCGCTCAGTCGATTCAGCCTGAAGCCTCATCTTTTCTTTTCCTTCCGTGTCTCCTAAATCAATATACAGCAAAGAGATGTGCCCCACCCCTAGGTCAGAGAGGATTCGTTGAGATAATTCTGGGGTTTGAGCAGAAACAGCCGCTACTACTCCCGCCAGCATCTCTTTCTCTTCAGGAATAAAACTATCTTTACCATATAACCTAAGCATTTCAGCCAATTCTTTTGGAAAATATCTGTCTAAGAGAGCTAATTCCGGTTCAAAAATCTTTTTCTCCAACTCCATCAAATTTTCCAAAGGCTGGCGGCCGCTGTTCCTTTGAAGAATTTTAATAACTTCTGAATCCGTCACTCTTCGGAATAAATCCGGAGGCGCTAATAATATCCCTTTGTAATCCGATAGATTCTGAACTTTGACTGAAACATCTTTTCCCAAGCCCAACGAAGGGGGATTACCGTCTTCTATAGAGAAGATACGGCCGTCATTATGTAAGGAATATATCTTTCCCGTCCCTACTTTTACAAAATATCCCTTATTCTTCTCTCCAATCCAAACTATATCCAGCATAGCTTTCAGCCCAGGAAACCGGTCTCTCCTTCCGCCTCCAATCAGCAGCCGCTCTTCTGCATCTCTAATCAATTCTTGGAGAAGACCTGTATTCTCCTGCTTTGTATCAGTCCTCTGCTCGATATGCCGGCAGATGCTGGAGGTGATATTCAGGGCTTCCTCTCCATCGATTATTCCTCCCAATCCGTACATAAAGGCAAACAGCCCGGTTTTAGGATTAGCATGATGCCAAAAGACAGGAGTCTCCTCGCTGGAGTTGAACTTATTGCCGGGGATTTCTCGAAGATAGTACGGAATCATTTTAAAGGGGATTTAGTTTTTGATATTCTGATTAGCAGTATTTTAGTTTTTATCTATTCTCCTCAGCACTATTTAAAGATTATGGCTTTATCACTATCAAATACTCCTCAAATCTTTTAAACCATTTCTCTTTTTATCAAAACATGAAGATTAATTATTACCTTCAACGCTATCTCATCAATCGGTTCAAGACATCTAGAGAGATGTTTAAACTTCCTATCTCCATCAAGATCATTAGTTTCATCGTGTTTATTTATTATCTTGGTTGGGGCATGGTCAGCCCGTTTTTCCCGCTTTATCTAAAAAAAATATTGGGAAACTATTCATCGGTAGGATTTATCTGGGGCCTGCTTTCTATCTTCAGCTTATTTTGGGCTGTTCTCATCGGCAGTTTTATTGATAAGACTTCCAAGCGAAGGTTTATCTCTTTGACCATGATACTTTATCTGCCCTTTAGTTATTTTCTTCTTTCTATCCAAAACTTCATGCAATTTATCTATTTTAGGATTTACCATTCGTTCAGCGCCACTTCCTATTGGTTAGCCAGCGAGACTTATGCTCGAGAGCATTCGCCGAAAGGCAAGGCCATCGAAGCTATAAGCTTATTTGACGTCTCTTCTACTCTCTCTATGGTCATTGGAAGCTTGATTGGCGCCTTGCTGATCAATAAACTGGGATTCAGCATTCTTTATGCGGTTTCCTTCTTTTCTTTCTTCGCCTTGCTCTTCTCTTTCTTTCTGCCCGATCACAAAAGGAGATTGTTTAATGGAATCACTCTGCATAAAGACTTTTTTAGTAAGGGGATAAAAGATCTTTGGGCAGAAAAACCGTTAGTAAAGCTGACCGCTTTTGCTTTTTTCTTTACTTTCTGCTCTTCTGTCTTTGGGATGATTCTTCCTTTATTCCTTAACAAAATTGGCGCGAATTATGTCCAGATTGCCTTGATTTCCGCTGCTTTTTCCCTGCCTCTTCTGTTAGAACCGGTTTTTGCTGTCAGAAAAGATCGCAGAGCCGTTCTTATCTATGGCCTGCTAGGAGGCGCAGTTGTCCTGTTCAGTATGTTTTTCATGCAAAGCACTTTCCTGCTTTTCCTGGCCAGCTTGCTTTTAGGAGTTTCTTTGGCCGCCATCACTCCGGTTCTTTTCGGCCAGTTCACGGTCCTCATGCCCAAAAAGAAAATCGGAGAGCTTTCTTCCATCGCTTTTGCCATCCGCAGCATTGCTGCCGGCATCGGCCCTATTACCGCAGGATTTGTTTCCGATTCTCTTGGTTTGAATTATGTCTTCCTCTTTACATTTATCGTTTTCTTGGCCTTGGTCTTCTTCGTAGGCGTATTGTTTAAGAAGAATAAGTTATCCAAAAGATTACTTCCGCAAAAAGCTAAGCAATTTATATAAACTCACAAATACCTCTTGGACGTATGACGTCCCCCAAATCCCGCTTAGAAAGCAATATCTGGAAGTTTTATCTTTTCCGCATCTTCGGCAGCGTCAGTTTCATCACCCCTATCTTTGTCCTCTTCCTGCAGCAGAACGGCCTCTCCACTGCCCAGGTGATGCTTCTTCAGTCCGCTTTCATTCTAGCCGTCATGTTTTTGGAAGTGCCTTCTGGAGCTTTGGCCGATCTCTTCGGCAGAAAACGGGCATTGATCGCTTCTGATTTCCTTTTCATTGTCGGCTATGCTGTCTACTCTCTCGGCCATAACTTTTACCAGTTTCTCATCGCTGAACTGATTCTCGCTTCTGCTGTGGCTCTGTTCTACGGAGCCAGCTTTGCTTTTGTCTATGATAATTTAGCAGAATTAAAGCAAGAGCGCCGCTTTAAAAAAATTTACGGCAACTCTTTGGCCATCACCTACTTAGTCGGCGGATTAGCCGGCTTGTTCGGCCCTTATATCGCAGAAGTTTTCTCTCAGTACGGCTTAAGGATGCCATTTTGGCTCACTCTTATTCCTTTCACTATCTCTTGGATTATCACGTTTACTTTATTTGAAGTAAAACGGCATAAGCCTCTTCATCGGCGTAACCACTATATTCAACACATCAAAAGTGCCATAAAGCTTGCTCTTCATCACCGCCGTATCCGTTTCCTTACTTTGTATTATGCCATTACCGGAGGGATTCTCTTTTCTGTTTATTTTCTTTATCAGCCATACTTTGAAGAGATAAGCATTCCCCTAGTCTATTTTGGGGGAATCTATTTTGTTCTTTCGTTAGGAGCGGCTGTCTTTTCCCGCTATGCCCACGAAATTGAAGAATTTTTGGGAGAAAAAAAGTCTTTGGCTATTATCTCTCTAGTTCCACTAATCGGTTTATTAGGCATGGCCTTGATGCTTCCTCGATGGGGATTCCTGTTTATCATTCCCGTCTACTTGTTGGGTGGTTTAATCGAAGTAGTCATCGGCCAATACACCAATCGGTATCTTTCTCCCAAAAACCGAGCCACAGTCACTGCTTTCCGCGGCTTGGTTTATGATCTATTTGCTGCCATCATCGCTCCTCTGCTTGGATGGGCCGTAGATGTTTGGAGCTTGTCTACTTCGTTTCTTATTTCCGCCGGCCTGCTCACTGTATGTTTTGCTTATTTCTGGTGGGAAGGAAGAGAATAGATTTATATACCCAAAATAATTCTCTCAGAACATCATGGATTTTACTCTACTGGGCTATACCTTCCTAGCCGTCTTCATTGTCAGTCTGATTTCTTTAATCGGCGTTCTTACTCTTCTTATCAAAAAAGGATGGTTGGAAAGCATCCTTCATCTCACAGTCAGTTTTGCTGCCGGAGCCCTGCTCGCCGCTGCTTTTTTTGACCTTATTCCCGAAGTAGTAGAAGAAGCCGGGGGATTTACTTTAGGAATCTCCTTTTTCATTTTGCTTGGCATTTTAGTCTCCTTAGTCATCGAACGCGGCTTCAACTGGTATCACTGCCATCATCATCATCATCACGAATCCTGCCACAAGCATGAGATTAAACCTATGACCTATCTTAACCTCATTGGCGATGGGATTCATAACTTCCTTGATGGCATGATTTTAGCCACGGCCTTTATTATAGACATCCGGTTAGGCATCATTACCGCTATTGCTGTTGCATTACACGAGATTCCTCAGGAGATTGGAGACTTCAGCATTTTGTTGTATGGCGGCTTAAGTCGCTTAAAGGCTCTCTTTTATAATTTTCTCACTGCATTAACTTCTTTTCTAGGAGCAGCTGCGGTTTTCTTCGCTTCTTCTTACACTGACCGCATCATCACTCCCTTAGCTGCTTTTGCTGCCGGAGGATTTATTTATATTGCCGGAGTGGATCTTCTGCCAGAACTAAAGAATGACCACGATACTGAACGGACGGTTTTGGAAATTTTCTTTTTGATTTTAGGCATGGCCGTGATTGGCGTGGCTACGATATTTTTAGAATAGACTTGCTGAGAAAGATTTAAATAATCAACAAGTATTCTTACTTTATGAAAGATGAATTGAGTTGGCTTACTAAAGAAAGGCAAGACTTGATTGCAGCGAACCGAGGAAAATGGATTGTGATAGATCAAGAACACAATAAAGTTTTCGCCAATGAGAACCTTCACACCGCTATTGAAGAATACGAAAAGGAGCATCCTGGAGAAACTCCCTCTGTTTTCAAAGTTCCCAGAGAAGACGAAGAGTTTATTTTACTATGATTTTTTTTGATTATAAAGAGATTAACGGTAAATTCTATCCGGCAATCCCTGTGATTTTAAAAGTGAATGAAAGAGAAATAAAGATCCATGCCATTATTGATTCTGGAAGTGAAATCTCTCTTTTTGATAAAAACTTGGCTGAAAGATTAGGGATAAACTATCAATTAACTCGAGATATCAAGAATATGAATGGAGTTTCTGGAAGACTATTGGTCTACATTCATCAATTAACTATAACGGTTGGGGACAAAACGTTTTCCTGTAGAATCGGCTTCTTCGACGAAAGAACCACCAGCCATAACCTCCTCGGCCGCCAAGGCTTCTTCGAGAACTTTAAGATAACTTTTGATGAAAAGAATAAAAAGATTTTTCGGGAGTAATTATGAAAAAAACTGCTTTAGTCGCCATAATCATCTTCATCCTTCTTTCTCCCCTGCTCTTTCTGCTTCTTTCCTATCAATCTACGGCCTTCCAAGAAAAGTATTATGCTACTCCTGAACGGAAAGAAGTCTTAAATTTCCTTCAAGAGAATACAGAAATGAAAGCAAACTTCACGGCCGTAGAAGTTTCTCATCTTCGGGATGTCCAGAAAGTTATGCAGTTTACAGATTATCTTTTTTATCTGGTTTTTGCTCTTGCCGTCATTCTCGGCATATTTCTATACCGCAAAGCTCTTCTACCTAAGGCATTGTTTTATTCCGGCATCTTTTCTATCTCCTTTTTTGCATTAATATTCCTATTCTACTTCTTCAGCTTCTCTTTTCTGTTTACTGCATTTCACCAAGTTTTTTTTCCCCAAGGCAACTGGCAGTTTCCCGCGGATTCTTCGCTCATCCAAGCCTTTCCCGGAGAATTCTTCATCCGGCTGAGCGGGATTATCTTCGGCAAGGCGGCAGCTTTATCCGCCATTGCCTTATCTTTCTCGTTTTATCTGAAAATAAGAACACACCGGAACAAAAAGTAATATTTATATACTTGGAGTAAATGATTATATACTTATGGTAGCGATAACCAAAAATGAAGCTAAAGTAGTAAATTTCCTCCTGAGAAATTTCTCTAGGGACTACAACATTAACCAGCTCGCTAAAGAAGTAAAATTAAGCCCAAGAGGAGCATTTAAGATTCTTAAGAAATTAGAAAGTAATAGTATATTAAACTCGCAAAAAATTGGCAATAATCTCATCTATAAGATTAACTTTGAAAATGATGTGTCTCTAGATGTCTGTCAATTTGTTCTTACAGAGAAAGAGACCACGCCCTATATTCAAACTTGGATTAATGACCTTCAGTCGCTTAGAGAGATTACCAAGATGGCCGTCCTTTTTGGCTCAATTTTAACTAAAGAAAAACAGGCTAATGATGTGGATATTTTATTAGTCTTCCCAAAAGAAAATCTTCCTAAAGTGCAGGAACAAATTAAAAAAATTAATCAAATCAAATCTAAAAAGCTCCATGCCATTATTCAGACCAAAGAAAATCTCTTTAACAATATCCAAAAAAAAGACTCAGTTTTGCTGGAAGAAATAAGAACAGGCATGATTCTTTGGGGAAGAAATATTATAGTGGAAGCAATAAAACATGGCGAAGATTGAAAATGTATTTTATTGGTGTTTGAAGCAAGGAGAGAAAAGCGATAAACATAAAGGATTAAGAAAGATCATTCCTAATTTTAAAGAATCAAAAGCGCATCTAAAGAAAGCAGAATCCAATTTAGGAACGATGCAATATCTTTATGATGGTGGGAAAACTGATTGGGTTGCTTCTGCTGCTTTTTATGCAATGTATCATATACTCATAGCTCTTCTCTATAAATTAGGTTATGAATCTAGAAACCAGGAATGTACCATTAATGCTATAGAATTCTTTATGAAAGAGGGCAAAATTTCTTTGGAACAAGAATTTATTGATATGATTAGGCTTGCGCAAGAACAAGAAACCACGAGAGATATTAAAACTTTGAGGGAAGAATATCAATATGGGACAGAAACAGCAATGGAAGATAAACTTTGTCTTAAAATCATGGATAATGCTCGGCAATTTGTGGACAGGATTAAAGAAGTCTTGGAAACTTTGAAATGAAATTAGACCTCAAAGACAAGAAAATACTGTACGAACTTGATTTGAATAGCCGAGCCACTTTAAATGAAATTTCCAAAAAAGTTGGATTAAGCAAACAAGTTGTAGATTATCGCGTGACAAAAACTCGCCTGCTCGAAGCTATCGTCATTGCTATTCCGGGACCCCACTCACTTCGTTCGCCAGGGCATTTCCGTGAGGTCGGGGCTTTACGCTCCTCGCATATCGGCGAGTCGTCAAAAATCAGAGATTTTTGAGCGTGCTCAGAAACGCTATGCATTTCTGACATTTGGAACACGGCATTGCGCCCTAAAGCGCGGGGCTTTAAACCCTTAGAACACTAAAAAACAAAGAAACTCTTAAAAATAGGCAATAAAAAGCATAGTTCATGCCATCTATATCCACTTTCAAAGGCTTAAAGGCCGTAGTCATCCTTATCATTATTTTTGCCTTTGCTGTCGCCCTGTTTATCTCTTTAGTCAGCTTATTTCTTGCCTTGATTCCGGTGTTTCTTCTTTTGGCCGCTATCTGCTATCTTATCTATCTGTTTAAAAAGAAAAAAGTAACGCCTAAAACTAAAGCAGTTATTGACGCAGAATTCAAAACAAAATGAAACCGCTTATTATAGTTAATTACAAAACTTATCAGGAATCCAGCGGCAAGAACGCTATTTCTCTCACTCTTAAACTGCATCAGATAAGCAAAAAACTGAAGGATTACTCCTTAGCTATCGCTCCACAAGTAGTAGACTTAAAAGATATCAGCAAAAAAAATGGAGTTTTGCTTCTCGCTCAGGCCATGGATTCCATCACTTATGGAGCTAATACCGGAAAGATTCTGCCGGAGTCTATCAAAGAGTCTGGAGCCAAAGGCACTTTGATTAATCATTCTGAAAATCCCCTGCCGGATGAAGAGATAAAAAAACAAACAGAAATATGCCGCCGTTTAAAGCTGCTTTCAGTGGTCTGCGCCTTTAATCTTACTTCTCTTAGGACAGTACTGTCTTTTAAACCGGATTATGTGGCCTACGAGCCAAAAGAATTGATCGGCGGCAATGTTTCAGTCACTTCCGCTAAAGGCCATACTATCCGAGAGGCCATTCAACTGGCCAAAGAGAAAAAAGTGAAGCTATTATTGGGGGCAGGAGTGCATTCCTTAAACGACATTAAGGGGGCCGTCAAATTAGGCGCAGACGGAGTGCTGATTTCTCATGCCTTGGTCAAGGCCGGCAATCCAGAAAGATTCTTTAGAATATAAAAGATAAGGCATTATTTTTTAAGGAACTGTAACAGTTATCTTCTTAACTCCGCCGTATGGATCATCTTCCCCTTCGATTAATACTTTCACGTCAAAGATATACGTACCGGAAGGAGCATTTTTAGGCACAGAAATCAATATTCCCTGCGTATGTTTCTGATTTTTCTCAAGAGCGAAGGGAATAGAATCATAAAGTACCGGCAACTCCCCCGCGCCTTTCGATTGTTTTATTATAGTTGTAAAAGTAAGTTTACCTCCCGCTTTGATATTAAGCACCCCCAGTCCAAAAACAAAATCATTTCCTCTCTTGATAGTCTTGGCTACATACGGCAGAGCCACTAACGAGCCGTCATCTAAGAGCTGTTCGAGTTGTACTCTGGTCTGGTCGTCTATCAAAACAATAGAATCTTTACCCACCTTGATGAACTTATACAGCAAAGAAACTCCTCCTGCCAAAATAACTAGTGAAATAATAATCACCACTAAGAAATTCATTGACAATTCGATAGCGGCTTTACGGTTCATTTTTCTGTTTTTAGGGAAATAAAAAGTTTATCTAGTTTTTCTTTAAGCAATGGAAAAACCTTTTTAATTCTTTCTACTTCCGCAGAGTCTATCGGTTTACCATAATACTTAGAACCGTTTCTAATCTTTCGGAAATTATCCATCTCGTTTAATTCCCACTCGGCAAACTCCGAGAATTTCCGAAGGAATTGGATAGAAGCTTCATGCGAATATGATTTAAATCCGTCCAGAGCTAATATAGCTTCGCTTCCTTCTCGCAGTGCTTCATACAGCCCTTCAAATATGGTTTTTGCGCTTTTTTCTGTCAATTCTAAACTAAGGATAAACTCCGCCCGTTCCCGTAAATCTTTGTTTAAAGAGGCCGCCAAAGAAAAATCTTTAGAAACTTTCTTCACTTCCCCGCTTTTTAAAAATGATTCGAAATTTTTCATTTTATTTTCAGATAACCAGTTATCACCAAGCCATTGGCCAGATTGTTTAAAAATTCTTCGCTTACCTTTTCCAAAGTTATCTCGTGGATACTTATCTTTCTTTTTAATTTTTTTTCGTAAAGAGTAAGATTTAAAGACAGCTTTTTGGTAGTGGCCACTGCCAAATCTATATCCGAAGTTTCCGTGTCCTCTCCCCGGGAGTAAGAGCCAAAAAGGATTATTGCTTCCGGATGATTATACTCCCGCTCCAATAAATCTTTCAGTTTGGAAAGATAAATCTGGCTCAGATTGTATGCTCGTTTTTGCTGAAGAAATGGCTCTTCCGCGCGGGCTTTGATTTCACCGATGCGGCCTTTCTGTTTGCAAGAAATAAATTTTTCTCTTGCTAATTCTTTAACAATCAAATAAACATTCGAAGGGGCCATCTTCAGTTTCCTTGCGATTTCTCTTAAAGAATACGTTCTTGTCGGATTCTCAAAAAACAGCTCCCGTATCTTTCCTTTGTTCTTTTTTTCGAACATTTGTTCTTAAAATAGAACATTATTTATTAATCTTTCGCTGGAATGATTACAAAAAGGCAAAAACTAAGAAAAAGAACGTCTTACTTCACAACTTCGTACTCTTTGACGATGATAATCATAAAGAGTATCAGTATTACTGCTCCGGCAATCATATACCAGAGGCCGGGCAATGCTGCACCTGCGTCCAGCATCTTGAAGAGGCCGTAGCCAATGATGATAAACCCTAACCAGAGAAACTTGTCCAGCACCAGCTTCATGATTTCAAATTCCTGCTCTTCACTCATTCGTTTTTTTCCTGTCATCTTGAATCACCTACGCCACAACCTTCAAAAAGAAGGTTTTAATCTCATAAAAAAGTTCTCCATTAACATCTTTTGCCCAATCTGGACAACCTTCTTCTGATTTTTCGGGATTACATTTTACTCCTATAGTGCAGATATAGGTATCCGCAGGCAATCCGTTTTCATTAATAATTACACTAAAAGCGCCAGAGCTACTTGCCCCTACATTTTGGGAGATAGAAGAGATAGTGGGAAGCGAATCTACCTCTACCGGTTCGCTATTTTTATCCAAGCAGTCTACAATCGTGACTGTTGCCCCAAATGCGGTTCCTTCGCCTTTGTTATAAAATCCTAATTTTTCCGTTGGTGAAGAACCTCGGTCCACTTTTAAGGTATCCGGGATTGTTATAGGATTTTCCGAAGTCGGCTGTGATTCCAAAGCAGTCAAGTCCAAAGCTTCAGGAATTTTTTCCGTACCGCCCTTAAATATAATTCTTGTCAACGTCAATGCTAATCCCAAAATAACAAAAGCAATAACTATAATTACAATAGCTTCGATAGATAAACTTAATGAACCTCTTTTGTTTTTCATATCCATACACCTCTTTTTATAACAGTATTAATGGCTAATAATCAATAATAAAAAGCAATCTCTCTTCCTTTAAAAAGCTTTCTTTGGCCGAAGTCAAGAATACTCGTTTTGATAAAAATTTATTTCTCACTATTTCATAGCAAATCTTATAAAAACCGTTCAATTTATGTTTATTATGAATGATTTGAAAGACTATGTTCAAGGGTTAGACCCTGAAGTGAGAAAACAGTACACTACAAAAGTACGCAAAAAAGAATTAAGCCATCTTGAAGAAGGAAGAATCGCCGATTATCAAAGATTAGTAGAAAGCACCGGAATCGAACCGAATAATACCTCCATCCAAGAATTAGAGTCCAGATTAATCATTAAAGACGAATGGGGGAAATATGAAAATGTTTGTGAAGCTACCGGTGTAAGCGGTAGAAGATCCGAGCTCCAAGAGAAACAGCTTTTTTATCTCAAGAACGGAGAGATAGAATTATTTGCTGAAAGCGTAAAAAGAGCGAAATCTGCCCCCACCCAAGAGAAGATATATCAAGAAAAGCCCATGATTCTTGCTCAGGAATTAGAATTTATCCTCCATGAAGAATGGGAACAATACGCTCTCATCGCAGATGCCGCAAAGATAAGAGTGGAAGATTCTCTTATCCAAAATATGCAACTAAGATATCTTGATGCCGGAGACTGGGAAACATATCGAGAGTCCCACCGTTTCACATCAGTTAAACCTGTTGAAGAAGATATTAAAAATCTTGAACGCCGG
>Ga0209541_10011480_pt1 | contig 13855 bp, 10 predicted proteins | sample RifCSPlowO2_01_FD_184027 | JGI IMG/M metagenome (GOLD analysis project Ga0209541, IMG submission 184027) | Groundwater microbial communities from Rifle, Colorado - Rifle CSP2_plank lowO2_0.1 (SPAdes) (version 2) | ecosystem: Environmental > Aquatic > Deep subsurface > Groundwater | place...
ATATCAGTAATGAAGCAGGGATATAGCACAAGTCAGGTTAAGATAGGAAATAATGTGTGGATTGGCACCCACTGTGTGGTTCTGCCTGGAGTAAAAATAGGGAGCGGTTCCGTTATAGGGGCAGGTTCCATAGTAACTCATAACATACCAAGTGATTCAATCGCCGTTGGAAATCCCGCTAAAGTTATAAAAAAAATTATAAGACCGTAGTGAAAAAAATAATTCCTCTTAAGAAAAAAGAAAATTTGAGTCCCTTTTTTATTATTGCAAATCTATTTTCAGTAATTATCCTGTTTCTTCTGCCATATTACTTATTTGAGGGAAGATTATTTTTAGGAGGAGATGATACAAGGTTTTATTACGCTTATCCCAAAGAAGTATTAAATAGTCTTGCATTATATTCCTGGAACAATATTTCTTCTCTGCCATATTATATTCCTAATCATTATTGGCTGCCTTTCCTCGTTGTAGTTTCAATGCTTGAAGAATTATTCGTTTCCAAAGTATATTTGTTTTATTTTTTATTCTCATTGCTGCAGGTTCTTGGTTTTATTTTTTTTCAAAAATTTATTAGAGAGGTTATAGGTAAAGAAAACATAATAAGTTTCATATCGGCATTGATATATATTCTTTCTCCAATAACAATAACCACACTTTCCTTTTTCCTATCGCCAATTTGGTCAATTGCCCTAGCTCCAATTGTTGGCTATTATTTTGTTCGATATATACAGTTTGGAAATAATAAGGACTTGATAAAAGTTACTATATGGTCATTTTTTCTTTCTTTTGTTTATTATTCTATTCCTTGGATTTTAGGTTTTGTATTTCCTTTAATATGCGGATTAATTTTCTTGATAATATTTGTAGATAACCCATTAAAAAAATTTCTAAAAAGAACAATAATTTTCTGTTTTATCATCATTTCAAGTCAGTTGTTTTGGATATTGTCTTTCATTGGTTCAATTACTACTAGAGGATCAATAAGCTTAGGAGAAAAAATCGTTTCAAAAAGTCTTTCGGAAAGTTTTAAAGATACAATTGTCACAACAGCTAGTGATAACATTATTTACCCTCTTCTTACTTTTTATCACAGGCAAATTGCTTTTGATTTTGAATGGCAGCTTATGCATATTTTTTCTAATTATTTTGATCAGGTTTTGCTTTTGGGCATTATTTTTATTCTAGTTTTATTTTTAGGGTTTGTTAAATATAATCAATCACTAAATAAAAATGAGAAAAAAATATTTATCTTTTTCTCTGTTTCTTTTATTGTTGTACTTTATTTTTTTACAGTAAATATTGGATTTCTTAAAGATTTATTTTTGCTTTTCGGAAACATTCCCGGCTTTGTTGTCTTTAGAAATTTTACGGATAAGTTTGCAATCTCATATGTCTTTTTTTATTCAACTTTATTAGCTCTGTGTTTCTATATTATTAAAAAATCCTATAAATTTTACAACCTTATACTCCTTGTAAGTATTATTGTTATTCTAATTAATTTTCTTCCTGTAAAGCAAATCGTAAATAGTCCTTTATGGAAAACAAAAAATATTTATACCACCGCAAATTTGCCTGAAGAGTATCTTTCATTTACAAAGAATGTAGAGTTGAGTATCCCAGATACAGCAAACATAATTTCTTTTCCCCAAAATCTTGCAGCTTACTCAATAATAACAGAGGAAAATACCAAAAATGCGTATGTGGGAACTTCTCCTTTCAAGTTTTTTACAGGAATTAATGATTTAACGGGTTCTGGATCATATTCAGAATATATTTCGAGTGAGATTCAAAGACTGATTATTAAAGAAGATTATGAGGGTTTGCTTGAATTACTTTCTCAGATTAACACGGGGTACGTTATGGTTACAAATAATGTTCCGCAAGAGGTAAAAAATTCATATTTATACGAGAGGAAGTATTTAAAGCTCCAAAATGAAAAGCTTATTAAATCAATTTCAGATAAAGAAATAATAAGAAGTACTAAAAGCAATTATGTTATTTATAAACTCAAAAATTCCCCTTCTGTTATAGAATCAGATGCCAATTTATCATATAGGAAGATTAGTCCGATTCATTACGAGCTTATTGTTAAAGGCCTAAATAGTAATAAGAATCTTCGTTTCCAAGAGACATACCACCCGGGTTGGAAATTATATCTGTCAAAATCGAGTGACAAGAAAGCAAAAGATTTCTTTTATGAAGTATCATTTCTTTTTAAAAAACCAATTTTTAATAGTTCGCATGACTTCATAAATCCCTATGGAAATCAATGGACAATTGCCCCACAAGAAATAAAAATCAAGCTTGACGAGTCAAATTACAAAACTAATAAAGATGGATCTGTGGATATAACACTAGATTTATATTTTCTACCGCAGATGTATTTTTACCTCGGAGTTGTATTAACGGTAACATTTTTATCCGTAGGTGCATTATACTTCTTCGTGGAGAAAAAAAATGAAACTAACAAAAAAGATAACTAGATTAGCATTAAAAATATATTCTAATAAATATGTAAAATGGATACTGATTCCTGGTTTGCTACTGCTTTTATGGATCTCACTATCCCTGTTTTATAGTTCATATAGAAGTTTTTCCGTTTTACAATTCGGTCATGATGTAGATATCTCTAACAACTTTGGCGAAAGAAAATTATTAAAGAATGAGAAAATTCAAGGTATTTTTGAAGCAAAAGAAAATTATTTAGGAATAATTTCTGTTAGGTTTGGAGATGTTCAAAGGGTGGATTTTGAGGATGAAGACGTTATTATATTTAGAATAAGAGAAGTTGGGAAAGACTGGTTATATGAGAATAGATATAGAACAGGATCGTTTGTTTCAAATCAATATTTTCCTTTCGGATTTAAACAAATAGAAAACTCCAAAGGAAAAGTGTATGAATTTGAGTTAATTTCCTTAAATGGAGATGTATCTAACTCTGTAGAAACAAAAAATACTAATCCAATCTACTTCTCTAAATATAAATTTCCAAAAAATGAGGTTTTAAGAGATGGTGATTCTTTTATTAAATTTATGAGCAAAAAGCTAATAACCTTTGTTACTAATTATGAAGCACTTCTTTCTTCTTTCGCATTCTTAATTCCTTTTATTTTCTTTATGTTATGGATATTATTTTTTGAAATATGGGTCAAAAGTAAAGGAATAATAAACGGAAGAAACTTATTCATAACCTTTGTTTCAATACTGATAATTTCTGAAATTATTTTCTATGAATTTTTAATAAATGGTTTTATGCTAGGGTTTCTTGCCTTGTGGATTTTTTCAGTTTATATGTGTAAACTTAAAAGTACGACAACTTTTACTTTGGCTTTTATTCTTATAGCAATTTCTCTCTTAAGTATATATTTTGATTTGGAGATATCAGCTGACAAGGCTTCAACTTATGCTTATTTTTTGATTATAGTTGGATTTGCGCAAAGTATAGGGGAGCATAAGAATTACAAACTAAATGATTTGAAAAAGAGATTTCATTTTAAAATTGGAGATAAAGAATTTTGAAAGTATTCAGCTAGTTTTTTTTGAATTTCTAAAGAAGGATGAACGTCATCAGAAAAATCTCTATACTCAAGCCAAGATGAAGTATCAATATAGTTTAGACTATAATCTTCCGCCACCTTTTCTATTACTCTGTTATAATTTTGTAGTACGTCAAGACTAAGATCATTTCTTTTTAGAATCCCAACAAGAAAGATCTTTCCATCTGGATTCAACTTTTTCATATCAGAAGCAATCTTGGAATAATCTCTTTCAAAAACATCAAGCGGTACATTTTTTGAAATGTCATTTGTACCCATGAAAACAATTATTACATCTGATTTAAATCTTAATATGTCCTTTTTATATCTGACAATTGCACTATTCGCTCCTGAAACATTTGAAACTGTTGTGCCCATAATACTGGAATTATGAAGTTCATAGCCTAAGTCCTGAGCTAAAAAGTGGGCATAGTTGCTTTTTCCATAAATCGAAGAAATTGAATCCCCAAGGATTGATAGAATTTTACTATCAGACTTATGTGGTAAAATCTTAGCCCATTTTTCAACATAAATGCCTTTAAGTGTTATTTGACATGGATCATATAAATAAGTGCAGAAATGCCTAACTGTTACAGCATGGGGTTCACTTTTGTCAACAATAATTGAGAGTTTTTGAGAACCTAAATTAGGCGATGAAATAGAATAAGATTTACCATCCACGAGTATCTCTACTCCTTGATCTGCTTTTGAATTAGTATCAAATTCAAAAATTATTTCATTGCTATTGCTGAATACAAAGTTCAATTCACTCCCATCATATAAACTTTGATTATTTTCCCAACCCATCCCTTTATTAATTGCTTTATTGTTTAAGATATTTACGTTTTTATTGTTAATAAGATAGAAAATAGCTAAGAGAGAGAAAAAAATCAGAAAAAATTTTAGGGAGTTGTCTGTAAATAAATTTCTCATGAGTTTTGCGCTTTTGATTATAATATAATCGCTTAAGAATTAGAAGGAAATACCTTTTTAGATAAAAGTTTACAAAAAGATATCTTGCTGTTATATTTAAAAATTAATGCGAAATTATTATCACACTTTAAGTGAGAAATTTAAAATTCATAAACATCTCCTTCCTTTTTCAAACTGTTTGATTATTTTATTCTTAATAATATTGCCATATTTTCTTTTCCAGGGAAAATTATTTATTGGAGGAGATGATACAAGGTTATTTTATGCATATCCTAAAGAATATTTAATAAATACTCAGTTCTTTTCCTGGACTAATTTATCGTCTTTTGGTTGGAATTTTTCATATCAATCATTTCTACCATTTGTTTCACTATGGACTATTTTATCTGAAATTATAAAATCAAAGATCGTTTTGGGCTATTTATCAATTTCTCTTCCTTTGATTTTAGGGTTAATATTTTTTCAAAAATTTATAAGAGAGTTAATAATAGATAAAGAAAAGCATGAACCTGAAATTTTATTAGGATCTTCCTTTTATATCTTCTCACCAATAATTCTTTATAACCATTTTGTCAACCCTTTAATACCAATATGGCTTATAGGTTTAATTCCAGCACTTTGTTATTATTTTTTGAAATTTGTGAAAACGGGAAACCTTTTAGACATATTAAAAGGGATAATATTAACAAGTATTTTTTCATTTGGTTCGCATAATTCTCCCTGGGTTGGTGGATTCTTTATTCCTATAACTGCCTCGCTGATCACTTGCCTTTTCTTATTTAAAAAAGAGAGTATTTTGCAATTTTTTAAAAAATTTTTTATTTTTTTTGGTTTTATTTTTTTCTCTCAATTTTTTTGGCTACTAGGATTCTTATTGGCTTTTTTAAGTTCAAGTTCGAACAGTTTTACTTCAAATGTGGTATCTGAAGCTTTTTCAACTGATTTTGCCAGAACAATTTTAGCAACATCAACAGGAACAATTATTTATCCACTCTTAAACCTTTTTCATAGACAAATTGCTTTTGATTATGGTTTGAGTTTAAAAGAAATTTATCAAATTTTTTATGATAAAACTTATTTTTTAAATTTTATTTTCATAATTGTACTTTTTCTAGGAATTTTAAATTTTAGAAAAACTCTTCTTCCTTTGGAAAGAAAAATATATCTAGTTCTTCTTGTTGCTTTCTTGGTTTCTCTTTACTTATTTACTGTAAATATTGGACCATTGAAAGCTTTGTTTATAGAGTTTGGTTATATCCCTGGATTTGTCATCTTTAGGAATGCATATGACAAATTTGCCTTGGGGTACACAATTATTTATTCACTTCTTATTACTTATTGTCTTGTGATAATTAAGAAAAGATATTTGAAAATGAATAAAGTCTATTTAACTCTCATCAGTCTATTTTTATTAGCAACTTTAATTAACATCTTACCAATTAAAAAAATAATGGTTTCACCACTTCAGACGACTGAAAATATTTATAAAAATATAACGATACCGCAAGAATATCTAGAATTTATGAAAGAAGTTAAGGGAAAAATTGTTTCTACCAACAATGTACTAAGTGTTCCTTACGGAATTTCTCTTTACTCGGTAATAAAAGATGAAGAATCAAATAATGTTTATGCGGGCCTTTCTCCATTAATAATTTTTACAGGAGTCAATGATATTTCAGGAGGTCTTTCTTTTAATTACGCTCCTGAGGCTAGTAGATTTGAAGACGCAATAATAAATAAAAATTATGACGTAATAAATAATATTTTATTCACTCGTAATATAAATTATGTTTTTGTAACAAAAAATGTTCCTGATGAGGTAAAGAAATCATATCTTTTTAACCTGGAAGCCTTAAAGGCTCAAAATGAGGATTTTATTTCAAATATTACTGATAAGAAAATTATCACAAGTGCTAAAGGAAACTATGAGCTATATTCAACAAAGGAGAGAAATTCTTTAATTTCCGGGGATAATTTAACTTTCAAAAAAATTAGCAGAGTGAAGTATAAGATATTGATCAAAAATATAAAAGATAAACAAGAGATTCTCTTCAATGATTCTTATCATCCTGGATGGAGTCTATACCTAGTTCCAATGCCTGATAGTTTCAATTGCCAAAAACCTAATAATATAGCAGATCTTAAGACTACCGAATGTAGACAAGAGAACGCATTTTTTGAAATAGAGGACTTATCTTTTATTTGGGAAGATCCCGTTTTTGAAGAATCTCAAACTGTTAACAACCAATTTTCAAATAAATGGATAATTGATCCAGACTGGATTAGAAAAAATTTTGATAAAAAATATTACAAGGTAAATAAAGATGGGTCAATGGATTTAGAGCTTGTTTTATATTTTAAACCCCAGGCGTATTTTTATATTGGTGTTGCAATTAGCATTATTACAGTGGGGGTGTTAATAATTCTTATATACTTAAAGAGGAAATGAAAGCAAATATCAAAAAAAAATATCCAAGCAAAGTTACAATAGTAGTTGTACTAATATTAATTTTATTTTGGACTGCCTCTTCTTTTTTACTTTTTGACAAAGTAAGCTTCTCTGTAGTCACTTATCAAACAAAAAATAATTATAAGTCTTACGAAAATTCTACTGAATTATTTGATGACAAAATTTTTATTGGTGAATTCAACGCTCACGACAATAACCTGGGTTTAATAATTCTTTCACTTGGCGAGTATAAAAAACCAAAAAATTACAATGGTGAAATATTAAAGTTCAGGCTTAGAGAAAAGGGGAGTGATGAGTGGAATTTTGAGCAAAATTATAAATTGGATCTGTTTGATAGTCAATCTAGCTTCATGTTTGGCATACCGGCAGTTTCAGACTCAAAAAATAAATCTTATCAATTTGAGCTTTCTTCAAATGTTGAGGACAATATTAACCATGTAAAGCTTAGAGATCCCGGTTTATTTATCACTGGATACCAATATCCAAAATCGGAAATACTTGGCGGTGATATAAATTCGGCAAAGTTTGCTTACAGTAAGCTTGTGGGTTCGTTTACTGATCCAAAATTTACCATCAGCGCGCTCCTCTATTTAATTCCGTTTATATTTGTTTTTGGTATTTATTTACTGATTAAACGAATTCCTTTAAAAAAGTTATTAAACAAAAACTTTAATCGGGATCATCTTAAAATGCTATTTTTAATTACTTTGATAATTTTGTTTCCTAATTATTTTTATTTCGATTTTACATTTTTAGTTATTACTTTATGGATTGGAGCTTTCATTATATATAAATTTAAAAGTAACGCTTCATTTATCTTGAGTCTAGTTCTTATTTTGCTGTGGCTATCAACAATTCCTTTTGGCTTACAAAGTTTGCAACTCAAATATAATGTGTTGGTGTACTCTTTTCTGGCATTTGGAGTTTTCCAATTATTACTAGAAGAGAAGGATTATGAGAAAAAGAAAAATAAAAAATGAATTTAAGTACGGATATGTTCTTGAGAAAGAAAGTCAAGTTTTTTTTGCCTACTTGTTTGATAAGTTAAGATTAAAAAATCTTTTTTCAGATAAAAAAATCCTGGCATTGGGGTGCGGTGTTGGAGCTGAACCCGTTGCTCTTTCAAAATTCACAAGACTTGTGGTAGGGGTTGATATAATTGATTACAATGAGTGGGAATTTTTTAAAAGTGATAAGATTGAGTTTAATAAAACAAGTTCATCTAATCTTCCATTTGCCAATAATACTTTTGATGCGGTTTACCTAAAAGATTTGTTGCATCACATTAAAGAGGTTAATAAAACGATTGAAGAAATTAAAAGGGTTACTAAACCACGCGGAAATATAGTAATACTTGAAGCGAATCGATATAACCCAATTTTTTATCTATACGTTACTTTACTTAAAGGTCATGATCACTTTACTCAAAATGAGTTTAAGAATTTAATTAGCCAGAACTTTAAAAATTACAGATTTATTTATCTAGAAGCTTATCCACCATTTCGTTTTCCTATGAGTATTTATTTGTTAATATTAAAAGCTGGTAAAGTTATTAATAAACTAACTTTTCTTCAACCGTTTTTTACTTATAATGCTGCTATTATAAAAAATATATAGCAACCAAGTTAATAAAGAAACAGAAGTTAGAAAGAGTCCGAAATAGAAATAATTTGAGGAATAAATAAATTCATATTTATGTTTTCCGGGCAGTGTTTCCACTTCTAGAAATCTTCCATTTTTTATTTTACCTTTAATTCCATCAATAAAGACTGACCATCCAGGATAATTTGTTTCTAATAGGGTAAGTCGATCCGTCTCTTTTGAGTCTGCTGTGACTATAATCTTATCTGCAGAAACCGTTACGCTTTGTGGTCTACCGTCGATTTGAGCAAATGGTAATGCTCGCAAATCCTTGTAAAGGATAATATTATTATTAAATTCTTTTATTTTTTCTAGATTTGAATTTTTGGTATTTGTACTTGAGATAAGATATCCTGCTTTTATATCATTATATTTATTATCCCCTTTATAGTTATACTTTTCTCCTAGGCTTCCTTTGAGAAATAGACCATAGTTAGATTGGAGCAGGAACAGATTATTTATATATGCCTTATCTTGTGGAATTTTTCCCTGATTTGTTTCATGGACCGAATAATAGTTATCTTTATTTATTTTTGCAATGTAACTTAAAACCGAACTGTAAGTGTTATCGATTTTTTCAAATTTTCTTGTAAATAATACATATTGAGAATAAGTGAAAACAATAATCAAATTGATTAGCAGTAAGGATATGGCCAGTTTTCGCCTTTTCCATTTATCGATAAAAATTCCAAGAGAAACTAAAATTACGATTCCCCACAAGGCGAGAATTCTACTAGGCACATGAAAATATTGTAGCGGTTCAATTATATATGTAATGTATCTGATTGGATTAAATAAAGATCCAGGGGTTGATAATAAAAAAAATAATACTGTTAAAACAATTAGAAGTGATAATTCACTTCCTCGTTTCGTAAATAGAGCTTTAATAATATAAATTAATCCCAAAGTAGCAATAGGACCAATAAATGCTAAACTTTCCCACCATCCAAATCCGGTTGAAACAGTTTGTGAGGGGAAAATCTTGGATATTATATCGTCAAAAGGAAGAAATAAGTTTAGTATGAGACTTAGCAAATTTAAGTCCCCAATATAGGGTTCTTTGATTTTTGAAATATAGTTTTGTAACTCAATCATCGGGATAATCTTAATAGATGAAAATAATAAGAATAGAATACCAGTTAAAAATATATAAAAAGAAGCTTTTTTATCTTTGAATAAAGAATATATAAAAACAGCGGCCAGTGAATATAAACAAAATAAGGCATTATAGATATCTCCTGAAAATAGAATTAAAGAAATAACTATTGCACCTAACCCAGCCCATAATACGTTTTTTGCTCGCATTATTTTTATCAAGCAATACAAAAACAAAGGAAGAAGAGCAAACGACACAACTTTTTCCAAATGACCTGCGACAATTCTTGAAGCAAAATAAGTTCCACTTGCATAAGTTAAGGCAATTATTGTTGAGGAAACATTTGATATTTTATAAAGCCTCAAGAGCAAAAACATGGATATACAAGCTATGAATAGAGAGGCAAAATACGTCACTTTTATTGCAGACTGATAAGGGAATATGAGTATTGGAATACTAATTAAAGGGTTATAAATGCCATATAGCGGATCGGAGATAATAGGTATGCCTTGGTTTATATAAGGATTCCATTGTGGAAATTTATGATAATCAAATATGGATTCCTTAAAATGCAGAAGTGGTACAATATTTCCATTGAGATCGTTATTAACAATTACGTTAGGGTCAAAAATAAATTGAATTAGGATTAATATACTGAAAGCAAAAAATAAAATATAAAGGAAAGGATTCATTAATTTATGAGAAAAACTATTGTATTATAGCATTAGGAAAAGTTATGAGATTATTCACCCGAGTATTTATCGTCCCCCTCGTCTTACTTCTATTTTTTTGGATTTATAAATCTTGGTTTTTCTCCCCAATTATTGCTGCAGGCGATTTTTGGTATTACTTTCCTTCAATGTTTGAAAATTACTTTCTGTATCCCTATGCGTGGGATATTACCACAAATCAAAGCGGTTTAGGTGTGCCTGGATTTGTTTACCAAAACGGTTCTATGTTTGCCGCAATTGCCGTGAATTTTGCAAAATTTCTTAATCTGGGATGGGGAACCTCAGTAAGAATTCTTTTTTATATTCCATTTATGCTTTTATCTTTTGGTTCTTCTATATTTTTTATTAAGAAAGTATTTCCCAATAATAAAATTTGGTTTATTTCGCCAATTATTTTTTCAATTAACACTTACATTTTGATGATAGTAGGAGGAGGCCAAATTCCAACAGCTCTCTCTTACACCTTTATTCCGCTCACATTATATTTTTTCATAAAACTTGCGGAGAAAGTAAATTCAGAAAAATTAGAAATTATTCAATACATAATTTTTTGCTCATTACTTCTTTCTGTTCAAGCATTACTTGATTTGAGAATTGCTTTTGTAACTTCACTTGCAATACTAGTTTATTTACTTTTTGAATTTTGGGATAAAGGTTTGAAAATCGGATTGAAAACTTTAATTTTCTACTCATTTTCTTTCATAATTCTGGCTCTCATTAATTCCTATTGGATTATTCCGGTTATCTTTTTTGGAATAAATCCCATCGAACAGCTTGGAATCGCGTATAGCTCTTCAGGAATTGTTGAGTTTTTAAGTTTTGCAAGGCTTGAAAATTCCATCTCACTTTCTCATCCATATTGGCCGGAAAATATATTTGGAAAAGTAGGATTTATGAAGCCGGAGTTTTTACTGCTACCTATTTTGGCGTTTTCGTCTTTGTTTTTTGTTAAAAAAAATAATAAAAACACTAAATGTATTTTACATTTTGCATTAATTGGACTGGTTGGTATTTTTTTAGGGAAAGGAGCAAGTGAGCCTTTTGGAAACCTATATATTTGGATGTTTGATAATATTCCAGGCTTTCAATTATTTAGGGATTCATTTAAGTGGTACGTTTTGACAATTTTAAGTTACTCAATTCTAATACCTTTTACTATTCAAAATATTTACGACAAACTTAAAACCTACAACAAATTTTCAATTTCTCCTTCGACCCCGAGCTCAGGACCGAGGGGCAATTTTCAATTTTCAATCAAATCTAAATTTTTTAATTTACAAAATCTATTTGTATTTCTATTTATAATTTATTTGTTATTTTTAATTAGACCTGCTTTGTTTGGACAACTTCCCGGGACTTTTCAGGTTAGATCTGTTCCAGACTCCTATGTTCAATTGGACAAGTTTTTGTCTCAGGATAAAAGTTTTTATAGAACGTTATGGATACCCAATACTATGCTTTTTGGACATTACACAAATATTCATCGTCAAATGTCTGGAAGAGATTTTTTCAAGGATTATGATTTAAATAGCCTAGCATCAACTATTGATTCACCGTCCTCGCAAGAAATTCTTGAAGAAGCAGGCGTAAAATATGTAATTATTCCAGAAGATACTGAGTCTCAAATTTATTTAACAGACAGAAAATATGATGAAAACAAATACATGTTTATTGTTAATTCTTTAAGCAATAATCCCCGACTTGAGAAAATTAATCAGTTCGGAAAGGTTGTTGTTTACAAAACCCCAAATCACAAAGATCATTTTTGGTGCGAATGTGATGCAAAAATAAGTTATGAATTTATAAATCCTACTAAATATAAGGTGGATATGCAGGGAGTAAAGACAAACGACAAATTAGTTTTTTCCGAAGCATTTGATGATAAATGGATAGCGAGAAATTCAAATTTCAAAATTAAAAGTTCAAAGTTTGACAGCCTGTATAATAGTTTTGAATTATCTGAAGGGGATTATGAACTGGAAATTTACTATTCTCCTCAAGATCTGGTTGATTTAGGTGTAAAAATCAGCCTAGCAACAATCACTATCTTAATTATTATTTTAGTCATAAATTTAGCAAAAAAACCCAAGAAATGATAAAATGCAGGCGTAGCTGCAAGTTTAATAGTTTGTATAGTTTCTAAAGTGGAAAGTACGAACTTTATAACTTTCAACTTTTGACTTTATAACTCATATGTTAAGTTTTGTTGTACCTGTATTTGATGAAGAGGAAAGTATTGAAGCTTTTTACCAGGAGCTCAAAAAAACCATTGACTCTTTAAGTTCTTCGTATGAGATTCTGTTTATTGACGATGGATCAAGGGATAACACGCTTAATCTTCTTAAAAAATTAGCAACGGGTGATAAGAATATTAAAATTTACTCATTCTTGAGAAATCACAGTAAAGCTGAGGCATTAACTTTTGGATTCCAAAAAGCAGAAGGGGATTTGATAGTGACTTTAGATGCAGATCTTCAAGATAAACCCTCCGAAATAAAAAAGCTTTTGGATAAACAAAGAGAAGGATTTGATTTAGTTAACGGTTGGAGAAAAGATAGACGCGACCCCTTTTTTAAAAAAATATTTTCTAAAACTTTCAATAAAACCGCATCATTTCTTTGGGGAGTAAAAATAAATGATCTCAACTGCGGACTTAAGCTTTATACAAAAGACAGCGCAAAATCTCTAAATTTATACGGCGGAATGCATAGATTTATCCCCTTAATAGCAGCTGAAGAAGGTTTTAGAATAACTGAAATTCCGGTTTTGCATGATGTGAGACGCTTCGGCAAGTCTAAATACTCTGCAGCCAAAGTTGTGACTCAGCTTCCAGATATATTCTCAATGTATTTTATAACTAAATTCGGCAAGCGTCCTCTTCATTTCTTCGGATTTTTCGGAGGATTTTTATTTTTCATCGGATTTTTAATTTCTTTGTATTTATCAATATTGTGGTTTTTGGGCGAACCAATTGGCGCAAGGCCTTTATTTTTCTTAGGAATCTTATTAATACTCGCAGGCCTTCAGATAGCGTTCACAGGGCTAATTGCAGATTTTGTCTTAAGCGTCGGAAGTCAAAATAAATCGAAAGACATTATATTAAAATATCAAACTTACTAATGGAGATAAAACCACAAGATTTAATTTTTTTAGTTGTTTTGGTTCCTCTTATTTTTAAAAGAAATCCAAATTACTTTGTTATTGCAGGTTTACTCTCGCTTATTCTCTCAATCCCTTTATTCCATCAGTGGATTTTCTTCACTGCGCAGCGCTTGGTTATATATGCGTTTGTCTTTTTTACTATAGCAGTAATTATTCATATAATTAAATTAAGGAAGATTTACCCTGCTAAATAATTTTAAATCATATGTTTTATTATGTTTATGTATTAAAATCTGATAAAGATAAGAAGTTTTATACAGGTTACACGAAAGATTTAAAATTAAGA
>Ga0209541_10011481_pt1 | contig 13855 bp, 16 predicted proteins | sample RifCSPlowO2_01_FD_184027 | JGI IMG/M metagenome (GOLD analysis project Ga0209541, IMG submission 184027) | Groundwater microbial communities from Rifle, Colorado - Rifle CSP2_plank lowO2_0.1 (SPAdes) (version 2) | ecosystem: Environmental > Aquatic > Deep subsurface > Groundwater | place...
CACCGCGTAACCTTCATCAATAATTGTTTGCATAATTCTTTTTTCAGTCACTTTTTTTTCATCATACGTTACGCTCACTGAGTTTTTAGTAGCAGATGCTGCAATGTTATTAATTCCGGGAAGTTCCTTTAATGCATCAGTTATGATCGTCTCACAACTGTGGCAGTGCATATGTACCGTTACTGTTTTTGTTTTCATAGTCATACCTCACAATTCTTTTTTCATAGTTTCATATTCTTTCTTAGTAATTTCACCACGGACATAACGTCTTTTTAACAGTGTCAGTGGTTCATCAGTATTGTGACGTGTCTGCTCCCGCTGCATATAAAGGATAAGATAAATAATTCCTATAATAACCGCGATCCAGAAGAGAAAACCAAACACCATCATCCACCATCCACCATACGGATACCAATACATCATAACGAGTCAGATGATACAACCCCTTTTAATACCATTCGATGAAAAAAAGATGAAGAAATATGTTTAATTTATTTGTATACTAATGACGTGACGTTTATATCGTTAAAATTGAATTTATACCAAACATTGCATTTATGTGGGTATAACTTCACTATAATCCCGTCTTCATTTATGATTTTTGGGTAGTGTTTTGGGTGGCCGATTTGTAGGATTTAATGGGGAAGAAAAATTCATTTTTCGGCGCGTCCCCTTCGGGGACTACTACTCAACGTCCCCCACGCAGACATAACACCATTAAGCTTAATTATTACTCACCTTAAAGTTCATCATTCTTCCTAACTTTAAGCTTCCGTCATAACTCAAAAAGAATATTGTTTCGTGGCGCCTTCGCAAGCTACAGCTACTCATATTCTTTCCTGAAAAAGGGGATTTCACCGGCATTATCATTAGGAGCAAAAGAATCGCAAAGGCATATCAATCGTTCTTCGACACTTTATGGAAACTTTCTAAAAGTAAGGTATATCAATATTAATCTCTGAATATTTTGATTAATGTTTCTTCTATTTCCTTCGTTTTCTTCTCTTTCAATGTTCCAACTTTATATGAAATAATCGACCTATCCGCTGTAAAAATCCTATTCGGTCTAATCATGCTTACTACTTGGAGACTACTTCTTTAAAGTCATTGTTGTTCAGGTTGATGGAATAATTATCAAATCGTGCTTCACTCGTAATCTGACAACAAATAACATCATCACCATGGAGCATTGCGACTACGACTGCTGGCCTCTTTTTTGATGCACTTAAATCAGAAAAAGGAAATGGTAAAACAACAACATCCCCTTTTACAAGTTTTTCCATGCTACTTCATCCTCTTTACTGAGCCAATCTTTTGCTAGTGCTCTTTCACTTGCCAAAGCAGTAAACATTCTTTCACTGAATTGTTTAAGTGGTCGTAATTCTACCCTGTCCTCAAAGGCCAGAATAGCAATTTTTTCTCCTTCCTCAAAGCCCTCCAATTTACGTATATCTTTGGGTATAACAATTTGGCCTTTTTCTGTGATTTTCGCAGTTTTCATTTCAACAAGTGGCATTTTTATCACCTTTTTATTCTTATTTGTAAGAAAAGTAAGAATAACTATAAAAACCTTTCGGAAAAAAATAAACAAAAGTGACTATACTTTACATTAAGAAACAGAAATATGGAGAATTAAGTGTAAGAAATCGAGGACAAAAAACTCTTGTCAACTTTGCTTTATAGGCGAGCGCCAGATCAAACCGTCCGGTCTTTGACCGGTGGTATGGCGCTCGCAGTTTTTGATTTGACAAATATAAAAAAATAAAGAAAAAAGGTTCTAGCTGACTATTACTTTTCCTCTCATACTACGATGGAAACTACAAAGATAATCTAAGTTTCCTTTTTGAGTAAAAGTATGAGTTACTGATGCTCCAGATGGAATAGTTTCATCAAATGAGTCATCATCAAAAGTAACCGTATGAGATGCAGAATCTTTATTGACAAATTCCACAATATCTCCTACTTTAATATCTAAACTGGAAGGGTTGAATGCAAAATTTTCAATAGTTACTGATGCAGTAGCTGTATTTATGATAGCAGGAGCACTTTCAGCGTTTCCTGTATTTGCTGTAGCCATAGGACCAGTTGTTGCTGGGATAGTTTGTTGAATTGTACATCCAACTACGAGTAATAATATCCCTAATAATGCTAAAACTAAATTTATTTTATTCATGGTTTGAACCTCTATATTATACCATCTACCCCCTATTAGTGTAAAATATCCCCCTTTCTTTAATAACCTTTTCTTTAAAAAATAGTTTTCAAATCTTGCCTATATTTCTTAATCAGTATAACTGTTGCTACTATTACCATAATCAAACTGAACCATTGCCCTAAGCTCCAGCCATAGTAGAGTATATCTTCCCTAAAATAATCCATCAGGATTCTTCCCACTCCTTCCCATAAGACTAGATTCCAGAAGATAAAGCCAGCCGCAAAAGGAGATGGCGGCTGGTCACGAACGCTAGTGACTTGACCCGGGGTGAATGTTTTTCTGACACTTAAACTCCATAACCATAAAAACACGGTAAATCTTTCTACGAAAGAGTAAATCATATTGGGATGTCTACATAAATTATCATAATTAGGAAATACTACGCACCAAGATCCATTCCACACTCTTCCTACCAATTCTCCGTTAATGAAGTTGGCAATCCTTCCTAAAGCCAAGGCGAGGATGATAGGAGCAGAGAGAATATCGGCTATAACCCAAAAATTAAGCTTCTTTTTTTGACAATAAAAGTAGCAGGCAATAATACTTCCCACAAATCCTCCGTGGAAACTCATTCCCCCTTCCCATATCTTAAATAAATTTAGAGGATGAAATAAATAAATCTCCGGGTTCCAGAAGATCATGAATACTCTAGAGCCGATCAAAATTCCTAACATTATGTAAAACAAAAGATCCCAGATGCCTTCACTATCTAATTCTATTTTATGTTTCTTTTGAGCTTGAAATAGCCACCATGCTGCTAAAAAGAAACCAAGCACATATACTAAACCATACCAGCGTATTTGCAAAAATCCCAGTTGAAGAAGCACTGGATTAAGATTATTGATCCACATGAATTCATTAAAAAGAAGATTTGGTTATATATTTTGTGGAAGGTTTGGAGTAAAAATGATATTAAATAATCACTACACCTTCAGAAAATTTATATAATACCCCTCATTAATAATAGTAATATGGTAGTTACACAAGATTTCCTGACTGAATTTGAACTTTCGCTCATTCGCTGCTATAACCGGGCGGCAAAGAAAGGTATTCCTACTTTAAGCGCAAATGTGGTGAGCGCTGCAACTACTCGAAATGATTTTTCTAAAGAATTCATGTCTACTTTTAATACCCAGCGGGAAGTTCTGGAACGGGAAATCAGAAAAGGTGGTCATGGAGATTATGATAAAGTTTTCAATAATATTGTGCGAGAAGTAGAAGGAAAAGTTCAGACAGCAACTTTACGTAATCAAATTGAAAGAGTTGCGTTTGAGAAAGTGATTCGTGATTTGAAAGTAAATATCCGCTCTGCGTTTTATGATGGGTATTTGGGGAAGTAGAGTATTATTTTTATTTCTTAGCCGGATATTAAAAACTGGATTTATGCTGCTTTTATTTTTGTAGTGTTCTTCTTTTCTAGAATCATGAAATTAACTTCCCAGGATGGATTACGCCCACTGCGACCAAAATGAGTATTACAATCATAGAATGGGCGCATGGGACTACCCGGGAAATTAGCATAATAAACCCCATATTCATGATCGTAGGCTTCCATTTGACCGACTTCTCCCGTGTTTAAATCAACTATTAAAAAGTTTGAAACCAATCTTTCTCTTCGTCCATAATTTTGTCCTTGCTCTTTTCTAAAGAAATCTTGAGCACTACCCCCTAAATTATTTTCTCTAAACTCTTTGATTTTATGAGCATATGCCACTGCTTGCTGAATAGCATCTTCAGAGGTCTCATAAGTTATCTGGTGGGCAATATTATCCATACCCTTTACTAATCTTGAAAGAGTAGTTCATTTTGACACCATATAAACTGCAGGAACAAAATGTGCCTCAGCCCATCCTTCTTCTATGGCATTTCCATGAGCTATGGGATCAAGCCAATTGATATGAAAATCGGCCATAACTACGGCCCATAAATAATCTACATCACGAACTTCTTGTGGAGTTACACTTGGATGCTTTTTAGGATCAGTGCCAAATATGTGGGGCGCATAGCCAAAAATGTTCTCAGTTGCCAGAACAGTGGAAAGATTGGCATAACGAACTTTTACTTCTTCTTACATTCCTGTAAGTCCGCCGGCGATGTAAGCAATACTGCGAAAACTACGTTCTGTATCTTCATTGGGGAATTTTCCTTCTTTGACCGCAAAAGCGCGATCAATAGCTTCCTGAACTACCGGAGTTAATCTTTGCTGTTCTTGCAAAGACTCTTCATAGTAGAATAAGTTTGGTCCACGTACTATTATGACATCTTCTAAACCTTTTGGGAAAACCATTATTTTTTTAATCCGTTATTGGTTAATATGCTTTATTGTATTTTATAATATAATCTGTTTCTTTGATACTGTAATATTTATAATAGATTTTCACGCTTATTTTTATATATTTTGTTATGCCCCTTTATGCATTTTTATACCTCTTTTAATCTCTCCTCTTATATTCGTTCAGAACATCCTCTACATCACCGTAAACTTTATATACTCGCCAACCCCATTAACCACAAATTAGGATCAAGGTTATTTAAGATTAAAAACAGAGGGTGAATGGGCATGGAAGAAAAAGGCAAGAATTATTCTAAAGAGCTTTTAGGTAAAACTATCGTTTCCAAGTCAGGAAAGAAGTTTGGTGAAGTAGGCGATTTGATATTTGAAGTAGGATCCGGAGAATTAATTCATATGTTACTAAAGAATCCCACCACTTATACTGATAAAATGGAATTAGAAAAAACCAAAGATGGAAATATCTTGATTCCTTTTTCTGCAGTTATTGCTACGGGGGATTACATCGTAGTTGCTGAAGAAGATATTATTTAATTTTTTATCCCTTACTCCCTTCTTCCTTTCTGCAACCTAACCATATTCATCAATTCCCTATCAAAAGGGATATTAACTACTTGCTGCCGGGATAATGTACTTACCCCAAACTCTTCATCCATTTTCTTTAAGTATTCTTTAACTCTACTCACCACTGAAGCCAGCACAAAATGTTCTATTTTTTCTTCAAAGATTTCAGATAAATGGCCCCATTCAGTGATACGATAGAGGTTAGCATTAGTTTCAATCAAATGCAAGTCTTTTAATCTTTTTAATTGTCTTCTAATGTTGGAAGAAGCTATTCCTAGCATGGGAAGTCCAGCATTTTTACGCAGTTCCATGACTTTATTTTTAATTTCTTCAGAATGTAATTCTTCCCGAGATTGTTTTGCTTTTAAAAGAGTGTGAAAAACATCAACTACCACATCTCTAGAATCTCCCGGCTGTAATAATCCCACTGAAAGACATAATTTACGTACTAACTCTCTGTCTGTTGCCGTTGGTTTTTCATATCTACGTAGAGTAATTTCCGCCAGAGGCGTATCTCGACTTATTTTTCCCATCTTTCCCACCTTTGTTTTTTATTTTTTGACAATATATTTTGTTTATTTAATATTTTTCTGATTGTTTTTTGTGTTATTTATGCAAATAACAAAAAGTTAATTTCTTCTGGTTAAGGTTACTTAATCTGGCAAAATAACGTCTTTCCAACTGGACTATCTCTCCTTCTTTGAGTTTGCTTAAACCTTCCTCACCTAAACCTTTGGTAATAGTTCCATTTTCCAACAATACTTCCATTTTTACAGTATTATCTGCTGGAAGCCAATGAATTATTTGTCCTTTATTGATTGCGTTCTTGAATGATTCATAATCTTCCGATACATAATGAAACTTCTTCCCTTTTCGTTCAAAATTGATGCAGTCCATCAATCGATGAATCAATCCTTCTTCTAAACGAGTCAGATCCCCATCAGAGATTACATATTGATTATTCACTTCAAATTTTCTCTTTCCCCGTTGAGGATAATTAGGGTGCAGCTCTAATTCTACTTTCTTAATGGGTGCTTTTTCTATTTTTATTTTAACCGGATTGTCCACGAAGAAATAACGATTTGAAGCTGGGTCAATAATATCTTTGTCAAAAGCGTTAACCGCTTTCCAAAATTCTTCCATACTTACCTTTTTGTCGTTTAAGCTTAACCCCATTTCAATAGCAAATCTCCTAAATGCTCCAGCTTGATACCCTCTTTTTCTTAAAGCAGGAAGAAAAGGCAAACGAATATCGTCCCATCCAGTATATTTCCCTTCAGCAATGGCTTTTTTGGTTTGGGTAGTGCTTAATTCAAACCCTTCAAAGTTGATCATACCCCAATGTTTATATTCTGGCGGTTTCCAACCAAAACAATCCATGATTTTCTTTTCTTTCAATTCATTATCTGCTTGATCCTTGCCATTAAGCACGTGAGTTATTCCTAGTTCGTGATCGTCTATAGCCACAGAAAATACCATCAAAGGCCATACTCGTTGTTCTTTTTTGGTTTTAGGATGAATATGTTCTACGATGCGCACGATGGGAAAATCTCTCATGGCCGGATTCTTATCTTGGATGTCTGTTTTTAATCTCAAAACAGCTTCTCCTTCAGCATAATCATTAAACATCTTGGCGTAGCGGGTCTGGTTTTCTTTTATCGATAAACTCCGACAAGGACAAGCATGACCTTTATTTTTCATTTCTTTCCACTTTTCAGCATCACAGGTGCACATGTATGCTTTTCCCATCTGCACTATTTTTTCAGCATAATCGTAATAAATACCTAAGCGTGAAGATTGAATGACTACTTGATTTACTCCATTATCGGTGAGCCATTGTGTATCTTGTTCGATAAGCTTGTATGCGGGTTCATAGATATTTTCAGCATTGGTATCTTCAATACGTAAAATTAATTTACCATCATACATTTTGGCGTATTCATAATTTAATGAAACACCGTAGGCATGTCCAATGTGCAGGGGTCCGCTGGGAGAAGGAGCAATTCGTACCACTACTTTTCCTTTCTGAGCATTGGGAAGCGGTTTTAATGGTCCTTCGATAACTTCTTCTTTCTTTTGATGGAGAAGTTCGGGAGCAAGTTTTTCCAACTGTTTTTTAATTTGTTCTGGAGATAGTTTTTCGGTTTCTTTTACTATAACTTCTATTTCTTTTAATATTGCGGGAACATTAGTTTTTAAAGCAGGATTTTCTTTTAATACAACACCGAGTACGGCTTTAGGATTGGCTTTTCCCCCATAATCTAATGAATTCTTTAGAACATACTTTTGGATGATTTGTTTCATCAAGAATAGGAAATCTCAAGAAGTTATTAAAGGTTTTGATTTTGGGAACTACTTCAGCATCTTGAAGCGAAGTGTTACGATTTTGGATAAGAATTTATTGATATTTACTTCACTTCTCCCTTCTCACTATCCCATTATTAGCATCCACTTCCACCACTTCTCCATCACGCAAAGCAGAGGTAGCAATTTTCGTGCCAATCACACAGGGTTTACCCAACTCTCTGGCAACAATAGCTGCATGAGAGGTTATTCCCCCTTGTTCTGTGACGATGGCTGCTGCTTTTTTCATAATAGGCATGAATTCAGGAGTAGTTTGATTTGTTACTAATATCTCTCCTACTTGGAATTCTTTCATTTCTTCCGTCTTACGAATAATTCTTACTCTCCCTCGTGCATATCCGGGAGAAGCAGATACTCCTCTAATTTCTATTACCTCTTTATCTTGCTTGGGGCTATGACTTAAAACAAAATATTCATCTGCATCTTTTCCTCCTACAATAAAATATCCTTCTGAAGTTACGGCAAAGAAACATTGCTGTGCTCTTTGAGCTAATTCTTTATGCATCTCTTTCTTTTTGAATAAGATGTCTTTCATTTCATTAAAGATCATAAAAGTGGTTTCTCGTTTGTTATAATCTGTTCTTCTGGCTATTTCTTCCAAGAAACGGTCAAAATAATACATTCCCCTATACACACCGCTCTTGCGCACGTCTTTCCACTTGGAAAATAAACGGGCAATTTCTAATACGTTTTTGGCGTAGGAAGATAAAGGGAGAGAATCTATCAATTTCTGTCTGCTTTCTCGTAATTGAGATAATTCTGTTTCTCTTTGGATAAGAATTTGTTTAATAGTGGTTTTGTTCTGATTGGCTTCAGTTATTATCTTAACAATTTCTTGGTAAAATTCTTCGGCAGTGAGGTAATGGACATTATAATAATTATTTTGGATCCAATGAAATGTATGTTCCAAATTTTTCAACTGCTGGCGTATTTTTGGTTTTAATTGAGCGTAGGGCAAGAGTTTGGGGTAGGATGTGTTTATTGCTAATGCCGTTTTCAACAACTCATATTCTGCTTCCAGCGTAAAAGAAAAATGCACCGGCGAGGTTAAAGTGCGAACATAATTGGTAATTTCACGATTATTTACAGCGGATTTAATCAATTCCTCTGAAATTAATTGTTCCAGCCAATCTTGTGTTCCGGTAGACATGAAACTATCAGCCATGTAAGCAACTGACCCTACCGCAATGTATTGTTTGTGGAATTGTTCGAATAATTTATAGAAATTCTCTTTATTTAATTTTTCAAGATTAGTTTTGTTTAGTTTGGCACACAATGTTCCATACTTCTTCCATTCTTTTTCCCATTGATTGTATAACTTGAAAATATTTTTAGGATTATTTTGAGCTTGTTCCAATACCCATTGACGAACATTTTCCAATTCTGTACTTCCCTGATACCATCTTCCTTCATCATTTTTGAGAAAAGTAAAACAAAATTTGAAGTTAGGGGTGTGACTATATGCAAAATGATAAATATCACTTTCTGAAGATGAGAATAACGTAAACAGTTTGGAATGAAATGTTTTGTTGTAGGAGGAAGCAATGGTCTTAACCGTGGAAATGGGGAAAGATTTGAGTTTGAGAGTGGGACGATAGGTCTTCTTCTGTAATATTTTTAGCATGGAACATCCATATGTCTTAATTATAAATAACTTTCCTAACTAAATTAGAAATTTAACTTTACCCTCAGTGATTTACGGAAACCAGAATCTAATATATCATTATCGATGCTTTTGTAATTCAAAATCTTCTTCTCTTTAAGTGTATGCACAAATTGTAACATTTTAGTACAATCTTCAATTTTTCCACTCAAGTTAATAATCATAAACTTTTTAGGAGTTGATTTTGCAGTAGCTAATATTCTTTTTTCAATCAACTCCAAATGTTCTAGATCTACAGGAGGAACTAATAAAGAAATAGAATCATAATCTAAGGACCATCTATTAAAATTAGTTTCAACTTTTTTAGGATCAAGTATTTCATCCAATTCATCTAACGCATATCCTATGTCCTTAGTTGTTAACATATTAACGATATTTAAGCCCCTTTGTCCATATCTATTCTCTACTTTTATTTTTACCTCATCTGAATCACCATGTAATCCTTTACTAATTAGATCCAACATTGATTTTCCCTGTAATAGGATTGCTTGATCCATTTGTGGGAGATGTTGGTACAATTTTTGGATCCTATCATCTTCAAAATTAACTTCATAAATATTTTCAACTTTATCTGGATCGGTAGATATTATTACCTTTTTTCTGTCCCAGAGTTTTGAAAATATATAATACGCTTTCTTTTTCCATTCTTCTGGAATAAGTTCATAAAAATATAAAATTTGTTTTAATGCTGCCAATATTTCGGTTGGTTCTGAAGTTTTAACCCTACTTACTATTGAACTAATAACACTTATCCCTAGAATGACTTTATTTTTATCTTCTTTACTATTTTTTGGAGAATTAGTTTGTTTTTCCATTCTAAATGTGTGTTGTTATGTGTTCGGCAAAACAGAATGGTTCGTTCTTAACAAATGTAGCTGATCCAGGAAGGATAGAAAAGTTATTAGCTCTAATTGCTTCCCTAGTATACGGACAAATTAATCTTTTTTTAGTCTTCTTCTCTATAATAAACCCTTCTGGATCTTTTTCTTTACTAAACAACTCCAGAATAACATCCACATTAGTTTCTTTAACTTGAATGTATTTCATATTTTTATCCTCTTATAATTCGTTTAAATTTTTAAACTTTCAGTTCTACTCTGAAATGACAATGAAATGGACTATGTGTCTCTTTTTTATAAATGTTATGTGTTTATTTAATAATCATCAATTCCTAATACTTCTTCTCAATCAATCTTTTCATCCTTTGCACAAACTCATCCGCTTCTTTATACAGTCGATCATACTCTGGTCCATTGATATCTTTAACTTCTCTATGAGTTATCATCTTGCTCAATTTGTAGAATTTACGCATGATATCGGCGTATCGTGGTTCTAATAATTTCTTCTTAACAAAAATCTCTTCTAATAAATCTGCCACATGTTCTGGTGAGGGAGGAATTTGATTTTTTCTCATCAATGCAGCGTGAGCAGCATCAATCACACTCCAATATAAGTCTAAGGTTCCCTGTAATATATGCCATTTGGAATTAAGCAAAGTCAGGGGCGATCTGCCAAAATAACGCCAGACACTTTCTTCAGAGGGCCTGATCTTTCCCATTTTTAACAAGCGTTGAAGTGGGTAAAAAAATCCCGTATCTATCAATCCTACTCCGTCTCTGAGAATATTAACTACTACTGGATCGCCAACTTTCACATATTCCCAGAAAGAAGTGAAGGTCATAGAGGTAATATGTAATTTGGTAGATATTCTCGCTACTAAGTTTTCTACAATTATTTTATATCCTTCAATTAATTGTTCAGTAATTTGAAAAGTAGTATCATCGGTTATCACTAATATGTCTAAATCGCTGTGAATCGTTTTTTCCCGACGAACAGAACTGCCAAAAACAACGACTCCCATCAGAAAATCTCCTAATTCATTCTTCAATTCCTGGGAAAATCTCTGGGCGATTTTGAGATCTTCAGTGGGATATTTGTGAAAATTCTCGTTCTGTCTCTTTTCTACTTTAAACTCCATATTGTTGTACTGAGGAAAAGAGCTTTATTAAGCTTTTATAACCACTTTATAATGGGAATGGGAGCAAAAAGGGTAATTGCTAGGAATAAACTGATTAGTTTTACTCATTCTTATTGGGAAAGAATTACAAATTCTAATTCCCATAACTTTTATAAAGAAATCTTGGTTTAATATGAACATAAAAAAGGTGCGTAATGAAAAAGGTAGTAATTTCAACGTTTTTAGTTCTGGTCTTAGTCATTTTATGTACTTCGGCCCTAGCTATTTCCACTCAATATGGAACTCAATCTCAAATTAAAGTAACTCTTATGTCTCAAACTCCCGATCCAGTGGAACCGGGTGATGTGGTTACTCTTAAATTCAAAATTGAGAATATCGGCCACGAAACCGAACAGAGCGCCATTGTAAAACTTCTCCCTAAGATTCCTTTTACCGTTTACAATGATGTTGCAGAAAAAAATATTGGTCTTTTACGTGCCTCTTCTACTGGAGCAGATGCAGTAGTAGTTGAATTCAAAGTAAAAATAGATGATAATGCATATGGGGGAAAAACTCCCATTGATCTTCAGATCATTTTTGGTGAGACCGCACTTTCATACATCAATGATGAGTTTAAAGTAAACATCCAAGCTCGTGATGCCATTGTTGATATTATTTCTGTTTCGTCAGATCCGCAACAAATTCCACCAGGACAATTTGGGACGATCACTATTGAAATAAAAAATGTGGCGAGCACTTTATTAAAAAATGTTAAATTTGCGTTAGATTTGGATGCACTTCCTCTTGCTCCCTATCAATCATCCTTACAGAAACGTATTCCTGAATTAGGTTCGCAATATCAAGATACTGTTGTTTTCAAATTGATGGCCAGTCCCGAAGCAATTCCCGGTTTGTATAAAATTCCTGTAAATATTTCATTTGATGATCAAAATGGGAATAGCTATGTTACTCAAGATATTCTTGCTGTAACAGTGGGTGATACTCCTAATTTAGTTGCATATATCAAAAAAAGCACGGTATTACAAACAAATAGTCCGGGATTAGTTACCATAGAATTGGCTAATGCGGGAGCTACTAACATTAAATTTGTGAAATTACAATTGCTTCCTTCAGAGGATTATGATTTAATCTCTACCAGTACTGTTTTTTACATCGGAAATATAGATTCCGATGATACTCAAAATACTGAAATCAATCTTTTTACTCATCGCTGGTTGGATGAGTTGAATGTTCCCATACAATTAGAGTATTATGATGCGAATAATCATCCTTTCCATCAAAGTTTTGATTTGAAACTTCCATTGTATTCATCGTGGACTTTACAGAAGTTTGGCGTAATTCAAGGAACTTCTGCTTGGACTTATTTATTGATCATCATCATTATTTTATTTGCGTATTACTACTACCGTCATTTCTATAAAAAAAATAGAAAATTCTCCTGGTCACAGATGCTTGCTGATGCGAAACAGTTAATTTCGAGAAAATAGTTGTGAATTGTTTTGCAGGTATTGGTATATGTTGTTGTACTCGTCATCCAGTTATAGGATGTTAAGGGGGGGTTATGTTTTCCATGCTTAAAGATTACTTTCGATTGGCGTATAGAAGTTTTCGCCAGAGAAAATTACGTTCTTGGCTTACTATGTTGGGAATATTTATGGGCATTGCCGCCATTGTTTCTTTACTTTCTCTAAGCGGGGGATTGAAAGAAGCCATCGCTCAACAATTTGTGCAATTAGGTTCAAATAAAGTTATTGTTCAAGCGGAAGGAGGAGGACTTGGACCTCCAGGGACTGGCGTCCCGGTACATTTAACTGTTCATGATAAAGAAGTTATTGAAAAAGTTAGAGGGGTTGACATAGCCGTAGGAAGATTAATTAGAATTTTTAGTTTAGATTTTAATAATGAGAATAAATATACTTATGCCATATCTTATCCTAAAGATGAAAGAGAAAGGCAATTAGTAATAGAAGCTAATAACTACAAAATTGACCAAGGTAAACTTCCTGAGAGGAATGATGCGTATGATGTGGTGGTGGGATATGATTTCGCTCAGGATTTTTTTGAGAAGAAAATTGAATTGCGTAATACTATAACTATTCAGGGCAAACATTTCAAAGTTATTGGAATTCTTAAAAAATCAGGAAATCCTCAGCAAGACAGCACCATGGTTATTCCAGAAGGAACATATCGTGACCTTTTAGGTATTGTTGATCAATATGACATTATTCCGGTTCAAGTTTCTCCGGGCGAGGATGTTTCGGTGGTAAGTGCCAGCATAGCTAAAGAACTAAGAAAATGGCATAAAGTAGATGAGGGAAAAGAAGATTTCACTATCCAAACTCCGGAAGAAATAATTGCTACATTAAATACTATCATTACCATTATTCAAGGTGTTTTGATAGGCATAGCAGCAATTTCTTTAGTAGTAGGTGGTATTGGCATTATGAATACTATGTACACTGCGGTTTTACAGAGAACTAAAGAAATAGGTATAATGAAAGCAGTAGGTGCACAGAATAATGAAATTATGTTCTTATTTTTAATCGAATCAGGGTTTATTGGATTTTTAGGGGGGTTGATTGGAGTTATTTTAGGTTTTGGAATTAGCAAATTGGTGGAAGTAATTGCGTATCAGTTGTTTCAAAGCGCTTTGATTAAAGCATCATTTTCTCCATTTCTGTTGATAGGTTCTTTGTTGTTTGCTTTTACAATAGGGGCAGCATCGGGTACTTTTCCGGCACGACAAGCAGCTAAATTGAAACCGGTGGATGCGTTGAGGAA
>Ga0209541_10011483_pt1 | contig 13854 bp, 10 predicted proteins | sample RifCSPlowO2_01_FD_184027 | JGI IMG/M metagenome (GOLD analysis project Ga0209541, IMG submission 184027) | Groundwater microbial communities from Rifle, Colorado - Rifle CSP2_plank lowO2_0.1 (SPAdes) (version 2) | ecosystem: Environmental > Aquatic > Deep subsurface > Groundwater | place...
CGCTCACCTCACGACCGCCCGAGCACCAGTGCACGCCCGGGACGCCGCCGCCCGCATAGCGCGAGCCCGCGCAGAGCGTCCAGTTCTCGATATCGAGGTGTGACTTCGTTTCATCGAAGTACTTAAGCTCGAGAACGAGCCTTTCGCGAAGTGTGAGGGTGTTCTGTCCGCGCTTCTCGATTTCCTCGGCCGAGATATTCGCGAGCTCGGGGTCGGCTTCGACATTCACCTTCACCCAGACGACATACGCACCCGTCGGACGACTGACGATATTACGGACGGTGTTGAGGTCGTCCGTGTAGCTCCACGCCTTGCCGAACTGCTTCTTGCAGGCATCAAAGGCATCGTTGTTCGCGATGCCCTGGACCATCACGACGGGCCAGCAGGGATGCTCCGGTTTGGCCGGCACCTGCAAACCCGCGAGATCGACTTCCCTGCCGAAGATACGACGATAGAAATCGGTCCATGCGGCGGCTTCTGGGAAATCCGACCGGACCGCATAGCGTTCCCGGAGGAATTCTCCGAGCGCGCGGCCGAGGCCCGACTTGTTCGTGAGATCGGCGCGGACTTTAGTCGCGTCAAGAGTGCGCGGCATCATTTGGAATAGGGTGACGCCGAGCTCGAAGATCTCGTTCGCAGAAAGCGGGTCTTGGACTGTCTGACGTTTGGACATCAGCTGTTCCTTCTCAAAGGTCACGATGCGGGAATATCCCGAATCTATGCATAGTATAATCCTATTGTCCTTTCTTGTCAAGAGTATGAAAATATAGCCTAGCTATTGCCTTCTTGGACCATTTTCATGAAAACATTTTCCGGGATGTTCACCCTGCCGGTGCCACGTTCGAGGAGTTTTTTCTTGCCGCGCTTTTGCTTTTCAAGCAGTTTCATTTTACGCGTTACGTCGCCGCCGTAGAGGTACCCGGTAACGTCTTTACGCATTGCCGAGAGTGAGCGCGAGGCGATGATGCGGCCAAGCGCCCGTGCTTGGATTTTCGTCACGAAGAGTTGTTTCGGGAGTATGCCGTGCAATTTTTCTACCATCTTTTCCCCTTCTTCTTGCACCCTCCGTCGCGACACAATGCGGACAAATGCCGGTACCGGCTCATCGGCGACCAAGATGTCGAGCCGCACAACATCGGCAGGCCGCTCGTCGATGAACTCATACGAGAGCGATGCGTAGCCGCTTGATACGCTTTTCAATTTGTCGAAAAAGCCCCGCATGAGCTCTCGGAGTGGCATCTCGGCCGCAAGCTCGATGCGGCCATCTTCATAGGCACGCGTCTCGCCCGTCACCGCCTCATGATCATGTATGAGTTGGAGGACGGCCGAGAGCGCAGCTCCCGGCGTGATGATGATGACCTTCACCCAGGGCTCCTTGATTTCTTTGATCTCGCCGAACTCGGGAAACTTCGCAGGAGTGTAGACCGTCTCGGTGCCTCTGCGCATGGTAGTGACGCGATACGAAATGGTGGGGATCGTGACAATGAGCGAAAGACCGAACTCTCTTCGGAGACGCTCGGTGATGATCTCAAGGTGGAGAAGCCCCAAAAAACCGCATCGGAATCCCCTCCCGAGGACGCCTGATGACTCCTCCTCAAACGAGAGCGACGAATCCGAAAGCCGCAGCCGCTCAAGCGATTGTCGCAAGAGCGAGAGATCATCTTGGCTTTCAGGATAGATCGAGGCCCACACGACCGGGCGCGGCCGCTCATACCCCGCAAGCGCCAGCAGGACGCCCTTTGTGAGCCCGATCGTATCACCGACCGCAACTACTCCCGGCTCCTTGATGCCTGTCACGACATAACCGATCTCGCCAGCCGAGAGAGTCTCGGCGGGCGTTTCATCGGGAGTGAAGATGCCAACCTCAAGCGCAGAGAAGTCCTTGCGTGCAGCGCGAAAGGAGAGCTTCTGCCCCTTTGTGAACATCCCGTCGAAGACCCGCAGATAGACGACGACGCCTCGATGCGGCGTATACGAGAAATCGAAAATGAGCCCTCTCGGTTCGCCTGAAGATTCACCTGTTCGCGGCGAGGGGATACGCTGCACGACGGCCTTGAGGAGCTCGTCGATACCTGCTCCCGTTTTGCCCGAAACCGCAAGAACGGTCTCTCTCGAGACATCGAGCAAGGTCGCGAGCTCGCTTTTGACCTCCTCGATGCGAGCGTAGGGAGAATCGATCTTCGAGACCGCGGGGATCACCACGCACCTTTGCGCTTTCGCCGCTCCCAAGGTCGTCAGGGTCTGCGCTTGCACCCCCTGCGTCGCATCGACGAGGAGCACGACGCCCTCGACGGCTTTCAGAGCCCGCGATACCTCGTATGAAAAATCGATATGCCCGGGAGTATCTATCAAATTCAGAATGAAAGTCTGGACATCGGATGTCCCTGGGACATCCGATGTCCTATAAGTCATCCGCACTGGCTGCATTTTGATCGTGATGCCGCGCTCGCGCTCAAGCTCCATGCGATCGAGCACTTGATCACGCATCTTGCGCGCCGGTATGGTCCCGGTCTTTTCGAGGAGACGGTCAGCAAGGGTTGATTTACCGTGATCGATATGGGCGATGATAGAGAAATTGCGGATCTGGCTTGCGGTCGTCATGGAGATTCTGGAGCGGCCGGCGGCACCACGCGCGCCACGCCCGGGATACGTCGGAGCGCCCTCACAAAATCGATAAACTCCTCATTTTTCAAAAGCGTCAAGACACCCGCGGCAACGGCAAGGCCCACGATGCCCGCGACAAGCCCTTCGGTGAAAACAGCGAGTAGGGTGGTGAGGGGCGCGATCCCTCCTTCAAGATAAAGTGTCACATATGTCGCGCAAGCGCTGACAACTGCCGCGAGAGCGCCGTGCGCAAAAGGTCGCGCGAGCGCAGGCGCAAGACCAGGGACCGCCTTTTTGAGCGCCACAAGCGACCAGAGCGCGATGACCCACTGCCCCGCCGACGCCGCAAGGGCAACGACCACAATGGCGGCACCAGGCACATCAGCGATGCGCAGGAGAGCCGCAAGCCGCTCGACGAACCCCGCAAGCGGCGCGGTCAAAAGGGAGGCGGCGAGCGCAAGAGTCACCATACCGCCGACGGCTTGGTAGATGAGCGGCTGCCATGACCTCCCGGCGGCATAAAATGCGCGGGAAAAAAGGAGAATGAGCCCTTGCGCTACAAGACCGGCCGCAAAGACGACAAGCAACGCTGCCGTGAGCCGCGTCGCGTCCCAGTCAAATGCGCCGGTACCGAGGATGACGCGGACGATGTGTGCACGCAAGACGGCGATGAGACCAAGAAAAATGAGCGACCAGAGGGTAATGTGCCGCGCAGAGATGAGGAGCGTCCGTGCGAACGAATCGCGGTCATCGTTCGCCGAATGTAGAGAGAGCGCCGGGAAGGCGGCGACGGCGTAGGAAGCGCCGATGAGGGCGAGCGGCACCGCCTCAAGGTTGATCGCGAAAGTGAAAACCGAGACCGAGCCGGGAGCCATGCGTGAGGCAAGCGCGGTCAATGCAAGGAGAGTCAGGGAGCCGGCGCCAAGCGCCAAGGAGCGCGGTATTGAGTCGCGTACCACTCCACGGACAATGCGCCACGAAGGAATGACGAGGCGCGGCAAGACCTGCACCGCAGCCAAGACCGGGATATGAAGCGCTGCGTGCGCAAGCGCCCCGAGAAGGACGCCGATGCCTATCCCCGGGAGTCCCCAGATGGGGTAGAGGACAAGAGCGCCAAAAATGATGCCGAGATTGTAGAGGGCAGGTGAGAGCGCAACAAGAATGAACCGGTGGTGCACTTGCGTGACGCTTGCAATCGCACCCGAGATGCCGAGGATGATTGGTTGTATGAGGAGCAGGCGCGTTAAGAATATGAACTCATCCGCGTAGGGTGAGGCGACGAAATCCGGGTAGAGGAGCGCAAGGAGCTGGGGGGCATATGCGGCGAGTACGGCACCGACCACCCCGCCAGCGATGAGCAAAAATGAGACGGAGTGCGAAAGGAGCTCGCGGGCCTCTCTTCTCTCCCTCCCGGCAAGGCGCGGGATGAGGACGTAGGCCGATACGAGAGAAGCGACGAGTGCGAAGACGACATCGGGGATGCGAAAGGCGCCGTAGTAGAGGTCGAGTGTCGGCCCTGCACCGAACAGGTGCGCGAAAGTCCTATCTCGCAAGAGAGCGAGCGCCTGCGAAGCAAGTGTCAAGAGTGCGAGCACAGACGCAGCTTCGTGGAGACCGCGTACGGGAGCGGAGAGCTTGCCGAAAAGACGTTCAACCATTGTCTAAAGAGCGGGAGGCGTCAGGGAGAGGAGATTTGCGGGGAATGGATTCTTGCCTTCAGCAAGTACGCGCAACAAGGGCTCGACGGCTCGTGCATTGTCTTCGCCTAACGCTGCGACGGTCGCGAGCTCATCTCCCGCCCGGTCATAATCGCCCGCCTGCGCGTAGAGCGCGGCAAGGAAGTAGTGAGCATTTGCGAATCGCGGATCGGCCTCAACCGCCCTCGACAAGGCATCGATCGCCCCCGCTCGGTCTCTCTTTGCGGCGCGCAAGACCCCAACTTGAAAGAGCACATTCGGGTTGTTCGGGGTGAAATAAGCCGCCGCTTCAGCAGCTTGCAGGGCTTCAGTGACATTGCCGGTCGCCACCTCAAGCTGTGAGAGGAGGAATATGGCAGGGACATAATCTTGCTTGAGCGCGATCGCTTTGCCAAGAAACTCTTTCGCCGCTACGTTTCTCCCGGCAGCGATCTCAAGCTCTGCAAGAGCATGTGGGATGACTGGCGAGGTCGGGTTGAGAGTTTGCGCTTTTTCGTAAGCCGCTCGAGCATTGTCAGAGGCGCCTTCGACATTGAGAGGGACCACCGAGGCATAGAGATCTCCGAGCACGAACCAGCTCTGGTACTCGCCGCCGGCAACTCGTGTCGCCTCGAGCGCGGCAGTGACCCCACGCGCGAGCTCTTGTTGAAAGCTCTGCTGTGCGAGGGACACCGAGAGACTCGCATCGTTTGCGATGCGGGTCATCTCTCCTTGGGCGATTCGCGCTTGAAGCCGGTATGCCTCACCCGAAGCCACGAGACCCTGCGCGCGGAGAGCTTCCCTCCGTGCTCCCCCAAGATCACCTTCAGCAAGCGCGGCTTGAGCGCGAATCAAACTCACCTCTCCCAGGTAGCGCTCGACCACGAGGTAGGCCCCCACGACTGATGCTAAGAGGAGAAGGGTGAACACGAAGACGATGATAAAACCGATGCGCGGGCTCCGCGCGAAAATGACCCCCCACTGCGTCTGCCTTGGGGCATAGCGGAGCACCGAGGCGAAAAGGCCGACACATACGAAGAGGAGCGCAAGCGTCAGGGCCCCCGGGTTCGTCATAACAGCAAGCAGGCCAAGAAAGACTGCGGCCACAAACGAAAATACGGTCACAAACCGAAGGTACGGGTCACTTGTCACCGAGAGCACCACTCGCCGCACTCCGGCATAGAGGAGCGCGAGAGCGAGCAGTATCCACGCAAGAGCGCCGATAACACCGGTCGTGATGAAGGAGGTGGGGATGAAGCCGATACCCGTGGTGAAATCGATATCCCAAAAAATCGTCTGGTTGAGGCCTGCATCACGATAGGTGAGCCACTCACGGCCAAAGGTCGCTGGCCCTGAGCCAAACACGGGTGACGAGGCATACACTTCTTTACCTACCGCAAGAGTCGACTGCCACGAGGGGCGCACATCAATCGCCGTCACATTAAGCGCTTCGGCAAGGGCATTCCCCAAGCTACTCCCGATAAGAAAAAAGAGGGAGAGGGCAAGGACGGCCAAGGGAGCGATGAGGGAGCGTTCACCCTCCCCTACTCCCACATCATCTTCGACAAGAACGGCGACATCTTCAAGATCAGCGTCACCCGTCGAGGGCGCGCGGCGCATCACCGATTCGACAAAGAGCCCGAACGAAACAAGGCCAACGACAATGAGCTCGAGTTCGGCATTAAAGAGCGCGAGGAGAATCAGGGCGACAAGCGTGAGCGCCACGAGCACGATACGCACCGTATTCTCGAGTGAGAGAAAACGGAGTGCAAGCAGGGAGCCGATAATGATAAGGCCTGCGAGTGCCGCAAGATCGACGATGGTCCCAACGAGAGAGAAGTTTGCAGGTACGAGGGCCGGGTTTACCTGCGCAGTAATGAGGAGCGCAACCTCAAGGGAGATGAGCGCCACTGCCGCGCCAAAGAGTGTCTTAAAAAATAACTGGTAGTGCGGGGGGCGACGAAAGATGAGCGCCGTAAGCGTGCCGAGAAGCGTCGCCGCGATGATGAATCCGAAGGTGTCAACTGAAAATGCGGTGCTCAAGAATGCTTGCGAAAAGCTCTCGCCTGAAAACGCCGCTGAGAGCGCGTACGCCGCTGCCGGGAGCCACAGGGCACCGAGTACTAAGGGCGGAGGGAGGATCACATTGCCGCGCGAGAGGCGGGCAAGGATATAAAGCGCTAAGGTAATGATGGCGCCAATGATAAGGATGAATGCCTTTGTCGAGATGAACGGTATCGACGCAAGGGGGACAAAGGCAATGGCCGCGAGGAGGAGCGTCGCGAGGAGCGCGAAGGGCGTTACGACCTCAAACGAGATGCGGCGTGCTGCTGAAGATTGAGTGGGGGGCATACACTACGATTGCAAAGAAATAATGGCCCTAGTATACACGAAGTGCGTAGGGGGCCAGAATCCTTCTCCCTCGAAAAAGTGTGGTATAATGGCCTCCGGACCGGGACAGGCAATCGCCGAGCACATAACTTGTTATGTGCTTCGGAGGAAAGTCCGAACACGCCCGAGCACATAACATTCGTTATATACTCGGAGACAGGTAGTGGGTAACGCCCGCACGCCGCGAGGCGCGAGGTGCGAACAGAAACGACCCGGTTAAGTCCGGCTGAAACGGCAAAATCCTTACCTGCGTGCAAGGCCGTGCCGAAGCACATAACTTAGTTATGCGCTCGGAGCGCCGCTCGAGCCCGAGAGCAATCGAGGGCCCAGATAGATGATTGCCACCCTCCTTCGGAGGGGACAGAATTCGGCTTACCGTCCCGGTCCCGACAAATGAAAAACCCCGCGAAAGCGGGGTTTTTCATTTGCTTCCCCTCTTTTTATACGATCTCGCAGATATTCCCCACGCAGGCCGCAGTTTGCTTCATCTCTGTCTCGTCATGACGCTCGTAGGCAATGAGTTTCGAGTAATCGATCTTCGGCATCGTCACGAAACGGCGCTCGTACTCCTCTTTCGTGATCTCTTCATACGGAGCAAGACGGTACACATGTTTCGTGCGAGGGAGAAAGGAGAGCCCGCCAATGATGTCCCAGTTCTTTTGTATCCAGTCAATCACTGCGATCCACTCGTCTTCACTGACCGAGATCGTCGCAGAGGGGTTGTGCTCGGTGAAGTTCACCTTGACCATCTTCCAATACTCGAGTTGCTCGATCGCCGACAGGTCATCTTTGAACTTCACGCTTTTTGATTGGTCGGGCGCTTTAACCGGGAACTCGAGCACATAGGTATTCGCCTCTTCCATCGACTGCCCGACCTCTGGTGCATACGGTATGCCCTGATCACGAAGCATCTTGAACAAAGAATCGGTAGCGCTGATTCGCACACGGCGGATATAGTACGGCGAGTGGCGCGGGTGGAGTCCTGACGCGCAATTAAAGGTCTGCGAGACGGTACCCGAGGGCTTCACGGCCGTCACTGAAGTCGAGACCGGGATGCCGAAACGCTTTGCATACTTTTGATTGATCTTGATGGCCTCGTCGCGCATCTTGCGCATCGTGCCAGCATTTCGCACGGCCGGAGAGTCCCACTCTCCGGTGATTGAGACGCCGAGCAAGCGCTCCTGCTCACAGTTTTCTGTCCACTCTTTTGAGATATAGCGGAATTTCGTGAGAGATGATTGATAGGTGCCGAGAAGCGAGGCGAGGCGCGCTTTTCGTATGAGCGATTCCTCGGTGTCAGAGGCGCGCGCGATGACTTCAGAGAGATTGCAGAACTGCTTTGACTGCAAGATGATCTCGGCGCACGGGTTCGCTCCCAGCTGGCCGATGTTTCCCTTGCCGTACTTCTTTTGGAGGAATTCGTAGCGACGACGCGGGAGCGATGCCGGCAAAGAGCCGCGGTTGAAGATACCGCGCTCGCCCGTGCCGCTCTTCATGAGTGCCACCCACTCGTCCATGAGCTCGGTGTTCGTGGGCTTGGTGAGATAGACGGCGGAGTTATTCGCAACCGAGCGGTGCGGGTCGGTCAAGAAGAACTGCCCTTTCTTGGCGTCGCGAATCTCGGGGTCATCGAGATCAGAGAGGGAGATCATCGCCGTGCGGCGCACGCCGCCCGCGACGACGCACTCCCCTATCTTGCAGATGATGTCGTGCGCGTCGATGTTCCGGAGGCGCCGCCCTTGGCGCGCGAGGATGCGCTCGCGCGCAAAAGCGAGGAGGTTGCGAAGTGGGTCGGGGCCCGAGGCCTTGCCGCCCATGGTTTTGAGACGTGCGCCAGCCGGCCGTATCTGAGAGAAATCGAATTCGATGTCCTTCCCCGCATACCAGGTCTTGAGCCCCAGGGTGAGCGCATCGCACCAACCCTCTTTCGAGTCGCCGATGACATGCGGCGGGAGCTTGTCGCCTGCCTGCCTGGCGATCTGCGGTAGCTGCTGCACATTCTCGCTTTCAACGGCGTAGCCGACACCGCATCCCTGCATTGAGAGATACATGATCTCGGCGAAGTCCCCTAGTTTCGTCGGTGCCGTATAGGTGCAGTTGTAAGCGCAGGTGTTGCAGCGACGTGCGGCCTCGCCCGCAAATTGCATGAGCCGCATCGAGGGCATCACCTCTTGCTTCAGAATAGCTTCACGCACATCGGCATATTCTTTTTCAGTCAACGTATTGCCCAAGTTCTCCCGCATGAAGGAGACATACCGATCAACGGTTTCGATCCATGTCTCGCGTCGGCCCTCTTCGGGGAGCCACTTCGCGTAAGTGCGCAGATAGACGAACTCTCCGAGCGGGTTGTCCGCAAAATATTTCTTGCTCTCCTCGACGAGCTTGACGACATGCTCGGGGATCTCGATCCGCTCGTGTCGCAATTGCGCGCGCTTGTCGCGATAGAGGATGTAGGCCTTCGCCGTCTTCACATAATCATTCAAAATGAGATGCTTCTCGACTGAATCTTGGATGCCTTCGACCGTGGGGAGAAAATTCTTGTACTTTTTTGAGAATCGGGCGAGCTCGCCGGTTACCTGGTGCGCGATCAAGACCGCATCGCCGACCTCTCCCTCCTCGGTGGCGGCCATCGCTTTGCCGATGGCCACTGAAATCTTGTCGAAATCAAACGGGACGATCCTGCCGTTACGTTTTTCGATCTGTGGGATGATAACTCTGTAGTGTGCGGTCTCGCGCGAGGTGATCTCGGCCTTTTGGGCGACCTCGGGAGAGACAGCGGCGGCTACCGGCGTTTTTGCGGTTTTGGTCATAGGAAAAAGAGATTGATAATCGCGTCCGCCACACCTCTTCACCCGCGTGTCGGACGACACAAAAACTATTTTACCTCCGAGAACCGAAAACTCCTGTGGATATGTCACTCTGAAACGATTGGCCAGCTTTGCAAGTGCAGTTGCGCACCAATGTCGATGTTATGAGACGTCGCAAACCCGGCGGGGGCCTCAAGGACATAGTGCACGGGCTTGGGCGGGTAAAAGACACTGGGGTAGGTCGCAGGCGACACATCTTCAGTAATCCAAATAACTTGTCCTTGATCGTCAAACCAAAATATATCTATCGAAAAGAGCATGTCCTTCATCCAAAAACCATGTCGATCGGCGGCGGGAAAGACAAAGAGCATCGCAGAATTGGCGGGCATCTCTCCGCGGTCGCTAAGACCGCGCTCTCTTGTCTCTTTTGTGAGCGCATATTCGATATTCAAGGACACGCCGCTGAACTCCCCTGTCCCATACACCGGTGTCCGATACTCAAAGTAGGCAACGCCGCCAAGGATCAGTACGGCAACTGCGGTAAGTATCAAAAACCTCATGGCGGAGGCGGAGCGATTCGAACGCTCGGTGGGTTACCCCACACATGCTTTCCAAGCATGCGCACTAGACCACTATGCGACGCCTCCAAGAAGCAATTATCAACTTACAACAGAAAACATTACTTGCCTACGAGAGCTTGGATGCGGTCAGAGAGAGGCGGATGAGTGGCAAATAAGCGCGCAAGCCAGCTTTCGCGCTTCCCCGACGACGGCCCGAACGGATTGCTAATGAAAAGATGCGCAGTCGCGTGACTTATCCGCTTCATCGGGGCGGCATACGCGCCGATCTTTTGGAGCGCTGCGGCGAGTCCCTCGGGGTAGCGCGTGAGGAGCGCCCCCGATGCATCTGCCAAGAATTCGCGGTGGCGCGAAATCGCGAGCTGAATCAGTTTTGCCGCAATCGGCGCCAAGATGATACCCACGACGCCGAGTACGAGGATGAGCGCATTTCCTCCCATGCCGTTGTCACGCCGCCCGCCACCATGAAACGACATCCGCAAAAAAATATCAGCGACTATCGCCACAAAGCCCGCAAGCACCACAGCAATCGTCATCACCAAAATATCGCGATTTTTAATGTGAGAGAGCTCGTGTGCGATAACGCCCTCGAGTTCGCTCCGCCCCAAGAGTGAGAGGAGACCGGTCGTCGCACACACGACGGCATGTGTTTCATTGCGCCCGGTCGCAAAGGCGTTTGGCGCTGGATCGTTAATAACGTAGAGCTTCGGCAGAGGGAGCCCAGCCGTGATCGCGAGATTTTCGGTGACTGTATAGAAATCAAAAAATTCTTCGCGCGAAGCAGGCCGAGCGCGACTCATCGAAAGCACGAGTTTGTCTGAATGCCAGTACGCGAAGACATTGGTGAGGAGTGCGATCGTGACCGCGAGATAGAGGATAGCCTGCTCCTCGTAGTACCACGAGACAAGCCATCCGATAGCGATAACGATGAGCAGAAAGCCAGCGATGAGGGCCCATGTTCGACGAATGTTAGCGGCTCGTTGTTGATAAAGATTCATCTGAACGAAACCTTCACGGGCTCCCTTGCGGCCTGGTCAGATTCAACAAGTTCGAAGAGCTCCATTTTAGCGAAACGAAAGGCTGACGCGATAAGGTTCCCCGGGAATGACTCTACCCCAATATTGAGGTCGCGTACATTCGTATTGTAGAAGCGGCGCGCGGCCTGGATCTTGTTCTCGGTGTCCGAGAGTTCGCGCTGAAGTTCAAGAAAATTCTGGTTCGCTTTGAGGTCTGGGTACGCCTCGGCAACCGCAAAAAGGGATTTTAAGGCGCCGGTCAACATGTTCTCTGCCCTGCCGTGCTCCTCGACCGATTGCGCGGAGATCGCTGTAGCGCGCGCCTTGGTGACATTCTCAAACGCCTGTCTCTCGTGCGTCGCGTAGCCCTTCACGACCTCGACAAGGTTCGGGATCAGGTCATATCGGCGCTTGAGTTGCACGCTGATGTCTGACCACGCTTCTTTCGCGCGATTCACAAGCGTGACGAGATTGTTGTACGCATAGACGACCCAAAGCACGACGACGGCGAGGATGCCGAGAATGATAGAGGTGCTCATACGGCTAGTATAGCAAAAGAGCGAGAATGGTATACTGAAACCCACTTATCAATAAAACGATTCGAAGATCATGAAAGGACTTAGCATACTTGTCGTCTTACTCATCATTATCGGCGGTGGATGGTACCTCTACAAGAGCCAAGCTGCAGCACCTGGTGGCGATGCGGCAACAGGTACGATGCCTACCGAGCTCGAGCCCCAGCAGGTCGTCGTCACCTACACTGACGAAGGTTTCTCCCCTACCGAAGTGACAGTCCCAGTTAATGCAACAGTGACATGGACAAACGACATTTCTGGCGACATGTGGGTTGCCTCTGCGATACATCCCACCCACATGGTCTACGATGGTACGACGCTCTCCGAGCATTGCGCAGGCGGCATAGCGAGTTCTCCCGATGTCTTTGATGTGTGCACGGGCATCGGGACCGGCGGCTCGTGGTCATTCACCTTCGACAAGACAGGCACTTGGAAATATCACGACCACATCGCGACGAACCGCTTCGGCACCGTCATCGTGACCGAGGCAGTCGAAGAGATGGACGCCACAGATGACGCCGCTCTCTAGCGTTTATCTGCTCCTACGGGTCGGGGTCGCCTTCGCGCTCCTCTACCCGCCTTTTGCCGCTACGCTCGATCCTATCTCCTGGACGGCGTACTTCCCCGCCTTCGTGCGAGGATTGCCGTTTGAGACAACGATGCTCCTCAATCTCTTTGGAGCATTTGAAGTGGCGCTTGCTCTCTGGATTCTCTCTGGGTGGCGTATCCGTATCCCCGCAGCGATAACCGCGCTCCTCCTCGTCGCGATAGTCGTGGTGAACTTTTCGCAGTTCGATGTCCTCTTTCGCGATCTCTCGATCGCGGCCGCGGCGCTCGCGCTCGCGCTTTGGCCAGTTACCGAATCGATGCCGCAACTGCCTTCACCACGCGAGGATCGAGGAGGTCGGGGATGATGCGTTCGGCCGTCGGTGCTTCGACGAGGCCCGCGAGTGCCGATGCCGTGGCAAGCTTTATCTCTTCAGTGATCTTTTTGACGCCCCTGTCGAGACACCCTCGAAAGATGCCCGGGTACGCGAGCGCATTATTGACCTGATTCGGGTAGTCGGAGCGGCCGGTCGCGATAATCGCCGCGCCACCCTCCCGTGCTTCCTCCGGCATGATTTCAGGCACGGGGTTCGCAAGAGCGAAGACGATTGCATCTTTCGCCATGAGCTTTACCCCTGCGGCACTCATGACCTCGGGCCCAGAAACGCCGATAAAAACGTCAGCCCCTCGCAGGGCCTCGGGGAGGCCTCCCATGAGGCCTCGCGGGTTCGTACACTCGGCAAGCGCGGCCTTATGAGCATTCATGTCGGCGCGGCCGGCGTACAAGGTGCCGCGACGATCGAGCACGATGGTGTCACTCACTCCCGAGGCGAGAAGGAGCTTTGCCACCGCCGTGCCGGCCGCGCCGGCGCCCGAGATGACGACTTTCAAACCCGCAAACTCTTTTGTTACCGCCTTCGCGGCATTTACAAGGCCCGCAAGGACGACGATCGCGGTGCCGTGCTGGTCATCGTGCATCACGGGGATATCAAGTGACTCGACGAGTCGCTTCTCGATATCGAAGCACTTGGGCGCGGCGATGTCTTCAAGGTTCACGCCGCCGAAGGCAGGCGCAATTGCCTGCACGACCTTCACTATCTCGTCCGGCTTTTGCGTATCTAACACAATGGGCCACGCGTCTATCCCCGCCAACTCTTTGAAAATAAGCGCCTTGCCTTCCATGACCGGCAAAGCGCCATAGGGGCCCTTGTTGCCGAGCCCGAGGACGGCGGAGCCATCAGAAACGATCGCCACCGAGTTTTTCTTGATGCTCATACGCCGCGCATCCTCGGGATGCGTGGCGAGGTGCTCGGCCGCCGCCGCCACCCCGGGCGTATACCAGAGCGAGAAATCTTCTTTGCTCCCGAGCTTCACCCGCGCCTCTGTCCCAATCCTTGCGCCCTGCTTCGTATATGCTTCGAGTATCTTTTTCTCATCCATCGTAGCGGCAGTATACTACGAGGCGTGAAGCCAGACGACTTACTCGAGATGCATTTTGCGCGCCTCAAGCCCGAGCAAAAAAGGGCGCTTCACAAGCTTGGCGTGAGGACTATCCGCGGCCTCCTTTACCACCTCCCCGCCCGTTATGAGGCGGCAGGGCCTTCGGGCACAATTCTCGGCGCCTCTCCCGGTGCTGAAGTAACTCTCTACGGGACCGTACG
>Ga0209541_10011484_pt1 | contig 13852 bp, 13 predicted proteins | sample RifCSPlowO2_01_FD_184027 | JGI IMG/M metagenome (GOLD analysis project Ga0209541, IMG submission 184027) | Groundwater microbial communities from Rifle, Colorado - Rifle CSP2_plank lowO2_0.1 (SPAdes) (version 2) | ecosystem: Environmental > Aquatic > Deep subsurface > Groundwater | place...
TGTTATAGAATATATGAATAATAAGGGGCGCATAGCTCAACGGTAGAGCATCAAGCTTATACCTTGACGGTTCTAGGTTCGAATCCTAGTGCGCCCAATGCTCGTCAAGGCGATAGTTGAGGCGGGTACCTCGGCGGTTCTCGGGTATCAAGTCCAAGCAGGCGCACCAACAAAAAATCTTGGGCCATTAGCTCATTTGGTAGAGCGCTTCCATGGCATGGAAGAGGCGACCGGTTCGAATCCGGTATGGTCCAAAATCTATTACTAAAAAACCGTCTTTGGGGCGGTTTTTGGTTTTTTCCAAACCCATTGATTATTTCCCGCAATAGCGTATAATTCTGAATCAAAGTTCAGCTTTTGAACCGATGTTCTTTTATCACAAATAATCAAAAAGGGGGTGAGGAAAGTGGACGCAAAACAGCAAGAAAAGGTGGAAGATATTATAGTGCATCTGAAATTGGCGGTTTGCCTTGAGACCGGCATTTACAACGACATAATGTCGTCTGAAAAATTGAAGAAGGAATTGCTTAAACCGCTTAAAATGGTGGAACTGACGCCGGAGATTGAAAAAGCTTGCGATTATTTTGAGCACGCTCTGCTTTCCGGCCATCATCTGGCATACCGCGAACTGATGAGCCAAAAAAACACCAAAGAGATTATCATACCGCTCCTGGAAAAAGCCGCCCAATGGAATGGAAAAAATGATGAAATTTTTATTCCGATAATAAATGAATTCAAAAACACGATTGAAAAGGGCGCGCTCTCGGAAATAGGAAAAAAGGCAAGCACATTTTGGAAAGTCGGCGGCATTGCCGCGGTTTTTATCGGCGGAATCTGCGCCATCGGCATAAAACATCTTCGCGACAAAAAAAAAAGTGCCAAGAAATAATAAACTTATTTTCTTGGCGCTAATTTTTTAATATTATGATTCATGAATTTATCAAATTTTGGCTGCCTGTTATTTTATGGGCCGGGATGATTTTTTATTTTTCCTCAATTCCTGATTTGCGCTCGGGATTGCCGGATATTTTTGACATTATTTTGCGCAAAATCGCCCATGCCGGAGAATTCGGCATTTTGGCCATACTTCTTTGGCGCGCCATTTTATCGCCAAAACAAAAGCCGGACAAACAACCGCCCACCAATGTCATCGTCATTGTCATCATTACAATCATTCTCTTCGCCGTTTCCGACGAAATCCATCAGGGTTTTGTCTCGGGCCGAGTCGCTTCGCCGATTGATGTTTTGATTGATTCTTTTGGGGTAATTTTAGGTTTGTCTATTTTTTTTAAAATCAAAAACCGCTCCAAATAATCTTGGAACGGTTTTGCGTTTATTTGTTTTGACTATTTCTTCGCCGCTTCTATTACTTTCTCAAACGCTTTCGGATATTCGGCTGCGAGCTGCGACAAAATCTTGCGATTCAATTCAATGTTGGCTTTTTTCAAAGCGCCCATCAATTTGCTGTAAGAGACCCCTTGTTCGCGCGCTCCGGCATTGATTTTGATTTGCCAGATTCTCCGGTTTTCCCTTTTTTTGAGCTTACGCCCCACATAGGCGCGCCGGCCCGCCTTCACGGCCGCTTCTTTGGCGCGTTTAACAAGATTTTTTCTGCCCCAGCGAAATCCCTTGGTGATTTTGAGCAGATTTTTCCTCCGCTTGACATGGGTGGTTCCTCGTTTGACTCTCATATTGCGTATCTTGAATCATGAATCTTGAATCCTGAATCATTAATTCGGGCTTCATGTTTCACGCTTCAGGTTTTATGTTATAATAATTTTTTTAATAACATTGGCCGAATGTTTTGACAAGGAAACATCCCGGCGCTTCATAATCGTGGTTTTTCCGGATTCGCGCGAATTAAAATGACCCTGGCCGGCCTTGCGCTTGATCACCTTGCCATTTTTGGTAATCGTAAATCGCTTGGAAATCGTTTTATTGGTCTTCATATTTTATTAAAGTAATCACTAATATGCGAATTGCCTCAAATATACGAATATTTTGTATATTTGTTTTCAATTTGTATATTCGCGAATACTAATTATTTTCTCCCCACGATGGCCATCAGTTTCCCGCCTTGTTTGGACGGCGGCATTTCCAAATACAGATCCTCGCCGATTTTTCCAAGGCTGGCGATAAAATCATTGATAATTTTTTTTGCCAAATCCGTGTGCTGGTGTTCGCGGCCTCTCAAAATCAATTCCACCTTTATCTTATCTCCCTCATCCAGAAAACCTTCCGCTTGGCCGCGGCGAACTTCCAGATCGTGTTCGCCAATGCGCAAGCTCAAGCGAATGCCTTTCACTTCCACATTTTTTTGCTTTTTTCTTTGTTCTTTTACCTTTTTTTCCAGCTGATATTGAAATTTTCCGTATTCAATGATGCGGCAAACCGGCGGAGTTTCTTTCGGCGCGATTTCCACCAGATCTAAGCCCGCTTCTTTGGCTCGGGACAGAGCCTGCTCAATCGGAACATTGCCGGCAAATTCTCCGTTCTCGTCAATCAGCTTCACTTCAGGCACGCGAATCCACTCGTTGGTGCGGTAACGAGGCGTCAATGATTTTAATTTTGGTTTTTTATAACGGCGAAGCATAAGAATTGAAAAATCCTAAGCGCGAAATTCGAAATCCCAAATAAATTCACATTTTCAATATCCAATTTTCAAAACCGATTTGGAATTTGGTGCTTGGAATTTGGAATTTCCACGCGAAGCGTGGTGGAGGTGGCGGGAATCGAACCCGCGTCTTGAATGCGTAATTGTTGCGTTCTACAAGGCATATCCTTTTTGGGGCTTAAAAAATGAGGTTAAAAAAGGAAAAATCCCCACTCTTAAGGCTTTTGGAAATTTTAGGCAAAAAGTCAAAAGCGAACGATTTGCCCGGCCTCAATGGTTGACACCGGCTCATCTTTATTGAGGATTAAGAGGCCGATGGCGAAAGCTTAATTAAGCGGTCGCAAAAGCAAAATTGCTCCCGAAAGAGCTGATCCTGCTTGAAAGTGTTTTGGCACTTATGAGTTTCTTAGGTTTTTTAATTGAGGGCCTAAGACCTCAAGCCTGCGCGCAATAATGTAACATCCAATCAAAACCAAACACCCCCACGATAGGATTGAAGGGGGTTAGGGTTTAGCCAGTAGGGTATAGATTTGAGATGAAAATAGTTTCACTCCTAAACCCTAGTCGCTATACCCTACACCCTTCGTGTTGATTGTCGAAGAACTCTTTCAATTCTGCGTTCATCCTCTCTTTTTTTGATGACCTCGCGCTTGTCTTCTTTTTTTCGGGCGCGAGCCAAGCCGATCTCCAGTTTTATCAGCCTCTTTTTCCCAAAAACTTTGAGAGGAACCATTGTTAGGCCTTTTTGGCTTAACCTTCCTAAAATAACACGAATCTCTTTTTTAGTCAAGAGAAGCCTTCTTGAGCGATGCGGATCATAACCGCCCGCTTTGGCGAATTTATACGCCGGAATGTGGGCGTTGAGAAGATGTAAATTTCCCTTATGCGTTGAAACAAAAGACCCCTCAATGTTAATATGGCCGGTTTTTATGGATTTTACCTCCTGCCCCTCCAACACAATACCAGCCTGGTAAGTTTCCAAGATGTCGTAATCAAAAAAAGCTCGTTTATTTCTGGCTAAGATTTTCATAATTGAAACAATTCTTGGCCAAGGGTGTTAACGAAAAAATTCAAAGGATAGGTAAGCCGCGATTCATTTTTTAATTCTTGCAATGTCATCCATCTCACTTCACTGGCTTCATCAGACAATTTAATTTCCGGATAAGCATCCATTCGCGCTCGATACAAATGCCACCTATGATGATCGCTGCCCCGACGACAAGAATCGCCTATAATCTCAAAATTTGTTTTTAGCGTTTCCAATGATTTAACGACGATGCCGGTTTCTTCTTGCAATTCTCGTTTAGCCGCAACCTCCGGCAATTCTCCTTTATCCAAGTGTCCGGCCGGAATGGTGTAAGCGAATGGATAAATTTGCCTTAACTGGGTTAATAATTTGTCTTTCAGCACTACAACTACACCGACGCTTTCATGCCAATAATTATTATTTTCATCCGCCCACCAATTGATCGCATTGTCTATTACCAAGCTCCTCTCTAAAGTTTTATTACACGCTGAACAATGGTAATAAGTAAGGTTATTTTGAAAAATTCTTTTTATGCTTGGCGAAAAACATGAAAAACAATATTGCCCTTCGCGATCAAACGGAATTGTTTTAGGTATTTTCATATTGACTTAATTATAAACAATTCAAAAGAAAAACGCCATCACTATAAATGATGGCGTAACACGCAAACAATTATCGTGCGCACATTGTTATATTACATTGAGTTTATTCCACTCTTTAATTAAGGATGGAATGATATTATTGAATTGCTCGAGTCTTTTTAGGATTACGCTTGGATTGCCAGACTCTACCGCGGTCATTCTTGGATCATTTTCAAAATTAATTGGTAGTAAAGTGATCCGCATTCGTTGTTTGATTATCCGCAAGCGCGGTACCAGTATCGCGTCCCATTTATCTCCATATTCGCCATTATATTCCAGAAACCATCGGATTGCTGACTTTGATATAATCATTGGTCCAAATGCGTAATCTAAATCAAATCCCATGAGCTTACTTGCCGCCACTCGACAAAATAAATAATAATACGCCTGTTCGCTTGGATAACTCGTCATCCCGGCCCTATTAAAAAGACCGAGCGTAGAGTTTTCCCGAGACATAACAGTGATTATGGGAAAGATATGTTTAATAAGGTTTGGCTTCTCCGGTTCCAACCAGCAGTAAAATTCCGCGTTAGGGAATAAAGAGCGGGCCATACTAATTACTTCTCTGCGGATATTTCCCATGCCAGACGACCTTTGTTCGGCCAGAACAATTCCTAAACGCTTCAGATGTTCAAGAAAATCGGCTTGAGTTTCGGTGAATAAAGTCACGCAGGGAATATTAAACTCTCTTAATTTTTTGGCTGTATCCAAAAATACCTCCGCTCTCACCCTCTTAACGGGATTATCAATGTTGCCTTGGCGAAAAGTTGTTACGCATATGATATTGCTGCTCATAAATCATCAGCCTCCTCTCTGATTATAATTGAAAGAACCAATATTCCTTAAGACAATCTTGAGGAATACAACAACTTAGCATTTAAAAATATTTTTGTAAAGGGGCGTGCGCGACCATATCGGCCGACCAAACAGATTTGACTAAATCGCAAAAAAGTTGCAAGATACTATTAGTAATCGCGAATATGCGAATACGAAACAAATATACGAATTTGTATATTGAAATTGATTTGTATATTTGCGAATACTACTTATGAAATACGCCGACCTGTCAATAATCTTAAAACAAGAAATCCAAAAATGCATTGACCCGGCCTATGCGGGCAAGGTTTCTTTGGAAGACCCGGGGTCCCCGCTTTTTGGCGATTTTTCTTCCAATATAGCAATGATTCTCGCGAAGCATTTAAAAAAATCTCCTTCAGCTATTGCCAACGAAATAGCGGAAAAATTAAATAAGTCGGAAAACATTAAAGAATATTTCATTGTCAATGTTCCTCCGCCCGCCGGCTTTATTAACTTTTTTTTCAATGACCGAACATTTGACAAACTGATTGATGAGATTTTGGAGAGAAAAAATGACTTTGGGAAAGGAGAACTAAAAAATAAAAAAATCCTGCTTGAATTTTTATCCGCCAATCCTACCGGCCCGATGCATTTGGGAAACGGCCGCGGCGGCTTTACGGGCGATTGTTTGGCTAATGTTTTGCAATGGGCGGGTTATGAAGTGTGGCGCGAATATTATGTAAATGATACGGGCAATCAAGTGATCAATCTCGGCAAATCAATAATGGCGGCAAGCGGATTTTATGCGGAGCAAGAGGGAGAAAAATTATACAAAGCGAATTACATTAATGATCTTGTAAAAGAGCTTAACCCCAAAAAAGACGATGATATTAAAGAAATCGGCAAGCAAGGAGTCGCCATAATATTAAAAGGCATTCAAAGAGTGGCGAAAGATAAAATGCGCATCAAATATGATCAATGGTATTCGGAGCAAAGTTTGTATGATACAAAAAAAATTGATGCGATTTTGCAGTGGCTGGAAAAAGAAAATCTGATATATGAAAAAGACGGGGCGCGTTGGTTTGTGTCCTCGCGCTTTGGCGATGAAAAGGATCGGGTGGCAGTGAAATCAGACGGCAATAAAACTTATATGCTGAGCGATATTGCTTATCATAAAGACAAATTTGAGCGGGGATATGATCATTTGATAACCATTTTAGGCGCGGATCATCATGGGTATATGGGCCGAACCTACGCGATCATAGAGGCGCTGGGGTATAAAAAAGAACAATTGGATATTATTTTGGTTCAACTGGTTCGCCTCATTGAAAACGGCAAAGAAATGAAGATGTCAAAAAGAGGCGGAGCCTTTGTGACCATTGAAGAATTGATTGATGAAGTCGGACATGATGTGGCGCGTTTTTTCTTTGTGATGCGCGCGCCCGAGACCCATATGGACTTTGATCTGAATTTAGCCAAAGAACAATCGTCTAAAAATCCGGTCTATTATGTCCAATACGCGCACGCGAGAATTTGCAGCATATTAAATAAAGTTCAAAGCTTAAAGTTCCCCGGCTTCGCTGAGGCGAAGCCGAGGGCGGGCAAAGTTCAAAATGATGAATTAAAAATTATTAATGAATACGCGCCAAATTCCCACGAAAGAGTCTTGGCCGCGCATCTTATAAGATTTCCGGATCTCATTGAAGAAACTGCGAAAACGCACGCAGTCCATCATCTTTCGGCGTACGCGATTAAGCTCGCCGATCTTTTCCATCGCTTTTACGAGCACTGCCGAGTAATAGAAGATGGCAAAGTCAATGAAGATCGGCTGAAAATAATCCAAGCAACGCAAATTGTATTGAAAAATGTTTTAACCGTGATCGGCGTATCAGCGCCGGAAAAAATGTGATATGCGCATCGGCATTGATTGTCGCACAATTCAAGAGCCGGAGCCGGCCGGAACGGCCCATTATACCAAAGAGCTCGTCAGAGCTCTTCTTGAAATTGACTCTGATAATGAATATTTTTTGTTTTTCGGGCAAGAAAAAAATATTCCGGAAGAATTTAAACGGCCAAACGCTAAAATAATCATTCTTCCGCCCAAATCGTTGCCTTTTATTTCCTCGCATTGGCAATTTTCGCGAACATTGAAACAATGCCGGCTGGATATTTTTCACGCCCCGGCCAATACTTTGCCCGTCGGATATAATGGCGCCTCAATTTTAACCATTCATGATCTGGCCATTTACCAAAATTCCGAATGGTTTCCCAAACAGACTTTTTCCACCAATTTTCTCGTTCCGCGCTCCCTAGCCATGGCAAAAAAAATCATTGTTCCGTCCGAATCCACCAAACAGGATTTGCAAAAAATTTTCCGCGCGCCGGAGGAAAAAATAAAAGTAATTTATGAGGGGGTGCGAACGGAAGAGCCGAGCGAAAACGCAAAAAATTCAACTCTTGAAAAATTTAATTTACCGGAAAAAAATTATTTTCTATTTCTCGGCACGATTGAGCCACGCAAGAATTTAATCGCCCTTATTGCCGCTTATAAAATTTTGCTTCAAAAAAATCCGGACGCGCCAATACTGGTCCTGGCCGGAGGCAAAGGCTGGAAAAATGACGATATTTTTGAAGCGATTAAAAAGCGAAGTTTAGAAAACAAAATCAAATGCCTCGGCTATGTGAGCAATGAAGAAAAATTCGCTTTAATGAAATCGGCGTTGGCGTTTGTTTACCCATCGCTCTATGAGGGCTTTGGTCTGCCAATTTTAGAGGCAATGAGTTTGGGCGCGCCGGTCATCACCTCGCGCATTTCTTCAATTCCGGAAATAACCGGCGATTCTGCTCTCTTAATTGATCCGAACAATGACGGCGAAATCGCCAGCGCTTTGGAAAAATTATGGAAAGATGAGAACTTGCGAAATGATTTTATTAACAAAGGAAAGCATCAATCCGCCAAATTTTCCTGGATCAAAACCGCGGAACAGACGCTCCAAACATACAAAGAAATAGCACACACTCAGATTTGACACTCTTTTTAAAAAATTATATAATGACTACATTATGAAAAATGGAGGCTTCATTTTTTCCATAATAATTTTCAGCACCTTTGCTGTTGTTTTCGGATTTTTTATCGCGCCCGCCCTTGCCCAAGACGCCATTCAGTGCACTCCGGGCGATGTAAATCTGAATAGAAATTTAAAATTTGTTAATCTGGCAAGCAACAACATATATCTGGGAACGGGAAAGCTGAATTTTTCCAGCACTGACGCAAACCTTTACGCCACAAACAACGGCGGCCTGCTTCTTCACAACGCCAACGCTAATATTTTAATTCAATCAAATAATATTCTTTTTTCAGATGATATTGCCGGCGCTAATCGTTTGGCCGGAATTTATTCTGCTGATCCTGGATCATCAAAAAAAGCGAAATCTAACGACCGTTATTTTATCGTTGACGGCAAAATTGAAGGATGGAAAGTGAATGCGCTTGGGAATCTTCCCAATGGCGGATTATGCGTGCAGGGAAAATGTCTCACCGATTGGCCTACAAGTTGCGGCGGCACTCAAAAACTCACCGCCGTCGGCACCCCTTCCGACGGCATTTTCAGCTGTTCCAATGACATAGATACGCGATGCGATGTCCTTGGGAATTGCGCCAATGTTATCACAGCCGGCAGCGTTACTGCTAATAGCCTTATACCAGCCCAGTCAGGCGATGTTGCTGGAAAACGATTATGCATACAGGGCGATTGTATAAGCGATTGGGGCGAGGTTATGTCATCTTTTACTGGCGGTAGCATCAACATGTCCTCAAATTCACTAACTTTTGGAGATCAAACAAACCTTGTTATGGAAAATGGAGCCGTATTTAGAATTTGCAAAGATGTAAATGGCGATGGTAATCATGATCTTGCCAGTAATCCGTTCACCGGACCGGTTAGTAATGATGATTATTCAGATCCGAACGAATGCAGTACGGGCCAAGGCGTTTCTAAAATCATTGCTGGATCCGGCATAACAATTTCATCAACTCCGACTACGGGAAACCCCGGCTCGGGCATAGGCGATGTGACGATTGACGCGAAGGCGGAAGGTATGCCAAAATTACTATATAAAGGGTCACAGTGGACAGAAGAAGCAATTATTGATATTGATTTTACGGCAGGATACGGCACTCCACAAATTGTAAACCAGAAAGCAGATACATGTTGCGGCGGCCCAAATAGAATTCAACATGAAATACTTTCATGGCCAGAATCACTAAATTCAATTTATAGAATTTACTTTATTGTAAGAAATATTGGAGGCGATGATTATTGTGTAGGAGGATCAGGCCAGCAAAATCTTCAAGGAGCGAGAATTAATCCATACTGCGAGGAGTACGGAGTTGATGAAAATGGGGTAAGTTTCACCGGTTGGACAGGTAACCAGGATGACTGGGCTCGTTTAAGTATCAATGGCACACAAATGATTACTTGCCCGATGCCAGCTATCACTCCTAGTAGCGGCTCAGCAGTCGCAAAGTATGGTGATGGTAACTTATATAATGTTGGATGTAGATATGATAAGTATGCCTCGCCAAATCCAAGTGGATTTGTTGGTCCACTAAGTACTTTGAAGATTGAAACTGCGGATTGGAGTCCTAGTTTTAGCGCGTGGGAAATAGAAATTTGGTATGAAGATTATGTTCCTTAATAAATGATAAATTTAGCACGATTAAGTGTAATAGTGTTTTTAACTGAAATGCGGCCGTCTTTCATTTAAAAACAAATAATCTCTTCCCCTCCGCAGAGGTCTATGCTGGCGGTTTATGAAGAAATTACTAACCAATAAAATTAAAATTTCTTGATGGAAAATTTCCAAAATTTTTAATTTTGCATTTTGAATTTTGACTTTATCAAGTATGCTTATCCGCCGCGTTTGACTTTTTATTTTAGTTATGTTATCCTGTACATATGAGTACAGGTAGAATAAACAATAAAGAAAGTTCCGTTTTATATCACCAAAGATTTGTTCAATTGGCGAGAATGGGAATTTTTGTTTTTCACGCCGGTGATTTGGCAAATCTTTGGAAAATCCGGAATCGCAATACTCTTTACACAACCCTTAAAAGGTATGTTAAGAGCGGGTTATTGCATAGAATTTACAAGGGCCTATATTCTCTCAAGCCCATTGAACAAATTGATCCTTTTCTTTTGGGCGTAAAAGCGCTGCATAAATACGCTTATATAAGCGCTGAAACGATTTTAGCTCAAGCCGGAATTATTCAACAGATTATTAGACAAATAACGCTTGTAAGCTCTCAATCAAAAAGATTTTCCATTGGCGAAAATCATTATTACTCCCGAAAACTGGCGGATCGCTTTTTGTATAATCCTATCGGCATCAATGAAGAGCAGGGCGTAAAAAAAGCCGCGGCCGAGCGCGCTGTGGCGGATTTGCTGTATTTTAATCCGCGCACTCATTTTGACGCTGAAAAGTTTATAAATTGGAGCAAGGTTAAAAACATTCAAAGAGAAATTGGTTATCCATTAACGCCGGATCGTTATATATGATTTTGCCCAAATCCGAAGACGCTATCCATAAAGCCTGGCTTTACCGCGTGCTTTCGGCTATTTATGACAACCCGACATTGGCCAATACCCTGTATTTTAAGGGCGGGACCTGCGCCGCCATGCTTGGGTATCTTGATCGTTTTTCCGTTGATCTTGATTTTGATTTAGCGGAAAAAAAAGAGGCTATTAAAACAGTCAAGCAAAATTTGGAAAATATTTTTCATAAAATGGGTTTGGAAATTAAAGACCAGAGCAAATTGGTGCCGCAATATTTTTTAAAGTACGCCGCCCCGAAAAACAAACGCAATACCATTAAAATAGATATCACGATGCCGCCGCCTAAATCAAATATATACGAAATAAAGGAGTTCCGCGAAATTGATCGAATCATTCCCTGTCAAACGATTGAAACCATGTTTGCGAATAAGCTTGTGGCGGTTATCGATCGTTTTGAAAAAAATCATTCAATTGCCGGACGCGACATCTATGACATTCATCATTTTTTCTTGCAGGGGTTTCATTATCATAAACCGGTCATCCTTGAGCGGCGAAAACAGGCGCTTCCCGATTTTTTTAGAGAACTTATCGCATTTATTGAGAAACGGGTTACGGACACCATTGTTTCACAGGATCTGAATATGTTGCTTTCACCGGCGGTATTTCAAAGAATCCGTAAAATATTAACGCGAGAAACTTTGATGTTTTTAAATGACGAGTTGGCGCGGCTCCAATAAATTTTCACTTATCCGGCGCGCCAAGAATCAATCAAGTATACTTATCCGCCGCGGAGGAGGCGCCGCAGGAATCCGGCTTAATATGACAAGATAAAATCTTTCACTTAACCATTAGAGTCTAAAATGAAGCGGACTCATACAGCCATTTGACAGATTCTTGGTTATTTCCTATAATCTATCTGACCTTGCAATAAATAATAAAATTCCAACCATGCAATTAACTGATACTCAAAAATTTCAATGTCCGGTCTGCTCGCACGAGCTTCATTCTTTTGAAGCCGATGTTTTGGAAAATCACGGCTCTTGGTGTTTGGTGGAGACAGCCTGCCGCCATTGCGGTTCATCAAGTCTTGGCTTGATTATCGGCCGAGGGAAAAAGGTAAAGCATGTCAAATTTTTAAGCGATATCCAAAAAGAAACGCATAAGCATATCAATGCCGAAGAGGATTATATTGAAGGATTATTGAAAAAAGAACAAATGTGGGCGGAAAGCTAACGCCTGCGTCTTGAAACTTGAAACATGAAACTTAAAAGATTAATATTATAAATTTTAATGATTAAATAACACACGATTCATGATTCATGATTCAAGATTCATGATTCAAGACAATGATTTATGGCTCAACAATCAGTTTCTTTAGACGCCCAACAAAGAGATATTATAGGTAAAAAGGTAAAAACGATTCGCGCGCAAGGCGTAACTCCGGCCGTATTGTACGGGCACGGCATTGAAAATGTTTTGCTTTCGATTCCAACTAAAATCTTAGAAAAGGTTTACAAACAAGCGGGCGAGAGCACTTTGCTTGATTTGACCGTTGACGGCAAAGATCAGCGCAAAGTGATTATTCAAGATATTCAATACGATAATGTTAAGGGAAATATTATCCACATTGATTTGCATGAAGTGAAAATGACAGAAATTTTGACTACGGAGATTCCTTTGAAGTTCATCGGCGAATCAAAAGCCGTGAAGGAGTTGGGCGGCGTATTCGTAGCCAATATGGATCATTTGAAGGTGGAATGTTTGCCCGGCGATTTGGTTCACGAAATAGAGGTGGATATTTCATCCTTGATTGATTTTGAATCAGCTATCCATATTAAAGACATAAAGACGCCCAAAGGCATGGAAATACTGGATAATGCCGATGAAGTGGTGGCGGTGGTCGCTCCGCCGCGCGCTGAAGAAGAAATAGCCGCGGCTCCGGCCGAAGGCGAAGCGGCCAAAGTGGCGGAAGTCGGGGTTGTGGAAAAGAAAAAGAAAGAAGAAGTGGTTGAGTAATCCCAAATATGCGAATCAAACACAAATATACAAATTCGTATATTAAAATATATTTGTATATTCGTGAATACTATTTATGAAAGAAGGTTTCCGCGATTTTCTGTGGAAAGTCAAAGAAGGTTTGACGAAAAACAAAAGCGTTTTGATCTCTTTGGGCGTATTATTACTGGTTATCGCCGTTGGCGGCGCTGTCTGGCTTGGCGCGAGCGTATTTTCCGGAAAATTAAACGATTGGGACCCCAATAAAAATACCAATGGTTCTGCTTTGGAAAATGAAAACACCAATGAAGCGGCGGTTAATCTGGTTCCTCGCCGGATTGATGGCGTATTGGTGCAGGAAGATGAATCAAATCTTTATCCAACCGCGATTATTATTGAAAATCTGACAGCGGCGAGGCCTCAATCCGGGCTGGATAAGGCGCAAATTGTTTATGAAGCATTGGCCGAAGGCGGAATCACCAGATTTTTAGCCATATACGCGCGCGGCCATACGGCCGAAGTGCCGCAAATCGGACCGGTAAGATCGGCCCGGCCTTATTATATTGATTGGGTTGAAGAATTGGGAGCGATGTTTGTCCATATTGGCGGCAGCCCGCAAGCATTGACGGAAATTAATAAGCGCGATATTTTTGATCTTAACCAATTTTTCAATTCTCAATATTTTTGGACTGACAAATCATTGAAAACGGCGGTTGAGCACACGAAATTCACTTCATTGGATAAAATGGTCTTTGCTCTGCGGGATAAGAAAAAGATTGATGTTAAGCCGGTTTACGATAGCTGGCAATTCAAATCGGATAAGGCGCAAGATTCGCGGCCGAGCGATGTCAAGCCAATAACCATTGATTTTTCTTCATTTAACTATAAGGTTGAGTACAAATATGATCGGGAGGCGAACGATTACGCGAGATTTCAGGCCGGACAGCCGCATTTGATGAAATCCGGCGATGCCATTCGCGCCAAAAATGTTTTGGTCGCTTATACAAAAACTACATTGGCTGATAAAGAGCGGCTGGCTATGGAGACGGTGGGCGAAGGGGAAGCGTTAATTTTCAGAGACGGCGAAGCGATTAAAGGAAAATGGAAAAAATTAAGCGCTAAGGATCGTTTGAAATTTTACGACAGCGAAGGCTTGGAGGTAAAATTAAACGCCGGAACTTCCTGGGTGGAAATCGTACCGACCGATCGGGTGGTGAAATAC
>Ga0209541_10011486_pt1 | contig 13849 bp, 12 predicted proteins | sample RifCSPlowO2_01_FD_184027 | JGI IMG/M metagenome (GOLD analysis project Ga0209541, IMG submission 184027) | Groundwater microbial communities from Rifle, Colorado - Rifle CSP2_plank lowO2_0.1 (SPAdes) (version 2) | ecosystem: Environmental > Aquatic > Deep subsurface > Groundwater | place...
CCTGCCTTAATCTGTCTTCAATGTTGTGTCTTGATGATTTTGACAAAGAGCCGTGATGCGCTCCAATATTCTCAGTGTAATTTTTTGGAAACTTTTCTTTCAGATGATGCACGACCCTTTCTGTGGCGCTTCTTGTATTTGTAAAGATAAGCGTTGTTTTATGCTCCTGTATTAGCTTATCAATCAAGGTGTACATTGAGTGGTGCATTACGCCGTGCTCCATATCAACTAAATCAGGCACCGGGCTTAAGACTTTCATGTCAAGCTTTTTTATGAACTGGACATCAACTATATTGCACGGCCTCTGCTCATTATTATCATAACCTACCAGATATTTGGCTATTTCCTCCAACGGGCTTATTGTTGCTGATAAGCCAATTCTTGTCATATGCAGAGTTAGCCTTGACAATCTTTCTAATGACAAAGATAAATGCACTCCTCTTTTGTTCTCTGCCAATGCGTGTATCTCGTCAACTATGCACCATTCTACATTCCTGAGATGCTCTACAAACTTTATTGATGTAAGCAGTATTGCCAGTGACTCTGGCGTTGTTATTAGTATATGCGGCGGCTTTTTCAGCATGTCGCTTCTTTCTTTTGTTGATGTGTCACCCGTTCTTACCGCTACTCTTATGTTCAAAGGCTTTCCTGCAATTGCCTCCATTTCTTTTAATGGCTCTACAAGGTTGACGGAGATATCTTGATTGAGCGCTTTTAACGGACTTATATAAACACAATAAATCATGTCCTTTAGAATGCCTTTTTCGCTGCTGTCTATAAGTTCGTTTAATATTGATAGAAATCCTGTAAGGGTTTTTGTAGCGCCTGTTGGAGCGCTGACTAGTATATTGTTCCTGGAATGTATCTCCATCACGCCATAAAGCTGAGGCAGAGAATATTCCTTAAACTTTTGATAGAACCATTTCTTTACAATTGGATGCAGGATATGGTCTATCTGCTCTTTTGTGTTTGGCTTTTCCTTGAATTTAATCATGCTCCTCCAGACTATGTCAAGAACCGCCCCGCTAAAGCGGGGCGCGTGTTCTTGAGCACACAGAATTCCAATGACATATTGTATGGACCGCTACGCCACTAATCACACACGCAGAAATCCCAAGATTTCTGGTGTCCTAAAAATCCATTTGGATTTTTATGAGATTAGTGGAATTCTGTTGTTTTAAGGGCTGAATAGAGATAAAACGCTTGCTTTTATTTGTTTGCTTTTTTTGCGGAGAGGCATCATTTTTTGCAAACATTTTTAAATTAGCCTTTATTTCTGCTACTTATGAGCGACGAAACTAGTTTAGAAGGCATTGCTGACAGCGAAGAGTGCTTTGGAGAAAACACCAGCCATGATGCGAAAGAACGGTCTGGAAAACCAGCAGCAGAAGAAAAATCAGAGAAAACATTAGATGGAGCTGTAGCAATAATATACTATGACACGCCAGATGATGAGCCGGAATTCTATTTTGAAGAAAAGCCGGCGAATTATGCTATTGAGCGTTTCAGAGGCAAACTCAGCTTTGTTGGCGGCGGGATAGAAACAAAAGACAAAGACAGCCTTGAAGCATTGGTAAGGGAGCTCGAAGAAGAAGTCGAGAGCAAAGAGGCGCAAGGAATACTTATCGCTGAGCTGAGAAGGACAAGAAATCTTTATGAGGTAGTTGAGGAGTATGTAAATGGCAAAACAGCTAAAACTTATGTGTATATCATTAGGATTGATTCACCAAAGCAATGGAATATTGTAAAAGCCTCTCCTCTCACTGATGACGCAGGGCCAAAAAGGGTTTTGACGCTTAGAGAGCTGTTGCACAAAGGCGAGGATGATTTTGCCTTTAGCATGGGTGGAGTAATAGCTAGATTTGTCAAGGACTTTTATCCTGACGTGCGCAAAAAAGCTGATTGCAAGAAAAGTTTGCAGCCATGCACCAGCTATAGTGTGGAGGCATACGCGCCAGGCAGTTTTTTAGCCCCATTAAAGCCTTTGGAAGTTGTTTGCGAGCCTTATAATTCAGGTAATTTAAGACCAGGCGAGATAATATTGTTTAGCCCCTGCATCCATGCGCAAAAAAACAGATTCCCATACGAGAAATATCCGGTAAGATATGCTGCTTAATCCTGTTATACTCCAATATTCAAGTGCATTAGGGATTGCTTATTCTTTTATCTTGTCTTTAAGGTAACCCACCGCATGCACATTCAATATTTCCGGTTTGTCGGCATTTTGTTTGCTATAATATCAGAAATACCAGAAATTGCCTTCTTACTCCGAGCTGAAGCAAGGAGATTGCGAGTGGTGATTTCTGACATTTCAGTATATTTATTCTAGTTTTAATTTTCTCTGGCTCGTTTCATTACTTATCCTTTTATTAGCTAAATCAACATAATTCATGCAAATATCATAGCCTACATAACTACGATTTGTTTTTATTGCAGCTATTGCTGTAGTTCCGCTTCCTATAAAAGGATCTAGAACTACATCTCCTTCAAAAGTGTAGAGTTGTATTAACCTATAAGGTAATTCATATGGAAATGGTGCTGGATGTCCTACTTTTTTTGCAGATGCCGTAGGAAATGACCATATACTTTTGGTAAATTCTAGAAATTCGTCTCTTGTTATGGTATCTTTTCTATTGTGTACTTTTTTTCTAGAGAAATCATCCTTAGAAAAGACCATTATGTATTCATGAACGTCACGTAAGGTAGGATTTGAAGCTGATTTCCAGCTACCCCATGCGCAAGAACCCCCTGCGCTAGAGCCCTTATTCCAAATAATCTCTCCTCTCATCAAGAAGCCAATCTCTAACATCTCTTTAATGATGTTTGAATGCAGCGGAATGTAAGGTTTTCTACCAATATTCGCAATATTAATACAGGCTCTCCCTCCAGGAACAAGAACTCGATAAACCTCTTTCATCACATTTCTTAGCATATTCATGTACTCATTCAAAGACAGGTTTTCATCATATTCTTTCCCAACATTATAAGGCGGGGATGTAGCCATCAGATGCACGCTACAATCCGGTAACTCTTCCATTTTTTCACTTGATTTGGGAAAAATTTTGTTAATGTGTTTTTCATGAATAGGATTTTCTATATATTTTATCTTTTTCTTCGAATCCCCATTAGATTGGTATAATTTTGAATTGTAGAACTTAGAAGAGTCGTGATTCGCTCTAAATGAAACTCCAAAATTACTAGTTTTGCTACCTTTTTTATGCTTCTTTGTCATTTTTTTCTGTCCTGACCATTTCAAGAAATTTTTCGGCTTTTTTCTCGTAAGTTTTTTCCTTATTTGCTATCTCAATAATTCTTCCTAACTGTTTTTTAGTTTTCATTCCAGAAAAGAATTCTCTTTCTTCAGAAAATAGCAATTCTAAGTGTTTTAGAAGTTCTTCGTAATTATTCATCCTTACAAAACCCTTAAATTTTGTATTTTTAAGTGTCTCCACTTCTCGCGGTTTAGGATTAACTGACCAGAATCCTTGTATTATCCCGCTTTTTTTAAGATGATCAACTTTTGTGTGGTAACTATCTGTAATTGGAGTATTTCCAAGAATTATAATCGGAATTTTTGAAGAATTAAAACTTGATACCCTTATATTAATGCTTTTTCCAATAGCCTTTAGCATAGTATCTGATCTTAATAATCCTGGATTGCCTTGATGGGAAGTATAATCTCCCATACATCTAAATTTTTCCTGATTACCTTCTTTTACAATAGTCCAATTCCAAACAACTGACATCTTTACTTCAAATATCATAACAATATTTTCGGATTTCTGAATAATATCCTTTGTTTTACATATAGCTACATCAGCAGGCGATTGATTTGTAAGACCTATTTCTCCACATTGGACTCCTTGAACTGCAAATAATCCATTTCTATCTGCAAAATCCTTTAGTAAATCAACGCTCCATTTTTCTGTAAAATTACCAATTAAAGAATTTCTACTCTGTAAGGTAGTTTTTTGGTCATTATAATTTTTAGGCCAGTATGCTACATATTTGCCTTCGGGAGTTTTATAGAATAGTTGTTCAAGTGTAGCAAATTTCCTAGCCTGAGTAAAAAATTCAATTTCTGTATTTTTATTCCACAAATCCACCATATTAACCCTAATATCATAATAGATAGCTGTTATTTAAATATTCTTCTGTCAAGAACCGCCAGTCAGAGACTGGCGGAATGCTACTGTCATTTCTTGCATCAGGCGGTTCTTGAGTGTTGAAAATCCTGAAGATTTTCAACACACAAAGAAATGCTATGCATTTCTTGTGCCCAAGAACTTTATTTTGTAAATTTCTTAGGGAACCAGAAATCTGCTTCGGCAAATTTCTAAGTTCATGCTCAGGAATTTTCTTTCTCTCATTAGGCAAAAGTAAGCAAGACTTACCACCAGTCATACTTCAAGCTCTGCTTGAAGGTTTACAAATCTTTGATTTGAAAAAGACTGGATGGAAAATTCCTGACATTTTAAATTTGTGTGCGCCTCGATTCTTTAATGTTTTATTTGAGTGTGCCCCTTTACGATTGTCCTTGACGTATCGCTGTCGCTCTTTTGATTGGACTGTGTGCCCCTGAGTCATAACTCTCCTCCGCCTTCGGCTTCGTAGATGCACCGATACTTCGTATGGTACACGATTTTAACGGGGCCCGATGATAATCGATAAGTTTGCCCACCCTAATCAAAATCTTTATAAATACCCCCTTATTTCTTGGGTATAATCAGCGCTATTCATATGCGTTTCTAGTGCCGAAAGGCGCGAAAGAATAAAGTAAATCGGTAAAATGAATATTGCAGGGTAAAATGGCAACTATCTACGATGTTGATGTTAGCGAACTAATAGAGAAGGCAGCTGAGGAGCTTAAAAAGATAAAAGAGCTTGAGCCGCCTGCATGGGCTGCTTATGCAAAAACAGGCAGGCACAGGGAAAGGCCTCCTGTAAAACAGGACTGGTGGTATACAAGGGCTGCTTCTATACTGAGGTATATCTACAGGTCAGGCCCAATAGGTGTTTCAAAGCTTAGGACAAGGTATGGCGGAAAACGAAGGATGGGCGTTGTTTCGCCGCATTTCCATAAGGGCTCTGGCAATATCATAAGAAAGATACTCCAAAAGCTTGAAAAAGCCGGATTTTTAAAGCAGGCAGAGAAAGGAGGCCATAAAGGCAGGGTTATAACCCCTCAGGGAATATCATTTTTAGACAAAATCGCAGGCCAATTTGCTGTAAAGCCAAAGAGAGAGGCTGCAGAAGAAAAGAAGGAAAGCAAAGAGCAGCTAAAGGAAAAGAAAGAAAAATCAGACGTGCCAGTAAAGATAAAAGAGCCAAAAAAGAAAAAAAAGGGGCAGGGAGCAGCCAAACAGGAAAATGGATGAGCTTGATGAGCTTAGAAAGAGAAAGCTGGAGCAGTTAAGGATAAAGCAGCAGGATGCTTTTGAGCAGCAGGCGCAGGAAGAAGCGCAGATGCAGCAGCAGGTCAGCCAGCTTGAGGCTGTTGTAAAGCAGTTTTTAACAAAGGACGCATTGGCAAGATATGGCAACTTAAAAGCAGCGCATCCTGAAAAGGCAGTTCAGCTTTTGGCGGTTTTGGGCCAGGCAATACAGTCAGGCCAGCTGCATGAAAAGATTGATGATGAGAAATTGAGGGAATTGCTAAAGAGGCTATTCCCGGAAAAAAGGGAGTTCAAGATTAAGAGAGTATAGGCATAAAAGTTATTGATGTAAAATGGCGCGATACAAGCATCTAAGCAGAAAAAAAAGGCTGGCAAAGCTGCACAGGCAGACTAGGTGGGCCCCTTTTTGGACTGTGCCAAAGATTTATGGAAAGACAAGAAGGGTTCATCCTGGAAGGCACACCAAGATAAAGAGGTTCTGGAGAAGGACAAAGACCAAGGCTTAAAATGGCTGAAGAAAAAAAGGAAAAGAAAGAGAAGGAATCAAAAGTTTTACTTGAAAGAGTCTACAATGTTCCTCTCAGAAAAGAGTTCCAGAAAGCGCCTGAATATGTCAGAACAAAAAAAGCAGTTAAGGCACTGAGAAAATTCTTGCTGAAGCATATGAAAGCAAAGCAAATCAAGATTGGCAGATACCTCAATCTTGAGCTCTGGAAGCAAGGCATAAGGAATCCTCCGCATCATGTAAAGGTCAATTGCATTAAGCATGAGGATGGATTAGTCTATGCAGAGATTGTCGGAGCTCCAAAAGAAGAGATAAAAGAGCCTGAGAAGAAAGCTGAGAAGAGGGGAAAGAAAGAAGAGAAAAAGCAGGAAGCAGAGCTGAAAATTGAGGAAATCAAAGAAGAAAAGAAGGAAGAGTCAAAAGAAATAGAAAAAGAAGAGATAAAAGAGCTGAAGAAAGAAAGGCTAAAGGTTCATTCTCCAAAAGAGTTTGGAAAAGAGCCTGCATTTAAGGAGCATAAAAGGGAATTGATACCTGGTAGATAGAATACATTTTTCTGTTGCATCTGGCATTCCGCGGTAAGCGGACAAAGACTGATGTTTTTTTGATGAATTTTTTGCCTGCACGCTTGCATTTATTTTCTTTAGAGCATATTTAATCCATCATTTCCAAAACTATTAAAAATAAGTGAATATTCCGATATGAATGCGAGGGCGATTCGATGAAACTGCCATTTGAGAATATAAGCAGAGAAATACTGGTTAGAAAAAAGGCTGAAACAGACCATAATCTTGGCATAAAGCCAGAAAAAAGGACTGTTGATATGATTATAAATTATGGCGTTGTCAATATTGACAAGCCAAAAGGACCCACAAGCCACCAAGTAAGCGATTTTGTGCAGAAGATTCTTGGGATTAATAAGTCAGGGCATTCAGGAACTTTAGATCCTGCTGTTACTGGTGTTCTCCCAATAGCATTAGGCAGGGCAACAAGGGTTGTTGAGTATTTGCTTCACGCTGGAAAAGAGTATGTTGCTGTAATGCATCTGCATAAAGAGGTTTCTGAGGAAGGGGTAAGGGTTGTTTTTAAGGAGTTCACCGGCAAGATAATGCAAAAGCCACCAATAAAAAGCTCTGTTAAGAGGGTCGTAAGAGAAAGAGAGATTTATTATGTTGATGTTCTGGAAATTGATGGAAAGGATGTTCTTTTTAAGGTAGGCTGCCAAGCAGGAACGTATATTAGAAAATTGTGTTTACATTCAAAAACTGAAATTTTGTCAAAGAACGGTTTTATCCCTGCCTCTGATTTTTATTCTAATCCTCTTGCCATATATTCTTTTAATAATGATAAAATGATTGAAAAAAATCCATCGGCGGTTCAAAAACTTCATTCTCCTACAAAATTAATAAAAATCACAATGTCCTCTGGGATTAATTTGATAGTCACTCCTGATCATGAACTCCTTATCTCTAGAAATGAAGGATATCAGATGCAAGAAGCACAAGCTCTCAAGAAAGGGGATTATCTTGTGAAAAGTCTTAACTTTCCAGAATCAAGCAATGAGCCTGTGATTGCTGACTTGTTGGATGACTATTATCTAGTCCCCCAAGAAGACATTAAGAATTTATGTAAACAAGCTTTTATTTCCAGATATGGTAGTATCAGAGCAATGTATCGTAAACTTGGTTTAGATAGAAAAGCATTCTTGAAGAATGCTGATTACGCAATAACTATTCGACATCTTAAATTGGCTGGAATCTATGAAAATGTCAAGAGAAAGATATGCATGTTCAAAACGCAAAAGGGAGTAATTGTTAAAATGAAATCTTTAAATGAAGATTTTTTCTACTTATTGGGTTTAATTGCTTCTGATGGAAACAATACAAAAGAAAAAAACACTGTTAGGCACACTAGGATAAAGTTCCACAACAATAATGAGGTGTTAATTGATAATTTTCTAGATATATATAAAAGATTATTTCCGAATGCACCCATCAATAAAAAGAATATGACATCTAAGTTATTTGAATTAGACACAACAAATAGTTTTTTAGCTACAATAGCCGCATCATTAGGTGTTAAAAGTCCACAGAAGGATTCTGATTTATTGCCCATACTAAATTCTCCACCAAATCTGATAATGGCATTTATGAAAGGCTATTTTGATGGAGATGGCTCAGCATATTACAAAAAGAAAAATAGAATTAAAGGACAACATAGTTATATTCGCTTTCATACTGCAAGTCTAACTAATGCGGATAGGTTACACAAAATGCTTCTAAAGATAAATATTCCAAATAAGATATTTTACCGAAAATTGCCTTATACTGCCTCATTGAAAAGCATTAGCATGAAAAAGGGGGCATACTATGGCATGTATGATATTTCGATTGAAACCCTTGCTGCAAAGAAAAAATTCATAGAAGAAGTTGGAAGTAACCACCCTTTTAAGCTGTTCAAGTTCAGACAAATTATGTCTATAAAAAATGATTCAGACATAAATGATCATTATTACATCGGGATGCATTTGAAAAAAGAAATTGGAAGAAATAAATCAAGATTGTATAAGATGGGGGGGAATTTAGATAGGGTTTTAACTGGAAAAATGCCAATAACAAGGGGGTTCTACAAAAAGGCTTCAAAATTGGTGAAACTGCCTCATTTAGGTCAATTCATAATAGAAAAAATAAAATCTATAGAAAAAATAAATGGGGAGGGATATGTTTATGATATAACTATTCCAGATACTCATAATTTCTTGATAGAAACTGGTTTTGTTTCTTCTAATTGTCACGATATCGGAAAAAGATTAGGCACTGGCGCGCATATGGCTGAATTGAGAAGAACAAAAGCAGGCTGTTTTGATGAATCAACATTATTTACTCTGCAGGATTTGACAGATGCTTACTGGTATTATAAGAACAAAAATAATGGGAAATTCATAAGAAAGGTTATACAGCCAATAGAGAATGCTGTTAAGCATTTAGCTAAAGTATGGGTTTTAGACACAACAGTTGAAAGCCTTTGCCATGGCGTTGATCTGAAAGTTCCGGGCATAGCAAAAGTTGAGTCAAAGATTAATCCTGATGATAAGGTTGCAATAATGACTTTGAAGGATGAGCTGATTGCTATAGGAACTGCTAAAATGAAGTCTGTTGAGATGGTTGGCGATAAAGGCTTGGCTGTTGTAACAGAAAAGGTTTTTATGGAGCCTGGAAAATATCTAATCAAAAAATAGAGGGTTCCAGAGAAGAGCAGGTATATTCTTCATCTTTCTTTTATTCTATTTATAACTGAATTTACAGTATTTAATTCCAAGCCAAGAACTTTGCTGCAATTAATAATATCCTGCTCAAAATCTATATCCCTAAATCTTTTCAATCTGTCTTTTGATACAAATCTCTTACCTGTTTTTATTATGTTATCAATTGGCATTTCTCCAAATAAGCATAAAGCAACTATGTCGCAAATATCCTTATATCTTTTATGCTCTTTGTCCCTGAAGACAGCAGCATTAAGTTTTGTTGCAAGCAAAATTTCCTGAGTTGGCAATAATAACCTTTTTCCAAATTCCTTTACCTCTCTTCTGTATTTTTTATTCTCAAAAACAAGCTTGAGAAGCGGCTCATCAATTGGGGTAAAGCCAAGTTTTGTTTTCACATCTTTATCAACATACGAAATTATTGGGTCTACATAAATAGGAAAGAACATATGCTGCGGCATCGATTTTGATTTACTGTCATTTAAATCTTTGCCTGTTTCAGCATGTACATTTTTGAAATATCGGAACGAAATAAATTCAAAATTTAATTCTTTCTCTAATATAGAAGTTGCTTGTTTAAATGAGTTAACACTATTAAAGCCAATATCAATATCTCTTGAGCCTATATACATCCTTGCCATTTGTTTTTGGTAACTAGAGTTTACAGTAAAGAAAACAGCCCATCCTCCTAGAATACGAATCGGCTCTTTTAACCTTGAGATTACTTTGCTTAAATACTTATATGATGTTTCTGTTTCAATATCCTTATACATACTTTCTCACCAGAATATCATACGCTTCTCTGCATATCCCGCCCTCCCTCTTTAAATCTATGAGCAATTGAGGCATTGAAACTATATTAATCCCTTTAACTACTTGTTTTTCTTTTAGTATGAATCCATCATTTATTGTTATAAGCCTGAGATTTCCTTTTCCGAGAAGGCCATTCTTCAAAATTAAGGATTTCCATCTATTAAAATCGTCTTCTTCGATATATGCATCATACCTTGATGGAAGAAGAGTATGGCCTATGTAATTTTCTGCTGCATAAGTTGTAAGGGCATAGTCCAATTTGGATCTTTTTAAGAAGCTTATAGGGTCATTCACAAAGAAATCAAAGTACTTTAACCTAGGCAATATTTCGATATAATAATCTATTAGCTTGTCGAATTTCAAAACCTCTGTCTTTTTTACTAATTTTATCTTCTCCAGCTTTCTAAGAAATTCGATTACCCATGGCTTTGCGCATCCTGCCTTTTTTGCAATCCCATATTTTGTAAGGCTTCCATCAGGGCCGTTAAGCAATACCCTGATTATTCTCAGATTCTTTATATTGCGCCTTTTCATAATGGGTATGTAAATCAACTTATATATAAATATTACCTATCGGTAGGCTATTTTGGAAATGTATAAACATAGCTTACCCCCTATAGGTTTATTTAGCAGTTGTAACAAAAAAGGTTTTTATGGAGCCTGGGGTATATTTGCTTAAAAAGTAATGGGTGATGAAAAGTTCTTTTGTTATACTGGTAAAACCAAAAGGTTTATATATCTTTTATGTTATAGCAGTATACAGAATGAAGATTGAAAACCATTTAAGAAAGATTGAAAGACTAGAGAGAAGCATCTTGAAACTAGATGACATTGAAGAGGATTATGAAGCTTTGGTTGAATTGTATATGTTAATCGCTGCGCATTACATAAATGCCCCTATACATAAACTTGGAGTTCTTAATACTAGCAAAGACATTAAGCACAATAAATTGTTCCACTTTCTAAAAGAGGATAAAAAATTAGGGATACACACAGAAGAAATAAGGGATCTTATGAAAAGACTGGATGACCTAAGACCGGGCCATGTTTATGGCAAAGGTGAAAATGGCGAGACAGCAATTAAAGCAAAAGAGTACTATGAGAAAATAAGAAATATATGTTCGGGGATTCTAAATGAAGGAAAACGTCCAGATAGCAGTTGATTTTGCCAGTAAGCTAAGAAAAATTAAAGGCATTTTGCAGGTAGTTTTATTTGGCTCTGTTGCCAAAGGCGAAGATAAAGCAGATTCTGATGTTGATATTGCTATTGTTCACAATCTTAAGGATGTTGAGGAGCTAAAAAGTTTTGTTAATAGGTTTGTTCATGAGAGAATACAGGTTGTATATATTAATATAGACAAATTAGCAAAAGAGCCTGAATTGGTTTCTGCTTTAACAGGAGAGGGCTTGATATTATACGGCAAGCCTATAAAAGTTATTTTAGATAAAAAAGAGCTGAAGCCATTTATCTTGATTGTCTATGACACAACCGAACTTGAGGCAAAGCAGAGGATGCTTTTAAACAGGGCTTTACATGGTTCTGTTTCTGTAAGCAGGTATAAAGGGAAATTGTATAAGACAGAAAAAAAAGGGATTGTGTCTGAGGCAGGCATTTTCAAGATTACAAAGGCTTGTTTATTGGCTGAGCCAAAAAAAGCTGTTGTTGTCAGAGATGCGCTTAAAAGGTTTGGGGTTAAGTTTAGGGAAGAGATTATATGGAGATAGTTTGTTTTATTGGTATAACATAAATATATTTAATATCTTTTTGTTATATTGATATAACATAACAAAGGGCTGAGAAGGTTTTTATGGATGCTGAAAAATATCTAATCAAAAATAGGGGGTTCCAGAGGAGTGTAGGTAAATTAACCTATATGTACATATTACCTGTCCAATCCATAAAATAGAAAAATTTAGATACTGCATTAAATATAAAACACAATATTTATTTAGTATAATAAATAAAAATGGAAAAAGAAATATAATCATAATCTTTTTATCCATTGTTTATCCGCTCTTTTATACTAAAAAATAAAATGTCAAAAACCACCAGTCAAAGACCGGTGGCATACATTTGTGTTATGCTCATAGTAAATGGTTTTTGACACTTGAAATTCCACGAATCTGAGTGGTTTTTGAGCATCACAGAAATGCTTTGCATTTCTGGGAACTTAGAAATCTTTGATTTCTAAGTCAATTCATTCCACTCATTTTTAATGAGTGGAATTTCATTGTTTAAATAAAAAACTATCCCAAACCAAAAAGATTCTTAAACCAATTAATTATCTGTAGGAATAAACCACCGCTTATGCATTTTCCATCAACACACAGGTTGCTTAGGCACATATAATCTCCATCGCAGTCAGAGCCTTCTCCAGCCCTGTCATGAAATAAGTTGTCTATGTCAGAGCAGTATTTTCCTGATTTCGTGTAGCCGTATGTGTAGCATTTGGAGTCCATGACACAGCCGCTTGGGCATGCAATTTCGGTTGCTACAGGGCAATTATTTGCAGTTGTAACCCATGTCCCTCCAAAACTCTCGCATGGATCCATTGCATCATCTGAATTAAAGCATTTATCATTATAGTTTGCAGAGCCTGCATCTTCGCACCAATATTTCCCAAGACTTATGCATTGGCTGCAGGTTGTAGCTGAAACAACATCTGTTGTTGGGATTGTTGTGGTTGTAGTGGCTATTGTGCATGGTGTATCAACCTTATATAAATAGACCCTCATATTATCAGGCTCTACTTTGAGCTGATACTCAATACCATCAATGTATAATTTTGCTACATAACCATATACATTATCTCCTGTGTAGGTTAGTGTTTCAAAAAGTCCGTAATACTTATCATTCGGGTCATCATATTTCAGTTCAATCTCTCTGTTAGCAGTGTCAATCTTCTTAAGTTGCATCAAATGCTCACATTGGCCAACACCCACTGTGAATGTACCTTCATCAACAACATATTTGCAAGGTGTATCAACCTTTTCTAGGTATACCATGTGCGTAGATTCACTTACTCCTAGACTTACTCTTAGTTTATACTGTACACCATCTACATATAAAAGCGCCAAATAACCATTGTTGGTAGAATCTGAGATGTCGTATGTTAAGTCTTCACTATTACCAGTATCCATATGTTTAAGAGTAATCTCTCTATTTGCTGTATCAATTTTTTTAAGCTGCATAGTGTGCTTACAAGCACCAACACCTATTGTAAAGATACCCTCATCTTGTATATAACGTGATTGAACACAAGCGCCATCTTGGCAGATTTTTCCTTCCTTTGAACAATTGTATTTTTCTTTCCAACCATAGCCATATGTATCATCCCAATAATCTTTACAAGAGTGTTCTACAAGAACACATCCTTCTTCAGCACCTTCACAACTCCCGTATTTTTCAGGACCATAATTATAACAAGAATCAGTCCACTCCTCTCCTTTTGTTGATACTGTCCCTTTTACCTCATAATTAATCCCGCCATCAGAGTCTGTGCATGTCGTGCTAGGTATTGTTGTAGTGGCTGCTACAGGGCAATTATTTGCAGTTGTAACCCATGTCCCTCCAAAACTCTCGCAAGCATCCATTGCATCATCTGAATTAAAGCATTTATCATTGTAGTTTGCAGAGCCTGCGTCTTCGCACCAATATTTCCCAAGACTTATGCATTGGCTGCAGGTTGCTGTACCAGAAGACAAACAAGCGCCATCTTCACATCTACATTCCCTTGATGAAGACCAATAGTGAGCTTCTCCGCTTGCTATACCACACCAATAGTCTATTGCTCCAGTAATTGTATCTGATTGGCCAACATAACCGCATTTATCTTCAATAATCTCAGAAGAGCCATCAGTATAAGTTAGAGT
>Ga0209541_10011487_pt1 | contig 13849 bp, 13 predicted proteins | sample RifCSPlowO2_01_FD_184027 | JGI IMG/M metagenome (GOLD analysis project Ga0209541, IMG submission 184027) | Groundwater microbial communities from Rifle, Colorado - Rifle CSP2_plank lowO2_0.1 (SPAdes) (version 2) | ecosystem: Environmental > Aquatic > Deep subsurface > Groundwater | place...
TAAGTAAAGTCATACTAGGCGCGATGTTATCAGCAATTGTGGTAAAGTTGCTGCTAAGTGAGCCACTGATATTAGCAGAGAGTATGAAAGTAGCGGGATCATAACTAATATTACAATCATTTGATCGGTGGCAGGCCAGCCCATCCTTCAGGAGAGCTGGAGTAGAGCTATGGGTTAATTGCTTGAGTTCAATATATGTGGGTTTAGTGAGGTTTCCTAAAAGAGTAGTGTTCCCTACTATTCCAACCAGATTATTCTGAAGAACGATACCACTCCCATTGAGAGATAGATTGACACCTGTGCCTAATAAAGATAAATTCCAGAAGATTTGGCCAAAAGAATTATTATAGATAAGTGTATTATTGTTGCTTGTTCCTGATTCTTTTATAGATAAGCTTGAAACATGAAAGACATTATTGTTAATGAGACTATTCCGGGCGGCTCCGGTATTTGTTAGTATAGCTGTACCGTTTCCCGTTGCATTAACAGTATTGTTCTCAATAATGTTGTAATCTCCAGCAATCAAGAGGCCATTTGCTGCTGTTTTTGCTGTTATAGTGACATTCTTTAAAAGGTTATAATCGCCACTGAGGGATATCCCTTGGCCAGAACTGCCATTAACGATGATATAGAGATCACTGATATTATTGGAGTCAGAGTTAATCGTAATGCCGCTGGCAATTCCCCTTGGCCCGATGATTGTATTATTCTTTAGAGTATGAAAGTCACCAGTTGTGGACTGCATAAATATTCCATAATTAGTAGTTGTGCTACTAGAATTAGTGATAATAGTATTATTAATAATCAACGTTGACGAAGTCCCAGTAAGAAGAAAAATTCCAATAGGTGATAAACCGGTTGAATTATGGAGAATAACACAATTTTTGATAGTAATATTATGAAACCCACTGATGCGTATTCCTGTAGCTGAAGAAGAAGTTTTTCCATGAAGGACAGTATACCCTGCACAATCTATTTGAGTATTTGAAGCATTAAAATCAAAACAGATCCCACTATTACTCGTCACATTACTGGTTAGCGTAATATTACCATTCACTGTCCCACATGCTGTACTATTCGCTTCTGTTTGGATGCCATAGTTAGGTGGAGATATTTCAGGTTGCTGCTGAATTTCTCCTAGCACAGTCAATTCTGATTCTGCACTAATATTACTACTTCCATCTCCTGTACCAGAGCCTTCTTCAACAATAGCATCACTTTCATTGTTAAGATCTTCACCTATCGTTCCCCCATCTTCATCAATTGTCCCCTCATCCGATTCATGGAATGGAAGGGTAGTACTATCAGAAGAAACATTTTCCTCACTAAACTCATCCGCCGAACTATTCGTTTCTTCAAGAGGAATGATATATCCATCTTCAACCACAGCACCAGTAATGCTTCCTCCTTGTAATGAAACGTACAGCCCTCCAACTATCAGGAGCACTAAAAGTACGAGGAGAAAGATGCGCTCTTTCACTCTTCCACTTACAGTTTTTCTATGACTTTGTCGTACCATGCTAATAGTTCATTCATCTCTTTAATCTTCAAGGAATACCATTTATGAGGAAAGACGCGGCGAACATCAAGAAAGCCTAAATCATGGAGAAACTTGAGATGGCGGGACGCTAACGATACGGACTGCCCGGTGGCTTGTGCAACTTCTTTCACCGTTAATTCTTTCCCGGCCAATAAGCGAAGGATATCTCTCCGAGAGCTTGCGCTAAGCGCACGGCTTAATTTCTCCTCCCGAAACTCATCCATAGGGTGAAGAATACTTTTTCTCTTTTTAAAGTTTCCGACTTACGTAACCATGAAACTGAGCTTAAAAATCTGTGATTTAAGGTAAATAACATGTTGTTAAAGGAAATGAGATACGTCTAACGGAAGAAGAAGTACTATGGAATAGAAAAGAGAATCATCATGGTCCATGGATATTCCCCGCTAAACCGTACGTATTTAGTTCGGTCAAAAACAGTGGCAAGGTCAAGATGGAAAATTCATTAAAAGGGTTGTCAAATAAGGTTACTTGCCTGACATTTAACTGAAAATCAACACTTTATCATTGCTTTAGGCATAAAGTCAGGCTGAATTTTCCGACCTGCCATTGTTTTTAGTTATGAAACTAAATACGTACGCTAAACCAATTCCTTTATAAATATTGATTTCCTTATCCTTAAAAAAGATGGTCAGCACAAAAGAGAAGATAGCAAGGATCAAAGATTATTACACTTTTAATTCTCAAGAGAAATTAGGGTTAGTCATCGGGATGCTGGTAACGGGATTTCTCTTTTCCTTCCGTGATTGGGGGGCGGAGCAGTTTGAAGTGGCCATAGGCTTAACAAACTTCGTTCTGGCTTGTTTTGCTGCCTTGCTCTTGTTTGTCGCCCGCTTTACTCTGCAGAAATGGTATGGGTTAGCGCAAGGCTATAAAGTTACGTTTAAGCCTTGGTGGATAGGCATGGCTATCGCCGTGGTTATCACCTTTATCACCAATGGCTGGGTTCCACTCATCTTGGTGGGTGGTGTTTCCGTAGCCTTCATCTCCAAACATCGTCTGGGAGAGTTCCGTTATGGCTTTTCTTATTGGCAGAATGGCATCATCTCCCTGTGGGCAGTGTATAGTTCTGTCATCATGGCAACATTGTTTGGATTAGGATCATACTTCTTTCCTTCAAGTTATTTTTTTGACAAAGGGCTGTCCATGTCGATCATGATGGGCTTCTTAGTTCTCTTGCCGTTGCCACAGCTAGAGGCGTTTAGCTTATACTATGCTGAAGCTTGGTTATATATTGTTGCTATCGTCATCATGGTCCTTGCTGCAGCGTTATTGCTGTCGAAAGCTTTAATAGGAATAATTATTTGTATAATATTATTACTCATGGCTGCAGTCATCTATTACTTCGCGGGGTCGCATAAATAAAATGGTACATTGGGCAGAAGAATGGGCAGAAACATTTGCCTTAGTATTTCTCTTTGTAGGTTTTATCATTTCGGTATTATTACAGAGTGCCGTGTTAAGCTATCTTTCTGTGCTGCTTGCTGGATTCATGGGTGGGCGTATTTATTATATCCAGAAGCTCCACGAGCCGATCTTGCCGTTTATCCTGATGATCATTGGATTCCTGCTCGGCTATCTCTTAGGCAATTTCTGGAGCAGCAGGCTCTGGACATTAATTTTCTTTGGGCTAGGGTTTGGAATCTCCCATTACCTCCATAAGAAGAAAATATTAGTAATATTTAAAAGTGAGAACTTCATTAAGTAGGGGAATGACAACCTACAAGGCAAAAAGTATTACCGTAAGCAGAAAGCCGGGCGTAGATAGGGATGGATTATGGTCTGCCTTTATCGGTCTGTTTAATGATAACAATCCTCACTTGAAGGGAAAAGCTCCTGTGGATGTTTTAGAAATAAAAAAAGTGGAGAAAGTGAGGATTAGGGACTTAAGAAATATCTCTTATTATCTGATGGGCAATGATATCGTCATCAATGACCTCACTGAAGTTACGTTGGAAAAAGAAGGCGATGTTCTTACGTTGACAGGGAAACAGAAGCTTCCTCAATGATAACTGCCTACGAGATTTTTTCTCTATCTTGAACAGGAATCTCTATCTTCCACTCCCAGAATAATATCTCTTAAAGATGGCGTTTATCTTCTTATGCGGTTCCTGCAAAAGTTTGATATCCACCTTCTCCTGCTTGAGGTCTTCTAATGCTGCTAAGACATAAGCATGAACTTCATCCAGCCAGACATGGTGATGGTAGAATTTTGTTTCCGCTAAAAAGCGATAGATCTGATGGATGGCTTTCTTGTCGATATCATGAACAACATCTAATACTTCTTTTCTATAATCCTTGTTGAGGTAGAATAAGGCATGTCCTATCTCATGTTTCAAGACGCTTTTTGTCCTGTTGCCGTAGACGCCGATGACATAAAATTTATCCTTCATATCCTGGAATGTACTTAGAAAACTCTGCTCATGATGTGTTAATGGGTCAAATTTTCCTTTATAGAATGGCTTTAAGACATGGCAAGGAATGTTAAATCCTGCTAAATCATGGTAAAAGGAGAATCTTCCTGTTTTCTTTCCTTGTGGAGAATTAGAAGTATACCAATGCCTAAATTTAGAGATAGCAAAATATTTTCCCTTGAAATGTGGGGACTCATAATATTCTTGAAACCGTACAAACGTATGTGTCAAATGAGATTGAGAGCGGAATTTTGCCAGGAAGATATTTTCACTCAGAGAGTCTAGCTTCATAGAGGTACCATTTTTAGAAGGTTTAAATAGTTTTTCTTAAGGTGTATCAATAACAATGGGTATTGGAGGTAACTATGTTAATTGCCCCAAACGAAGTGAGAACACAGCGTGTTCAAAGTGTAGCGAAGCGGAGAAGTAAATCTGGGACTCTATTTAATACTCCAATGCCAATCACCCAATAGATGTATTATTTGACCAAAAAACAGGCATAAGAATAGGAAAGGTATTGTAAACAACTGAAATGATTTATCAAAATAAAGTATAATTGAAATGATGATAGCAAAAAAAATAGAAGTCATTGTTATCCCTAAAATAGTATGTAGAGATTCTCTGTGACCTTTTGGTCTACCCAGGAGTTTTGATATTGGAAACTCCAATAACTTATTTATCCATCCAAAAATAAAGAAATATGTGTAAAAGATTTTTGAACCAGCATCTTTACTATCACTATCAGGCAGAATCAACCCAACAACAAATAAAACAATACCCACAAAAAAAGTTAATACATTCAATCCAGTCTTAGCCATAAATCCTGTTAGAATCTGATTACCTGTGTACAAATCAATAAACATAAAAATGAAAATAATAAAGATTCCCAAAGCTAAATGCTGTCTTGCCTTCATGTTAAATAAAATAATTTGTAAAATATATAAACCTATTGAAATAGTTCCAGATTTATTATGCTTATGGGGGGTTAAGTCTTGAATGTTTGATGCTCATCGTTTGAAAAAGTGTTATTCCTAAACAAAAATAATTGGTCACTAGAAAGAAGGCTTGTCCAGTGCTCCCAAAAGCTAAAACCTGAAAATTCTCCACTTTCAAGCCTTTAAAGAGAGCCACTCCCGCACTGGACAACTGCGGATAAGGTATATAAAGGAGTTTTTAGGACGATGATCCATGAATTCCGAGATGATGGTACAGGACAACACTATGAAGAGTAAAATACACGTCATCCGTGGCCTGCAAGTGATGCTGGATGAAGATCTTGCTGAATGTTATAAAGTGAAAATAAAGCGCCTAAATGAACAGGTTAAACGAAATATGGGGCGGTTTCCTCTCGAGTTCATGTTCCAGCTGACAGAAGAAGAAAATAGTTCTTTAAGGTCGCAAATTGCGACCTTAAACAAAGGGCGTGGAAGCCATAGAAAGTATTTACCGTACGCTTTTACCGAGCAGGGTGTAGCTATGCTTTCCAGCGTCTTAAAAAGCGAAACTGCCATACAAGTAAGTATTCAAATCATGAGGGCGTTTGTGACGATGAGGAAATTTCTAGCCTCAAACGCACAGATCTTTCAAAGATTAGATACGGTTGAAAAAAAGCAGATCGAGCATGACAGCAAATTTGAACAGATCTTTGATGCCTTGCAAAGCAATGATCTCCCTAAAGAAAAAGGCATCTTTTTTGATGGCCAAGTATTTGATGCCTATGCTTTTGTTGCTGACATCATCAGAAGTGCGCAATCTTCAATTATCCTTATTGATAATTATGTTGATGATACTGTTCTAACATTGCTGAACAAAAGAAATAAAGGCGTCTCTGCTACTATCTTTACCTCTGAAATATCGGAGCAATTACGGTTAGACTTAGCAAAATATCATAAACAATATTCTCCCATTGAACTACGAGAATTTAAGCAATCCCATGACCGGTTTATCATTTTAGATAAGAAGAAAGTATATCACTTTGGCGCTTCGTTGAAAGACCTTGGAAAGAAATGGTTTGCCTTCTCCACGTTTGATAAGGAATCTTTCCATCTGGTAGAGAGATTGGGGCTGAAATAGGAGGTAGGAAATAATGAAAAAGCAAAAGGGGCTAAAATATGATAGTATCACTTTTGATGAATTTATTGATATAATTACTGATAATCGAGGAGAAGAAATCAAAAGAAAAATGAAGGAGATAGCATTAAATACTTCCCACCGTAAAAATCTCAAGAAACCTTAACCATGCTCAAAGACTTTACCCCCCGGCTGTACCAGCAGACTATTCTAGGGACAGCTGCAAGCAAGAATACATTAGTTGTCCTGCCAACCGGCTTAGGCAAGACCGCATTGGCTTTTCTTCTCTCCGTGCAGAGATTGCATCATTATCCCCAATCAAAAATACTGATGCTTGCTCCCACAAAACCTTTATGCGAGCAGCACGTAGATACGTTCCGTCAACATCTGGATATTCCAGAACAGAAGATCGTCTTATTTACGGGAAGCGTCAGCCCTGAAAAACGTGCAGAGCTGTGGAAAGAAGCAACTATTGTCATCAGCACTCCACAAGGGCTAGAAAATGATGTAATTAACCACCGAGTTAAACTGGAAGAAGTTAGCCTCTTGATTTTTGATGAAGCCCATCATGCTACGGGAGATTATGCTTATGTTTGGCTGGCAGAGCAGTATCACCAATTATCCCGACAGGAAAGGATTTTAGCGTTGACAGCTTCTCCAGCCAGCGATTTAGAAAAGATCAAAGAGGTCTGCGCCAATCTCAAGATTGAAAAAGTGGAAGTTCGAACGGAAAAAGATCCTGATGTTAAGCCTTATATCCAAGAGATGAAGCAGAATTGGCTGGAAGTGCCCTTTCCTGATGAATTTAAGCACGTGCAAAAATGTTTACGAGACTGCAAGAAGAGCAAGCTGCTGGAAGCGCAGCAGTACGGATATTGCTCCAGCGTAGATGTGTCTAAAGGAGAACTGTTAGGATTACAAGGAGAACTTCAGAAACAGTTGTCTCAAGGAGATAGAAGTTTTGAAGCATTGCGTTCGATCTCTTTGATTGCTGAGGCATTGAAAGTGGAGCATGCCTTAGAATTGCTGGAAAGCCAAGGCATCAAGCAGACTGCGCAGTATATCCAAAAGATGCAGCAGGAATCATTAACCTCTAAAGTAAAGGCGGTAAAAAATCTTGTTCAGGATGCCAATTTCAAGTCGGCGGTGTATCTTGTTCAGGAGCTCGTAGGAAAAAATATTGAACACCCTAAACTTCAGAAATTACGGGATATCGTTTCTGAAGAGATAGAAAAAACCCCTTCGGCAAAACTTATCATTTTCACCCAGTTTCGTGATTCTGCCCAAGAAATAGTCAAGGCTTTGTCAGAGGTAAAAATAAGCAATAATATCTTTGTCGGGCAAGCCAAAAAAAATGGCCTGGGCTTTTCTCAGAAAGAGCAGAAAGAAATTTTAGATAGATTTAGGACAGGAGATTTTCATGTATTGATAGCTACGTCGGTTGCTGAAGAGGGGTTAGATATCCCCAAAGTGGATAAAGTCATTTTTTATGAGCCTGTCCCTTCTGCCATCCGCTCTATCCAGCGTCGAGGAAGGACAGGAAGATTGGAGCAAGGTGAAGTTACTTTTTTAGTCACCGAAGGCACGAGAGATGTCGCTTATCGCTGGAGTTCTCACCATAAAGAGAAGAGGATGCATAGGAATCTGGAAAAGATACGGTCAGAATTTTCATTGCTAAAAGCTGAACAGCCCGTATCCACATTAAAGAGATTTATCCCTGAAGATCAAGTAGTTAGCATCGTCGCCGATCATCGGGAAAAAGATAATAAGATCGTGAAAGAATTGATCGATCTGGGCATTTCTGTCCGAACAGCGCAGTTAGTTTCTGCTGATTACCTCGTTTCAGGAAAAGTGGGTGTGGAATTAAAGAAAGTTGCTGATTTCGTCAATTCTATCGTTGACGGGAGATTATTAGGCCAAGTTAAGGATCTGAAGAGCAACTTTGACAAGGCAGTGGTTATCATCGAAGGGGAAGAGGATATTTATTCTGTCAGAAATGTCCATGCCAATGCTATTCGGGGCATGCTGGCATCGATCGTTTTGGATTTTTCCGTACCTGTCCTCTACACCAAGAATCCTAGAGATACGGCAGCCTTATTAGCCGTGATGGCCAAACGGGAGCAGGACTCATCTCGGGATTTTTCGTATCATGAGCGGAAGCCGAGAAGCACGAAAGAGCAGCAGGAATTTATCATCTCTGCCTTTCCTGGCATAGGACCATTGATGGCTAGGAATTTGCTAAATTATTTTGGCTCTATCAAGAACGTCGTGAATGCTTCTAAAAGTGAGCTGGTAGCTTTGGAAGGCATCGGAGAGAAAACAGCAGATAAACTGCTGGAGATGTTTGAGGAGAAGTATGCTTCTTAATGGTTTATTCATATTCCTAAATATTTTCTCTTTCGGTCGTAATATTTATGCTTATCAAGAAATAGTTCCACAAAATAAGCATTTTTTTGCTTTGTCAGAATCCCCCTAATTCTGTTATCGTTTGATTTGTAAATGAAGGAAATAAAATCCCTATAATTCTTACATGGCTCCGGCCTGATGATCCCTGCCTTACATTCCTTAATCCATTCTAAGATGTTCTTTAGTTTGTCTTCAGTTAAGGAAGAGATGATTGTAGTAACATGCCCATCAAATTTTATGTCTGCTTCCAGGATTCTCTGGACTTCTTCTTTGAACACTTCAATCTGCAAGAGCCATCACCTCGTTCAGCGGTTCCATCATCTCTTTATAATAAGCGGTATGCTGAGGGTATTCTCTCATAATCTCGTGATATGACCCTAGCAGTTCTTTAATAGAATGAAGAGTATTTTTATCTTTTCCCCCTAATAAAGCTGTTCCCACAACTATTTTCTTGATTAATTCCAAAGGTTTTTTGGTATTTAAAATCCCTTTAACTTCCTGCCGCAGCTCTGCTGAATCCGGCAATGGCTTCATCATGATATACGCTGCTTGTAGCAGGAATACCCTTAATGTTTTTTCTACCCCTAAAAAATTTCTTTCCAGGTCATTGCCTAATTCTTGATATAATGAGAGGAAGGTATCTAGATCAACTTTTTCTGTTATCAATTGTTCTTCTATTTGTTGATTAGACAGGCAGAGTTTTTGCATGCTCGCAAAAAATAAAGAATGATATGCATCTTTGGTAAGGTAATTGATATGAAACTTCCCTTGTTTGTAATCTTCTTTTTCATATTTTGAAAAAATAAAGATATCTATATCATCAAATATCTTGCTGTGCAGAAAGCTTCCGCTGATGAGGACATGCTTGTTTTTGAATTTTCTAGCGAACATCTGAAGATATTTTTTTGCTAATGTCAATCGTGAGGGGATTATCTTCTGTTTGCCGTAAATATAAATATCTCTCCCCTGATGGTCCATTATAGCATACACTGCCTTCATTTTCCTGGATACAGTCCTGGAGAACTCATTTTTTTCAGAAGGGGTAAGAGATTTTTTCTTTAGTTTTTTTTCTATTAATCCAAACTGATGTTCCGTAAAGAGTACCGGGACAATATCCTGTTTAATCTTTTGCAGATGCTTTAAATCTAAATGGTAGTTTAATTGTCTCATAATAACACATTATTGTATGATTATGATTATAAATGTTTCTGAAAAATACCTTCACCCAAACACATCCCCCTTCACATTCACTACTTTCTCAAACCCTAGGTCTTCCATCATCTCTGCCACATAATGGCTGCGATGCCCACTTCTACAGAAAAGAACATACTGCTTCTCTTTGTCTAAAGGTAATATCTTTTCTTTAAAATCATCTTCATTGCTGACTAAAATTGCTTTTGGCAGATGCTGTTCTTCCCATTCTTCCAGGCTGCGGACATCGATGACGACTATGTTCTTATCCTGCAACAGTTTTTTCGCTTCATGAGCAGAAATCTCTTTGACCATGATCTATTCTCACCTAATTTTTCCCATTTGCCAGTATTTTAATACTAGCCGAGCTGTTGATTCTAGGTCTGGTTCTCCACCTTTGATCATTTTTTTTAATTTTACGGCAATCTTTTCCAGAATTTCTTCAGGATCATCTCCTTCAACTTGGTAATAGCGAAGAACAGCTTCTTTCTCCTGCTCAATCAAGCCCAGAGCAGCAGTTTCTGGATCTTTGATCCTGCCATAATCTACTGCTCCGATCATCGCATGCTTCTGCATATCCTTTTCTCTATTTGGGAAGACTCCCGGAGTATCAAGCAGGAAAATCTTATTATCCACTTTTATTTTCTGCAGTCCTTTGGTGAAGCCGCTTTCTGGTGACGTTCTTGCCTTCGCTCTTCCTGCTAAAGCATTGATCAACGATGATTTCCCTACATTAGGATAACCGACAACTCCTACGGTGACTTCCTCTCCTTTAGAGAGCTCTAAAATTTTCTTTTTTAACATTGTTGTGCCTAGATGGTATCTGCTGGAGATAAAAACACAGGGATTCAACGTTTTTTTCCAAGGAGTTAACGTTTTCTGGTCAACCATGTCACATTTGTTGATAACATAAAGGATCTGTTTTCCTGCACGTCGGATCTTGTCTTCGATCTCTCTGTTCCTGCTTCCTTCGATCATTCTGGAATCCAGGACTTCAATGATCAAGTCTGTTTGTTGCAATACGGTGTTTACGTGTTTCCAAAATGAGGCCATAATGCTAGTTGAGGATACAAATTTATAAAAGTAGTGCTTTATTCTCGATAATTATGGCTTTCAGTAAGACATTTCCCAAAACCGTTCCCGGCAGTAATTACCCCTTATGGGAAGAAGTTTTTCTAACGGAAGAGGAAGAAAAGATTACGGAAGAAGAATGCCGCAGGACAAATTTCAGGCTTCTTGATCAAGCCGTCCAGGAAGCGAAGGCATTAGCAATCAAGCATTCCATGAATACGGAAGAGATCGTCACCAGCTTAGCCATTGCCTTATTTGAGAAGCGCGCATCCCATGAAGTGTTCTGGAAAGAGAATAAGGCTAAGGAAAAGTTTGATAAGAAGAATAGAACTTCTTGAATACTTTTTATTATTTGCTATATACTTGTGATATCCCAGAAATCATACAATACTATTCCACTATAAAGAAGTACGGAGAACCATATCATCAGAGTGTAAAAGGCAGGGTAAACTGTCTTTACTATTATAACAATACTTTCCAATAAAAGAGCAGTAAGAAGCAAAAATACTCCCGTAGAAACATGGGCCAGGGCTTTTCCTGTTGCTGACTGTAGCTTGCTTTTTCCATAAGTAAACGCAAAATTTGCAAAGCAAACAGTAACCAGAAGCATACTGATGATTAATAAGATATCTCTTGTCTGTTCTGCAGTTATTGGTCTTAATGATGTTGAAACAGCAGGATACAAGAAAAAGGCGATAATCAAAACAATACCATTCTTTAAGATGTTAAGCTTCAGGTGAGGGTTTGCCGCCATAATTTTAACAGTAAGTCTTTACTTCTTCCTCTTCACCACTTTCTTGATAAATCTTTCAAAGGCATCCAGCTCTTTCCTTGTGCTGAAGAATAGGGGGTGCTTCTGTTTGTCTTTTGTCAGCAGATAGCCACCTAAAAAGAACCTATCAAACTTGTGGTGAACAACTTTTTTCCAGGGAACTTTAACGTTACTGCTCTTCAAGCGGCTTTTTCTTCGTATTTCAAGATGAGTAGGATGTGCTAAGTAATGTTCCTCGGCGCGTCGGATGATCCTTACTAGATGTGCGGCAAACACATACAGCACCAAAAATAATGCTGTATATATAAGCGGCAGAAGCAGTTGGTAAGAATAGTAGGTTAATGATCCTATAAAGATAAGCAGGGCCAAGACTGTCACAAACAGCGCTTCAATCCTATGCATAAAATCTTGTGGTAACGGAAATTTCCAAGTCAATCTGGCAGCCATAGTTTACATACCTCTTTTTCCCATGATAGGGGCTTTACTCATGCTGATCAATGAAGCGATAAACATCGCAGCGAAAACGATCATAAAACTAAATCCATACCTGATGCTTTGCGGGTATACCCAATAGGCAGAGATGAGGAAGCCGAGCATGGCGGTAAGCATAAAACTGCTTTTTAGTGGCACAGCATGCCACGTTTTTGATTCTGTTGAACTAGTAGAGCTTATTTTTGAACTTTTTTTGTTTGGAGAATGGCTTTTCTTGGCGTTATGTCTTGCCATAGCTATCACCTCTTTTCACTGAAGAAAGCTTCCATTGTTTTTAAAGGTTGTGGGAACACTGGCTGAAATTTAAAGAGCAAGAAGCGTAAAAAAGCCTCTAAATTCTCCAAAAAGCTTATAAATAATCTTTATTATAAGCTACTGCCCACACCGAGAGTACCTGTGGGAGTTCACGGCGAACGCCAAGCAATGAGCACTGGGGTTAGCGTGCGGGCATCATTATCACCAAAGAAAATCAGGATTCCAATCACTGCATCAACCATATCACGTTTATTCGTTGTTCGGTAGTGTGAACGGAAAAGGTAGGGAAAAGAATTCTGGGTTTCTTCAGCGATCATGACAATAGCATAGAAGTTCCATTCATCGCATCACTCATCACGATAGTACCTGCCTTATAGTTGATAGGCAGGATGACATATGCTGGTGAAGCTACTTCTAGCAAAAGTATTAAGCCTAAAAAAAACAGAAAAAGGCTTTGTACGAAATCGGAGGAAAAACCATGGCAAAAATAAGCCCAGTAGCGGCAAAATATATCGTTCATGCAAGCATTAAGATTGATGGCATTGTTGACCGGCCAGATGTCATAGGAGCAATTTTCGGACAGACGGAAGGGTTGTTAGGAGCAGATTTAGAGTTACGAGAATTACAACGATCCGGAAGGATCGGAAGAATTGAAGTCAATGTTTCCACTTCTTCAGGAAAGACAGAAGGAGAAATCATCATTCCTAGTTCTTTAGATAAGACAGAAACAGCTATTGTTGCTGCAGCATTAGAGATTATCCAGCGTATCGGTCCTTGTAATGCTAAAGTTGAGATCAAGAAGCTGGAAGATGTCAGGATCAGCAAGCGGCAGTTTGTCATCGAGCGGGCGAAGGCTTTACTGAAAGAACTTACCGAAAACACCTTGCCGGACTCTCAGGAATTGGCTGATGAAGTTGCTCAGTCCGTGAGGATGATGGAAGCAGTAACTTTTGGGAAGGATCAGCTTGATGCTGGTCCAGCAATCGATGAGAGTGATGAGATTGTTGTCGTAGAAGGAAGAGCAGATGTCTTAAACCTTTTAAAGAATGGGTTTAAGAATGCTATCGCCTTAAATGGGACATCTGTTCCTGAAACGATCAAAGAGCTCACGCAGAAGAAAACAACTACTGTTTTCGTTGATGGTGACCGTGGGGGAGACCTTATCTTACGGGAATTGTTAAGCACGGCAGAAGTGGATTTTGTCTGTAAGGCTCCTGATGGGAAAGAAGTAGAAGAGATTACGAAGAAAGAGATCCATAAGTCTTTACGGAGCAGGATTACGGCAGAACAAGCCAAGCTGGACTTAGGTATCGATGAGAATGGTGCTTTACGAGCAGAAAATGAAGGGAATATCCGCTCGCGGCCATTACCTAATCGAGATACCAGAGATAATCGAGATAGCCGGGATAATAGGCAGCAACAGCAACAACGCAGGCCAGAGCCTCCACGAAACCAGAAATTTCAGCCTCGGCCACCACAACCACAAACTCGACCAGGATCTCCGGAAGGGCAATCTTCATCGCTGACTGCTGAAGAGAAAAAAATCTTTAAGCAGACACTAGAGGATCTCTTTGGAACAAGGGGAGCATGTATCTTTGACCAAAAGCTGAATGTCTTGGG
>Ga0209541_10011489_pt1 | contig 13847 bp, 11 predicted proteins | sample RifCSPlowO2_01_FD_184027 | JGI IMG/M metagenome (GOLD analysis project Ga0209541, IMG submission 184027) | Groundwater microbial communities from Rifle, Colorado - Rifle CSP2_plank lowO2_0.1 (SPAdes) (version 2) | ecosystem: Environmental > Aquatic > Deep subsurface > Groundwater | place...
TTGGCAGTTGATAGAAAATGAAAAATGGAAAAAATATCTATTCGTGTTTATTATTATTTTGGTTTTTGTTAATACTGTCGGTGGCCAATATAAGTCTTTTTTCACGACATTTGAAGTAAAAAAATACGAACAAAATTTTCGGCCGATTATTAACTATTTAAATGCAGATAAGACACCAGGGGTGATCTTGGCGCCGACGTCCCAAGTGAATTCTTATTTATTCGCGATTTATACGCCGCATGATTTGTTCTGGCATAATGCCGCTCCGCTTAGCCAGGTACCGATTCAGAGATTTAAAGATGCTCTTTTTGCGTATTCGTACATAAATAAAGAATCCAGGAATGATTTTATCGGCTATTTTGAAAGAACGGACGATTTCGGGTCTAACAGATCTTTTTATCAGCGTCTTTACTGGAACTTAGAGGGTTATTGGTCTGGTTTTTCTTATGAAGATTACAATTATAAGGTCGCAACCAATGATAAAGATTTAAGCCAAAAAAGGCCGGAGATAATTAATCAATTGAATGAGGAATACGAGAAGATGGTTTCGGGAAATAACGGCATTAATGAACTATTGAAAAAATATGATGTTAATTATATCATTTGGGATAAGAACATGGACCAAGAATGGGATCTTTCCGTAATTAAGGGGCTTAAACAAGTTGCTTCTCATAATAATATTTATTTATACAGCATTGCCAATTAACTTTTGGTAGCTTTAATTTTATGTTAAAAATTGCTATCGTGACTCCTTATGGCGCTGAAGAGCGGCTTGATCATTTTGCGGAATTTATTCTTGCCAAAGGATTGGATAAATTGGGATATAACGTTCAGTTCTATACTTATAAAATTAAGGGAGAACCCCTATACAGAAAGGACAGCGTCTATCAGGGTATTAAAGTTTTCAGATGCCGGCAAAGATCTGGGTTATCGCCGGGACTCTTTTTTTCTATTTTGAAATTTAAACCCAGAGTAGTAATATTCTTTCATCCTAAAAGTTTTTTAAGTTTTACCGCCTATTTGGCGGCTAAATCGGTGAGGGCAAAAATTATTTCTGAAATTGTGGGTATTTTGCACGATCCTTATATTGTTGATGACACTGACGACCCGATCAATAATTTCAAACAAAATATTAATTTATTAACCACTTGGAAAAAATTGTTTAAGGCCATATTGGCTGGCCGGCCACTGGAACAGTGGAATAATTTTGTCCGGCATATGCCGATCTCCAAAGCCGATATAATTGTAGCTATCAATGAAGACGAACAAAAATATATTAAAAGATTTTACGATCGTGACTCAGTTCTTATATATTGGTGCATTAAAAAAAATAACGGCGATAAAATCAAACCGTCGGAGGATAAATACGGCCCAATTCCCGGCGAGTATCTTCTTTTTATCGCTCAAATTAAAAAACGCAAGGGTTGGGATACGGTGATAGAAGCGCTGGCAGTTTTAAAAAATCAAGGTATCAAAAAAAACTTAGTGTTTGTTTGTCCGGCTACAAACGTGGAAGAAGCCAAAAATTATATTGAAAAATTAGGAATTGAAGATCAGGTTTTTTTCTTTTGCCAAGTAACCAATGAAGAAAAAAATTGGCTTTACGATCATGCCCAATATGTTCTTGCGCCCAGCAGATACGAGGGTTTTGGTCTGCCGGTTTTTGAAGCCTTTGTAGCCGGCAAGCCGCTTTTTGGAACAGATACGCCGGTTTATCTGGAGTTTTTAAGACATAAAGAAAACGCGATGGTATCAAAAACCGGCAGTGCCCAAGAATTGGCCCAAAATATAAAAATGCTGGATAATGATCCAGCATTGGCTAATTGTCTTGTTTTGGAAGGGTATAAAACGGCGGCCAGATTTTCTGGCAAGGTGATGATAGATAAATTCGTCAAACTTATAGAAGCGGCAGGCAGTCTCTAAATTAAAATTTTAGAGGTTTGTCAATTCTGATAGTGTCTTTCTCATAGTTTTTCCCGCCTCGCAAGCCGTCTACCAAGGCCAAAAACACTGTGTCTTTATCGGCTGTCATCGCGTGGACTTCCCCGGGATCGCTGATCATTAAGTCGTTGGGCTGGAGAATGTGTTTATAGATTTTTTTCTGGCCCGTCTTCTGCGTCAGATGAGTTAATTGTCCGCTCACTACAAAAGTGTATTGAGTGGATTTTTTATGATAATGATTGCCGCGAACAGCTCCTTTTTTGGTATGGATAATGGTGATGTGGTCTTTCGGGCTATTAACAAAAATATCAGTGATTGTACCGCGTTTATCTTCAAAATTGACTTTTTTATGGATTACTTTCATATGGTTTTATTTTTATTATTATTGTAATTAGTTGAGAATTTTTGAAAATTTTCTTCGGAGAAAATTTCTGGGCTTTCTATCTCTCCATAAAATTTTAGCCATTGCTTGTAATCTTCTCTCGTTTTAGTCCAGGAGAAATTACTTTCAAACTCCTCTTTTTTCTTTCATTTATTTGATTTTTGGAATAATAAATTGTAAGTTAAGATGTTTCAATTTTTTTTTTAAAAATTCGGCTATGTTCCAGGGCAGGATAAGGGCGTATTTTATGTCCGGCGTGATGCCAGAATCGCTTTTAATCGGGATGTGCGAGCCGGGAGTGAATTTACCGATTTTAAGAGGGGAGGCATCGGTAATAAAATCAATCAAAGTTCCGTCAATCTTGCAATAATTCAAAAGGGTATTTCCTTTAGTGGCGGCGCCGATGCCGATAATTCTTTGGCCGCGGGATTTAATTTGATAGAGTTGTCGGCAAAGATCAAATTTTAATTTCTCCGCTTTGGCCATTAAAATTTTGTAAGTGTCTGCTTGATAAATTTTTGCTTCTTGTTCTCGTCGGCAGAATTGTTCAACCAGCGATCCGTTGCTCGGCTTCTTTGCGATATAAACTCTAATTGACCAGCTCATGTAGTCATTCTGTTCAATATGATGGATATGAAGACCAAATTTTTTCAAGAAATTTTTTAATGGTTTAATTCCAAAATATGAAATATGCTCCGGGTAAATCGAATCAAAGCAAGTTTTTTCTACCAGATCCAACAAATAAGGCGATTCAAAAATAAAATAACCATCTTCGGTCAGAAGATCAGCAATATTTTTAAAAAAGTGATTAAGATCCGTAATGTGGTTTAAAACATTGGTGGCGGTTATTGCCTTGGCTTGGCCGGATACTTTAATTATTTGTTTAACGGCTTCATCGTCAAAAAATCTGTTAATTGTGGAGATTTTATTTTTAGCGGCAATTTTGGCAATATTAGCCGCCGGTTCTACCCCCATAACACGGCATTTGATTTTATTTCTGAAATTGGAAAGCAGAGTGCCGTCGTTGGAGCCGATGTCAACCACTAAATCGGATTTTTCAAGGTTGGCTTTAATAATGATTTGGCTCGCCATTTCGGCAAAGTGTTTGATCGCGACTGAAGAATTAGCGGAGGTATAGCTATAATCGGTTTGCTGGTAGCGTTGTTCAGCGCTGATAATGTATTGCGAGACCGCGTAGCCGCAATTTTGACAAAGCAAAATTCGCAAGGGAAATGTTTCTTCGGACCGGGTTAATTGTTCCGGCTTTAAAAAAGTATCGGCCAAAGGATGATATCCTAAATCAATAATTAATTTTAAATTTTTTGAATCGCAGAGTTGACATTTAGCGACGATCATATTTATGTTTTAGTTTTGTGTTCAATAAATTTTTCAAAACATTCTTTAAAGCTGGTTTGGCAGGTCCAGTCCAGCATTTTTTTTATTTTGGCCGCGCTGGGAACGCGCAGTTGCACATCCGCGCCGAAAAATTGGTTTCCGGTAATTATTTCGGGGTTGTAATCTGCCGGTAAAATATTTTTTTCTTTGCCTATTTGCAGCAGGACATCTTTCAGCTCTATTATGTTTTTTGGCTCGTTGCCGCCGATATTAAAAATTTGATTATCGGTCCGCTGATCGGTGATAAAGTCAGCTATAGTATTGGTTGCTTCTTCCACCCAAGTGAAACAGCGCACTTGTTGGCCATCGCCGTAAATTTCAATTTTTGGCGTTTGTTCGATAAACAGTTTTCGGTAGAAATCAATAAAAACGTGTCCGTTCGAATGTTCATGGCTTTCAAGAGGCGATACAACGTTATACGGCCGCCAAATAGTGTATTTTACGCCGTATTGCTGATTAAAAAATTTAACCGCTTTTTCGCCAAAATATTTGGTTAGGCCGAGAGCCGATTTTGGCGGCATTATTTCTTCGGTTAGCTCTTCGGTAAAAGGGGTTTTATCGGCGGAATCGTAAACCAATACAGAAGATAAATAGACAAATTTTTTAACTTGCCAGCTTTGGTTCAGTACGTTCAGAAGCGATTGAGCGTCATTTTTAAAAAGAGTGAAAGCTTCCTCTTTGAAGCCGGCGCTGCCGTATGATCTGGCGGCGGCGTGAACAACGTAATCAATTTTGTTTTCGGAGAATATTTTTTTAACAAAAAATTCGTCGGTTAAATCACCGATATATATTTTTTCTTTTTCGCCGGGGTTATCATCAATTTTTTTGTGTCCGACGCGAATTATTTCAAAATTTGGTTTAGTTTCTTTTAATCTTTTAACCAAATAAGTTCCTATGTTGCCTTCGCTTCCGGTGATTAAAATTATGGGCATATATGAAAAATTATTTTTTCGATAATTTTTATTCTGATGCGGATTTCCTAGATGGACTGCTGTACCATTCGTAAGTAATTTTTAGACCGTCTTGCAGGGTAGTCGCCGGCTGCCACCCGGTTAATTTTTTGATCTTATTTATATCAGCTAAACGGCGCTTTACGCTGCCGGCGGGGGATTCTTTGATATCCAATTTTTTCGGATGCCAATCAGCGATGGTAAAAAGTTTTTCAGCCAAATCAATCATTGAAATCTCATTCGTCGCGCCAATATGGACGGTTTCAATCGGCTGGCTATCGGTATTTTTTGAATCCATCAGTATTTGCATCGCTTGGACGGCGTCGGTTATATAACAAAAAGTTCTTGTATCGTCCGCGCCGTATATGGGAAATGGGTCGACTTTATCCATTATTCGTCGGGAAAATTCAGGAATTACGTGATCATGGCCGGCGCGCGGGCCATAAAAATTATGCGGTCTGACAATGACCGCCGGAAAATCGCAGGCTTTGGCGTAAAAAATGACAAAAAGTTCGCCGACCAGCTTGGTGGCGCCATAGGTCCAGCGGGCGTTATAAGTGTCGCTGACGACCAACGGAACATTTTCCGGCGTCGGGATAGGGAGTTGGTTAAATGACGCCAGCGCGCCGGCGTAAGCTTCGTTGGAAGAGGTAAAACAAAGTTTCGTTTTTTTTGGCAGTTTTTTTATCCATTCCAGAAGATAAACTAATGTTAGCGTATTGATGCGCAAGACTTCTTGCGGTATAGCGTAAAAATTCTTGGTGCCGTTGATGGCAGCCAGGTGATACGCTTGGTCAAAGTTCGTATCGAGGGATTTGTAAAACATTGAGTCGGTTAGGTCGGCTTCAATGAATTTTACCCGCTCGTTTGCTAAAAGCGCTTTGAGTTCTTCATCCATCCGGCCGCGTTGGAGATTGTCAACCAGAACAAGCCGATTTTTATCATCGGCCAATAAATGTTTGGCTAAATGATAGCCGATAAAACCGGCGCCGCCGGTGATCAATATTTTTTTCATATAATTTTAATTCTTAATTTCCGAATATCCATAAGATTACTTTAGCCGAAACGTTAGTAGATGTCAAACTATTGACAAGATGGCACAGACCTGATATCTTATATGTAGTACTTTGTACCTAAATTAAACAAAGAAAGGAGAAAGAAATGAAAGCACTAGTAGTTATAAGCGGACCAAGAAGGTGGGTGAATAATCTTGTCCAACAGGAGTTCTTATTGGGGCTTTTTATGGCCCTCTGTGTTGGCGCGATTCTTTTCCTCGGTTTTCCGGGTCTGGGAGTTTCGTTTAAAACAATCGGATTAGCCATTGTTGGTATTCTGGCTGCGGCGCTTATTGCCTCGTTCTGGGCGAGATACCAGAGCGTCAGGTGCCCGGAGTGTGGAGGGGTTTCCAGGTATAAGGATTTTGTTTTCAAATTGGGAGAGATTGAATCCTGCCCTCATACTCAATGCCACGCGACACTTAAAAATCTGCTATGAAAAGCAGTTTCTGAAGTTTTTAAAGTTTGGGCCGCCCCTATAAGGGAAGCGGCCTTTTTTTTATTGACTTTTATCGGCTTATTAATTAAGATAAAAACGGTAATAATCATTAATTAAATCAGCAGGGAATTAATGAGGAATGATTAATCAGTCAGAGTGTAACATTTATTATATTGATTATGTCATCAAAAGAAACATCTGAAAAAATTGTTATTGTTGGTTTTGGCTGGGTCGGTCAGGCCAATGCTTTAGCGCTGGCCAGGATGGGTTTTGAGGTTTTTTATTATGATATTTTCGCGCCTAAATTTCATTACGCGGACAAATATGCCGCGTTTTATAAAAAAATCGCGCCGCTTGAGACCTTCTTGCAGGTGGACGGTTCTGACACCTGGTACGTGGTTTGTATAGGTGATCGCGTGGATCAAAGCGGGCATCAAGACATTTCTGCGATTAAAAAAGTCTTGGAAGCTTTGCGTCAGGCGCGAGGCAAGGTTATTCTTCGTTCCACGGTATTGCCAAAATATCTGTGTGATTTGCCTTTCCATGTTTACTTGCCCGAATTTCTTCACGAAATCAACGCGGTTGAAGATTGCTTGAATCCTTTTATTTTTGCTTTGGGCAGCCGGGAAAAAATGACTTATCCGAGCTTTATAGAACAATGGGAGCAACGGGCTTGCAGAGTTTTTAAAGGCACGCCGGAAGAAGCATCTTATATAAAATATCTTTCTAATATTTGGAACGCTTTGCGCATTGCCTTTGTTAACGAATTTGGCGATAGTATCGCTTTACCCGAGAACCAGCAACAACGGGAAAAAATCGAACGCATTATCGATTTTTTCTTTGAAGAAAAAAGCTACTTGCGCTATGGCCGGGCGTTTGGCGGCCATTGCCTGCCCAAGGATTCTCGGGCTTTCGCGGCTTGGAAAAATGAGGCCGCGCCGTCTGTTCTCTTGGATGCTCTTTGCAAATCAAATGATCTCCACCAGCAAATTGAAAATCTTTATCCTTTGCCGCAATGGTTCTCGTCTTGGGACTATGCCGCTTATCGCCGCGGAACAACGGCCGCTCTGTGGCGCTGGTGGCAGAAATTAAATTCTTTTAAAATCGTAATGCTCACTAAACCGCTTATTAAGCCGACTATTCAATTTTTAGGAATATCGGCCGTCAGCAAATCTTTGCCGAAACTTAAAGCTAAATGGGAAAAAATGGCGAAAGCTAATCCATATTATTATGCCTATTCTGACGCTCAAACTTGTCAGAACGTGGATGAATTTGAATTGCGACAAAGCGGCGAAAGTGATTATAAAAAATACATATCCGGCGATCCTGTTTTGCAAAAAATGGCAAGCGATCAAGATAGGGTTGTTTTAGAGATAGGCTCCGGGGTTGGCAGGATGACGGAATTTTTTGCTAGAGATTTTCAGGCGGTTTACGGCATTGATATTTCACCCACCATGCTGGCAATTGCCCGCAAACGATTAGCCGAGTTCAATAATGTTATCCTGACGGAAAACGCAGGCAATCTTATTCTTTTTGAAGATAAAAAATTTGATCTGGTCTTTTCTTACTTGGTTTTCAGACATTTTCCAAACACAACGCTAATACGGAATTATTTTATAGAAATCGCCCGCGTATTAAAACAAAACGGCCTGGCTAAAATTCAATTGCGCGCAGGCGCGTCGCCGCATTTTTGGCGGTGGTTTTATGGCGTATCTTTAACTTCCGACCAAGCTCGGGCCTTGGCCGGCGAAGCGGGTCTTGAAGTTGCTAAAATGGAAATTGAAAACAGCAAAAGCTTGTGGCTTTGGCTGGAAAAAAGATCGTAGAAAGACTATTTTTGGTGAAACTCGGTCTATAGTCGGTTTAAAAGATCGGCTTAATTTATTATTGAATGTTATTTTTTTAATAATAAATTAACATATTCAGTGCGGTGCCAATCTAAATTTTCAATATTTTCCAAAGACAATATTTCGGTTTTAGCGTCAGGAAAAATTTGTAAGATATTAAAGTTATAATTTTTAATTTTTCGCAAAAATTCAAGCGGGTTTATGCCCGCCGACTTTAAGACCTTAGGCAAGAACTCCATGATGACCGATAGATGGCTGGTTTGGGAAAATAATTTTTCCATGCCCAAAAAAGCCAGAGGCTCCCCGCCTTCAATATCAATTTTTATGATATCGATTTTTAAATTTTTTTGGCCAATATAATCATCAATGCTGACGGTTGGCACGAATAGCTCATCGGCGTTTTCTGATTGAATAATGCTGTGGCAGCCGGTGCTGTTTTTAATTTTATAAAATTTTATAAAACCGCTATGGTCGGAAACAGCCTGCGGTATTTGGATCACATTTTTATAACGGGAAGTGTTTTTTTGCAAAAGCGCGAAGTTATCGGGGTCGGCTTCAAAGGCGTAAACTTGACCTTGCGGCCCCACGAGTTCGGCAAAGAGAGAAGTGTAGTAGCCGACATGGGCGCCAATATCCACCACGGTCATGCCCGGCCGGACAATTTTTTTAAACAGTATTGTTGTATCTTTTTCATACCAGCCCATTAGCATTTCCAGTTTCCAGTCCCAGGAAAATTTTTTTGGGAAATAAAATCGGCGAGCATTTGCCCATAAAGTTACCGATAGATCAAGAATTTGATGCAAAATTCTGTCCAATATCCTTGACTGGAAAAAATTTTTATAAAATTTTTTTATTTTCGGAAAAATTTCAATAGTTTGCCCCATTGGTTTATTCTGTTTCTGTGGAATGAAGATTAAGTTTGCTGGCGATTAAATCCGCCAAAGGCGAAAGCTCTTCTTTTTTGGCTTTTACTTGACCGGCGCCCTCTACCTGCCAAATTTGCACTAAGTCAACGTCAACGCTTTCATGCCAGATTGCCGTCAAGAAGTTAATTAGGGCTGTCTCGTCGTGTTTAAACTTTTCTAATTGTTCTTTAATCAGATAGGGTAATTGTTCAATGGCGACGCATTTTTTAACCATTGGCAACTGGCTGTAAAAGGCGTCGCTAAAAATAATTACCGGTTTTTTAAGCTGAATTGCTTCCCAGCCGGCTGTGCCGCTAATAGTAATAATCAATTTGGCGTCTTTTATTAAAGGCAAGCTTTCAGCGGTCGGCCGGATAAGTTTGACGTTCGGAATTTTTTTTAATTCTTTATAGAAGCGGCGTGGCCGCAGGCCAAACATCGCCGGATGTTCTTTGATATATAGTTTGAAATTTAAGGGTAAAGAATAGGCCATTTGTTTTGTCAGCCAGAGCTGGTCTTTGTAGAAGGGGGCATATAACAAGGTGGCGATTTCCGGTTCCATATGCAGGGGAGCGAAGACAAAATCTTCGTCTGGCGTTATTTTATCGTAGAGATCATCAAAACCTATAAGCACGCGCGTTTTCTTTTTCAGATTATCCCAGATTTGCCAGAAAGGATTGATGATGCTGTAGTCATCCCGATAGGAATTTTTAAAATATTGTAAAATAGCCATAGGCCACCAATAGATCGTCCAGAGGATTTTTTTAGGCGACAGGAATTTGAATTGACGATAGCGGCTGATCGGTCGCGCTTTGGGCGTATCCAGCTGGCAATACGGTTCCATATCGCGGCGGAATTTTTCTAAAAAGGCGATGGCGGCTGTTCGCTGTTCTGGCAGAGAGACCTCATTGTTTTGCAGTTTTTTGAATAAATCATTGGCGTAGCTGAAATTTTGGTAATTTTCGCTTAGAATTTGTTTAATCTCAACGCGGGCCTGATGGATGCGCAGCGTTTTAATATTTTTTTTCTTGGCGATTTCATATAGCAGCAAGGCGCCGATGGACCCGATAGCGGAAAATACGATCGCGTTCGGTTTCTCTTCTTCTAAGAATTTAATAACGGCCTTGGCCGTAACTTGGATGATTTTTATCATATCCTCGTGCGAATAGCGGGAAATGTCGCAGGGGTAATCCCTTAACAGCTGGTTGTAGCGGATGATGCGGTCAAGCTCGATATAAGGCCAAAGATTGGGCAGGCCGTAGTCGCTTTCCAGTTTTTTTAAAAAATTCCAGTCAATTGTTTCATTTTTATACTGTCGGTGGATGTCTTCATCCAGCAGTAATCTCGTAAAGCGAGGGGAGGATTGTTTTTTGATAAAATTAAAACTTTCGCGGACAGAGACGTAGCCGCAAAATTCCCGGACGCCATATTTTTGGTTTAATAATTCCGCCAGCGCGTGTCCGATGTAGGCGAAGCGGCGCTGTAATACAAAGCAAATTTTCATATTATTTTTCACGGTGTAATTTAGCCGTTTTTTTAAAAATTCTTTTACAGTTGAATGTCCATTTTGGCCAAAAATAACGGATATCTCCGTCGCGATATAATATTTGCAACGACAAATCGTACTCTTTATTCTTGGTTGCTAAATCTATGGCTTGCCTCCTAATATTCTTGTCAAAATTGACCAAATACTCGAAAGAACCATGAAATTCTTCAAGCAAGGATTTATTTTCTGTTGTCGAAAACCATTTGGGTATGTCATAATTTAAATGGATTTTTTTATTGACAATCGGGGCGGATCCTTTAAGCGCCTTCTTAATATCTCTAGTGGATAGAAATTTAACCATATCAGTCAGAAGATCATTTACTTGTTTTCCATCCAATTTTTTAATCAAAAACTTTTTGGCTTCCGAAACAGCCAAATGAAGGAAGGCCTTAAAATTATCAGAAATAACCAGACATTTATATTTCCGTAATAAATTATCTCCCAGCTTGCCGGAACATAAATCACGGAAATTTTTTGGTTTATTAAAATATTCAATTAATGCTTCACGCGATAAGAATAATTCATTCCGCGTCTCGCTGATGAATGATTCATATAATGATTTAAGCTCCAGAAACTCAGCTATCCGATTGTGAATGCCAAAAATCCACCGGGCCATATCAACTCCATATTCCAATAGGAGTCTTTTAAGAGGAATTAATTCCGTTGAGCTGAAAAATGCGGCAATTGTAAAACATAAACCGCGAATTTCAAGATAATCATCATAAGACAGGGTGTTGTTGCCCACTATTACTTCTTCGGTATCCAGGATCTTTTCTTTTTTAATAATGCTGAATTGTCTAGGCACGATCCGGTGACGTATTATATACTTGTATCGTTCAACATATTCCCTAGATGAAAGTAATGTGCCTTTTAAATTCATTAATGTATATACCACGATATTTTGAACACCGGAATTCAAAACTTTTTTTAGCGTTTCTAAAAAACTTTTTTTAGTTTCGCCCGGCAGACCTAAAATTAATTCTGTTGATGACGTTTCGCCGGTTTTCTCCAGAACGGCATGTTGGAAAGAGATATAATCTTCAAAGGAAATATTTTTTCTTTTTATATTTTCCAAAACTTTGGGAGTGAGGGTTTGTAGGGCAATTGCCGGCAGAAAGTTGATAATAGATAACATCTCAAGTAATTTTTTATGATCTTTGCCCGAATTCACAATAATAATCCTTGGCCAATCGTACTTTTCTTTTACTTCTTTTATAATTTTTGCGACAGCGAAATCTTGAGGGAAAAGGCTCATGTTGGTATTCGCCAGATATAAAGTTATATCATGTTTGCCTGCAAAACGTTTTCCTAAATATTCCATGTCTTTTTTAAAAATATCAGGAGAAAGAAAAAGCATTCGGCTGTAGTAGAGATCGCTGGTATGGCAAAAGGCGCAAGTAAAGGGACAGCCACGATGTGTTTGCAGAAAAGGATGAAATCCGCGGTCCAAAAATTCATCAAAAAAACCATCAGCATAAACCGATCCAAAAACATCAAGCGTATTCAATCGCGGTGGGATTTCCGCCGAAGTAACAATCTTGTTGTTTATAGCATCAAATGAGTGCGATCCCGCAACAGTAATTCTGCAAATGTCAGCTTTGCTTTCGCCCGCCAGCAAACGTTTTATTATTTCCGTAAAAGGGATTTCTCCATCGTAAGCTATGCAGATGTCAACGAAGGGATGATCTTGGAAGTATTTAATTCTTCGCGATTCAGAAAGGTCTAGATTTGGCCCGCCGGCAATGACTAAACACTTCGGATTGATATTTTTGATTAATTTAGCGAAATATAAATTCAATTCGCTATTCCATGAATATTGAGAAATACCAACAACATCGGGTACCCAAGAAGCCAAGACATTCAGGATTTTATCAGCTTCCTTGAAAATTTTGATTTCAAGATCTTGTTCGGTTGTCTTTTGAAGATAACGCGAAATCAATCCGATCCCCAGAGGGACAGTATTGGTATGCACTCCGCGCGTTATATGGTTTAAATCTAGTAAGCCGATCCTCATATTTTTTAGTATGAATATATTTTTAATGTATCATTAAAAATAGCTAAAGTCAAAGGTGCCACAGCTATCTGTTGACACCTGTTGACACCTAGGGTTATTTCAGATAGAATGTAATATATGGCTCAAGAAATAAAATCCAATGAGGTCTATACCACCGCCGAGACGCAACAAATGCTGAAAATAAGCTCAAGCACGATTAAGCGCATGCTTAAAAAAAAATTGATCAGGGCTAATAAAGTCGGCGGGCAATATCGAATTTTGGGCAAGGAAATTTTACGCTTGGTTTCGCCTGAAGTTGAAAAACGGGCGATTAAATCGTATTTAAAACTAAAAGGCGAAATTGTGGATAAAATAAATAAGTGGTAAAGTTTTAATGTTGTATAAACAATGATAGTTGATCGGATATGATGATAATCGTTAGGAATGCAGTCAAAAAAATCATCAATCAGCTAAAAGAGAGAAAGATCTCCTCTCGCTATTTTTGTGTTGCCAGAGAGAAATCAGCCAAACAGAAAATTAAAACAATCATAACTTTGGGCCCGTCAACTTGTCGGGAGGAAGATCTACGCCGCTTAAAAGATAAAGGCGTTAATTTTGTACGGGTTAATATGTCGCATTCTTCAGAGGAGGATTTAAAGTATTTTATTGATTTGGCCAAAAAAGTCGGTTTGGAATTTATTATAGACACTGAAGGATCGCAAGTGCGGACCGGTAAATTAAAAAACGGAAAAATTCAACTGGCCGAGAACGATGAAATAAAAATTTACAGCTTTGAAATTTTGGGTGATGAAAAACAAATTTCTTTAAAACCCGGCCATGTTTTGGGGCAATTGGAATTGGGCGATCTGATATATATTGATTTTGACGCGGTGATAATCAGGGTCGCTGATATCAGCCGCGTTAAAGATGGCTATATCAAGGGACAGGTTATCAGCGAGGGGGCGTTGGGCAGCAATAAAGCGGTGGTCATTCATTCGGGACTTGAAAGAAAATTTATTTTGCCGCCGTTGTCGGCCAAAGATTATCGGTCTATTGAGCTGGGGCTGAAACACGGCATCGGGCATATCGCAGCTTCGTTTATTAGGAATCGGGCGGCGGTTGAGGAGGTTCGGCGGGCGACGCAAGGAAAAATGAAGATCATTTCTAAGATAGAATGCGTTGACGCATTGGAAAATCTGGATGAAATAATCGAAGCGAGCGATTGGTTGCTTATAGACAGAGGGGATCTAAGCAAAGAAATACCGATGATTAAAATTCCTTTTGCCCAAAAAATAATTATTGCCAAGGCGGGAAATAAAGGCGTGGGTGTTTTTGTGGCCACTAATCTTCTTGAGAGTATGATAGAAAATAAAAAGCCCACCCGCGCCGAAGTT
>Ga0209541_10011492_pt1 | contig 13846 bp, 14 predicted proteins | sample RifCSPlowO2_01_FD_184027 | JGI IMG/M metagenome (GOLD analysis project Ga0209541, IMG submission 184027) | Groundwater microbial communities from Rifle, Colorado - Rifle CSP2_plank lowO2_0.1 (SPAdes) (version 2) | ecosystem: Environmental > Aquatic > Deep subsurface > Groundwater | place...
ATTTGCATATTTTCTGCTAAAATTAATGTGCCTTTGTCAATCTTTTCTTTTGAAAAAACTCCTGATGCAGTGTAGAATTCAAACTCCTGTTTTCTGATTTTTTGATTTATTTTTTTAATTTTTAATGGGGATTTCTGCTGTGTAGAGTAGTAATGTTCCATATGTTTATTGTTTTATTTTTATTTTTTGATTGTATTTTCGTTATTGGATTTTTTGTTAATGTTGAGTTTAATTATTTTACAAATTGAATGTTTATATTAATGTTTGCCGTGACAATATGGCATGATTCAATAAAAATGATTATTTTAAAAAAAATAAAAAACTATGCTTCTTCCTGCTCCATTATGTTATATAGATTATACAAAATCCTATCAACGCCTTTAACCAAATCAAAGCCATTTCCTTCTACAACAATGCAGTTATTGTTGTAATAAGCCCTAAACTTTTCTGACTCCTTTATATAAAGAACAAGTTTGTCAGCATCTTCGCATGTTACAATTGGCCTTGTTTTGCAAGCCTCTGTCTCGTTTCTGTCGCATGCGGCAACTGGATCTTTCTCGAATACTTTTGCCATGTGCGTGCTGAAGTCGGCAACAGCCAATGAGACATAAGAAAGCTCCTTCCCGGTTGGATTAAACGTGTTGTAAAATTGGGTTTGATTGTTGAAAAACTCTGTATTTAGGGTTCCTTCTATTGCTATGCCCTTCAAATCCTTAGGAGAATAACGCAAAGCCAAGCTGTATATTTTTGCTCCTTTTGGCGATGTCAGCTGCGTGTACCATAAATTGTCGAGAGTTACAAAGCTATAAACTCCTTTATAGACATAGCCTTGCTCTGGCTTAAGCTTCCCCTTTAAATTTAAAACATGCAGATCTTCCAAAGTTTTTGGCTGGGGCTTATTAAGGATGCTGAAAACAAATATAGAAACAAGCAATAAAATAATAACAGCCACGCTTATTATTAAAGCCTTCTCAGTCGATTGTGAGCGAGTGAGCTCACTCGCATTCGACGATTTCTTTGGCTCTTCTTGTAAGTCTAGTTTATTTGCTTCTTCAACCTTCTTGTCAAATTCTTTTACATCAGGCTCAAGCTTTTCCTTCCATTTGTTATATTCCTCTTTTTCTATAATTCCGGATTCAAAGCTTCCTTTTAAGATATCAAGTTTCTTTTTTGGATCTGTCATTTCATAACCCCAAGCATGCCGTATAATAACCTGTCCTTTACCATTATGAAGTCTGCATTTGCTGAAGCTTCGGCAATAATGCAGTTATTTTCAATATTAATATTTGTTGTATTTCCTTGCCTGAAATAAACAACAGGCACATTTATTGTTGCATTATCGCATGTTATAATCGGAAGATTAAAAGTGTTATTTGTTGTAAACCCTTTTCTAACAAAAATGCCGTAAGCTGCCAAAGTCAATCCCATCTGATGATTGGCAAGCGCTATTGATTCCTTATAAGTGCTGTTTAAGTCGTAAGTAACATCTATTTCAAGCTTTCCCTGCAGTCTTTTGGAAAAATCCTCGAATGCTAAAACGCTTTCCACTTCGCTTGGCAAAAAGCTGAAAGCAGCTTCCCTGCCACTTATTTTGGCAATCCACATATTGCCATTATTGACAAAAGAGAATCCATTGTATTTCACTCTTTCAGTTGCAGGGGAAAAGCCAAAGAACACAAAGCTGACTGACGTGCCTATCATTATAAATACAATAAACAAAATCAAGCCCCATCTTTTCTTTTCCTTCTTATCTTTCATTTTGACGTGACTGCTATATTTGGCAAAATGAAAGCTACGAACGTTAGTGAGTATGCTTTCATTAAAGTTGTCAGAATAAGGAAGTGTATTTAAAAGTTTTTGTAATGTTTGGAATTATATATCCGAGTATACAAATATTTAAATATAATATATCGCCACCGATATAGCGGAAGCGATACATATGATGGCTGGCTACTTAAGATTGATTGTGATGAAGACTTTGTCAAACAGGAAGCTGTCAGGCTATGGCTTGATAAAGCAGATAGAGAAAGATACAGGCACATGGAAGCCAAGCTTTGGCTCTATTTATCCCTTGCTCGAAAAATTGCTTAAAGAAAAGCTTGTTGAAGTTGAAGTTCAGGGAAGGAAAAAACTATATTTTCTTACAATTGAGGGAAAAAAGCATCTAGGCATTATCAACAAAAGCAAGAACACATTAGTTGACAAGCTTATTGCAACATGGAATGCATTCGGCAAGATAACAGACAGAAGGGAAATGGGATTTATGCTGGAAATATTCAACAGCCTGAAAAAAGGGCAGCTTCCATTTAAGGACATAAATCCAGAGCTGAATGAGTTTAGGGCAACAGTATTCGAGCTTTACACAACAGGAAAAGACAGGAAAAAAATGAAGGCTGTGTTGAAAGGCACTGTTAAAAAATTGAGGACAATTAGATGAAAAGGTCAATTATAAAACTTGAGAATGTATGGAAAACATACAAGATGGGCGATGTTGAAGTTAATGCGCTTCAAGGCTTAAATCTTAATATTAATGAAGGCGAGTTTGTGGCTATAATGGGCCCTTCAGGAAGCGGAAAATCAACTGCTGTCAACATGATTGGATGCTTGGATGTCCCTACAAAAGGAAAGATAACTCTGGAGCAGCATGATATTTCAAAATTAAGCGAGTCAGAATTAGCTCAAATAAGGGGAAGAAAAATTGGATTTATATTCCAGCAATTCAACCTTATTCCAACTATGACGGCATTGGAAAATGTTATGCTGCCAATGATTTTTCAAGGATTAAATGAAGAAAAAAGAACAGAACGGGCAATAAAACTGCTTGAATTAGTCGAATTGGGCGACAGGATTAACCACAAGCCTACTGAATTAAGCGGCGGCCAGCAGCAAAGAGTTGCAATTGCAAGAGCGCTTGCAAACAACCCAGAGGTTGTGATAGCAGATGAGCCAACTGGAAACCTTGACAGCAAAACAGGAACAAACGTGCTTGATTTTCTGCAGAAGCTTCACAAAAAAGAGAACAAGACAATAGTTATGGTAACTCATGATGCTAATCTTTCAAGGGTTGCAGAGCGCATAGAATTTTTGAAAGATGGTATAATAGTAAAATCGTTAGACAATGAAAGGTGATAGAAATGGAAAAAATAACATCATTGATTATTTTTTTATTGATAGCATTTGTATTTGCAAGTATTGCGAATGCAGCAGTAAACACCCAATATTTTGGAAAATCTCCAAGCATTATAGTCAGTTTGATTAAACAGGAGCCAGACCAAGTTGAGCCCGGCAAGCAAGTTGAAGTCAGCTTCAAACTGGACAATAATGGGACAACAGCTAATAATTTGATATTTGAAATAGTGCCAGAGTATCCTTTTTCATTGCTGCCAGGAGAAATCTCTTCTAAATTCATAGGCACGCTAGGAACATCACAAGAGGGAAAACAAAGCGTAATTGTAAAATACAAGATGAAGGTTGCGCAGGACGCAGTTGATGGCAACCATGAAATTAAAGTTAAATACAAAAACGACAATATCGAGTCTTGGATAACATTAGAGGGATTCAAAATAAGAGTGCAAACCCATGATGCAATACTTGCAGTTGAAAAATTCCTTACAGTGCCTGCAGTAACAGCGCCAGGCGACAAGGCTAAATTAAGGATAGAGCTCAAGAACTACGCAACTTCTCTTTTAAAGGACATAAAAATATCATTAAATTTGGATAAAAGTGGAGATGAAACAAGGCCTTTTGCCCCTGTTGGCTCCACAAATGAAAAAGTTATTTCCTATATTGAACCGCAAGCAAATTTGCCCATAGAATTTGAGCTGCTTGTTGATTCTGATGCTGCGTCAAAAGCCTACAAAGTGCCATTGAACATTGCATATTCTGATATCCTTAACAGGAATTACTCAAAAACAAATCTTGTTACAATAGTTGTAGGAGACATTCCTGATTTAGGCGTAACATTGGAAAGGACTGAAGTGTACACGCCAGAAACTTCCGGAAACGTTGTATTAAGGCTTGTAAACAAAGGAAATCCTGACATAAAATTCCTGAATGTAAAGGTGATTCAGAATGAAAATGTTAAGATAATAGGCGCAGATGAAGTTTATATTGGAAAGCTTGACAGCGATGACTTCTCGACAGCTGAATTTAAACTGTATGTAAAAGGAAAAGACATTGTTAAAATTCCGGTTCAGGTCGTTTACAAAGATGCAAATAACAACAACTACAAGGAAAACAGGGAAGTTGAACTAAAGCTTTACAGCAGCACGGATGCAAAGAACTTCGGTGTGAAGAAAAACAGCAGTTTTGGATGGATTGTTACAGCAGCCCTTGTTATTGGAGCAGGTTATTACTTTTACAAGAAAAGGAAGAGCAAAAAATAATTTCTCTTTTTTACTATGCTGAAGGATTATTTTAAGTTTGCTTTGAGCACAATAAGCCACAGAAAATTGAGAAGCTGGCTTACCATGATTGGAATATTTATTGGAATAGCTGCTGTTGTTGGCTTGATTTCTCTTGGGCAGGGTTTTAAGCAGGCAATCAATAAGGAATTTGAAAAAATTGGAGTTGACAAGCTGTTTATAACAGCAAAGGGCGGTTTTGGACCGCCTGGGACAAATGCTGTTGTCAAGCTTACAAAGGATGACTTAAAGGCCATAAAAAAGGTTTCTGGAATTGAGAATGCTGCTGGATTTATTCTGGCAAATTCCAAAGTTGAATTTGAAGATGAGGTTGGATTTTTTCCGATTCAGAGCATTCCAAAAGGCGAGGAAAGAAGGTTATTGGCAGAAACCCAGAGCCTTGAAATACAGGAAGGAAGGAACCTAAGAGACAGTGATGGGTTCAGCGCAATAATCGGGATTGGTTTTGTTGAAAAAGAATTGCTTGGAAGAAATCTTAGATTAAGGAACAAAATAAAAATTAATGACAAAGATTTTACTATTGTCGGGGTTCTTGAAAAAACAGGCGACCCTGGAAGAGACAATTCAATTTTCATTCCAGAAGATACTTTAAGAGAAGTGTTCAATGAGCCGGATAAGATTGATACAATTATGGTTAAAGCCGCAAATGTTGAAAATATGCAAATCATTGCTGAAAAGGTAACTAATGATTTGAGAAGATTCAGAAATGTAAAAAAAGACGAGGAAGATTTTGATGTTCAGACTCCTGAGCAATTGCTTGGATCTTTTGGCGATATTTTAAATATTGTCCAGTCTGTGCTTATAGGCATTGCAGCAATCTCATTGCTTGTTGGAGGAATAGGAATTGCAAATACAATGTACACTGCTGTGATTGAAAGGACAAAAGAAATAGGCATTATGAAGTCTGTTGGCGCCCAGAACAAGGACATATTATTGATATTTATTATTGAGAGCGGGTTGCTTGGAGCTCTAGGCGGCTTGATTGGGGTGGTAATCGGATTTGGGCTGAGCAAAAGCGTTGAGTTCATAGCAAAGAACGTAATCGGCACTAACCTGATTGAAGCTTACTTTTCATATACCTTGTTTTTTGGCGCTTTGTTATTTTCATTTTTCATAGGCGCTTTATTCGGATTAATGCCAGCAAGACAAGCAGCATCATTGCAACCAGTCGAGGCTTTAAGGTTCAAATGATAAAGGACTATTTAAAAGTCGGAATAAGTAATTTATTTCACAGAAAATTGAGAAGCTGGCTTACCATGATTGGAATATTTATTGGAATAGCTGCTGTTGTTGGCTTGATTTCTCTTGGGCAGGGAATGAAGGAAGCAATCGGAAATGTTTTTCTTAATATTGGCTCTGACAAGATTATTGTACAGGCAAAGAGTGGCCTTCAATTTGCCGGACCTCCTGGAAGCAGTTCAGCGTCAAATTTGACAACCCATGATATTGATGTCATCAGAAGAGTCAAGGGCGTTGAAGAGGTTGGAGCTAGATTGATAAAGCCTGTTAAACTGGAATTCAACAATGAAGTCAAGTTTTATTTTGCTGCCTCTATGCCTGATGACGAAGAGGGAAGAAGACTAATAACAGAAGTAAACAGGTACGAAACAGAAGCTGGAAGACTGCTCAAAAAAAATGACAAGCTTAAAACTTTTATTGGCAATAATGTGGCAAATAAAGGGGTTTTCAAGAAGAAAAAGATTGAACTTGGGAATACCCTGAAAATAAATGAGGTTGAATTTGAGGTTGTCGGGATTCTTAAAAAAACAGGAAATCCGCAGCAGGACAGGATTGTCATAGTGCCTGAAGATACTTTAAGGGAAGTTTTAAAGATCAACAAGAAAAAAGTTGATGTAATTGCTGTTAAAGTCCAGAAAGGTGTTGATGTTAACAATGTTGCAAATGATATTGAGAAAGCAATGCGAAGAGACAGGGACTTGGAGCTTGGCAAGGAAGATTTTGAAATCCAGACTCCGCAGCAGATTTTGGCTACTTTAGACAATATCTTAACAATAGTTCAAATTGTACTAGTTGGGATTGCAGCAATCTCATTGCTTGTTGGAGGAATTGGAATTGCAAACACAATGTACACTGCTGTTATTGAAAGGACAAAAGAAATAGGCATTATGAAATCTGTTGGCGCCCAGAACAAGGATATATTATTGATATTCATTATTGAAAGCGGGTTGCTTGGTTTGGTAGGAGGCGCAATTGGAATTGCTCTTGGAATTGGATTAAGCAAGCTAGTTGAGTTTGCTGCATTCAAGTTCTTGGGAACAAGCTTGATAAAGGCATTTTTCCCATGGTATTTGATTGCTGGCGCTTTGTTATTTTCATTTTTAGTTGGCACAATCTCGGGCTTGTTACCTGCAAAACAGGCATCTTCTTTAAAGCCAGTGGATGCTTTGAGGTATGAGTAATCTTTCACTTCCCCTTATGCATCTTCCTTAGCTCTTCCTTCAAAATCTTGCCCATTGTGTTTTTCGGCAATGAATCAATAAAATCAACAAACTTCGGTTTTTTGAAAGAAGCAAGTTTTTCCTTGCAATATGCTATAACTTCATCATCTGCAAGCTTTGAGCCAGGATTTAAAACAACATAAGCTTTGACAGATTCGCCAAATTCCTTGTCAGGAACTCCAACAACAGCGCATTCCATGACTTGGGGCATTGATTCAATAACATCTTCTATCTCGCGAGGATATATGTTTATGCCGCCAGACTTGATGACATCTTTTGACCTGCCAATAATGTAGACATATCCCTTTTCATCAATTTTGCCCACATCACCTGTTACAAACCATCCGTCTTTGAATACTTGTTTGTTGTAAGCAGGCTTGTTCCAGTAGCCATTAAATACATTAGTGCCTTTAATCAGAATCTCTCCTTCTGCATTGACAGGCACATCATTAAAATTCTTATCTGCAATTCTCACCTTTACTCCTGGCAAGCAAAGGCCAACAGAGCCTGGAATTCTATCTCCATCATAAGGGTTTGAGAAATTCATCATTGTTTCTGACATACCAGCTCGTTCAAGTATTTCATACCCAAATGCTTTCTTAAGTTTATAAAACAATTCCCTTGATAAAGGAGCAGAGCCTGACACAAAAAGCCTCATTGAAGACAAGTCAAATTTTTCAAGCCCTTCAATTTCTAATAGCTTAAAATACATTGTTGGAACGCCCATGAATAATGTTACTTTTCTTTTTTGTATTGTTTCAAGCACTTCTTCTGCAACGAATTTTTTTCTCAAAATAGTGAAGTTGCCAACATATAAAGAGCCGCATAGAGCAACTCCAATGCCATGTATATGATAGAGAGGCAATGTCAAAAGAAAAACATCATCTTCTGCCCATTTCCATGCCTGCGCAAGAGCCTTGACGTTTGAAGTTACATTAATTTGATTCAAGGCAGCTCCTTTTGGCTTGCCAGTTGTTCCAGAGGTATAAAAAATGATTGAGTAATCTTCATCTTTTATTACAACATTTGGCTCTTTGTCTGAAGCGTTTTTTGTAAGCTCATTAAAATTGTACCCTGATTCGCTGCCATCAACAAGAATTATATGCTTTAAATCTGGCAATTTGGATAAAATATTTTTAACAATCGGCAGCCTTTCTATGTCTGTTATTATTGCTTTAGCGCCAGAATCATGCAAGATGTGATGAATTTCCTGCTCTTTGAAATTTATGTTCATAGGCACCACAATGCTGCCATTTTTGAAATTTCCAAGCAAAGAATAAACAAGCTCAAGGCTGTTTGGCATAAACTGCGCAACTCTGTCGCCTTTGACAATGCCGATGCTTTGAAAAGCATTAGCAGCCTTGTTTGCGTTTAAGTCAACTTCCTTGAAAGTAACTCTTTGCTCTTCAAACTCAATTGCTACTTTGTCAGGCAACTTAATAGCTGTTTGTTTGAATAATGATGCTATACTCATAAAGTTCACTCATAAAAGCCTCTAAACAGCCTCTTTTTAAAATTTACTTGAAAGTGTATAGTAGAGAATATATTTTTGTTATACAAGATGAAAAATATCGAGTTTTAAATAGCACTAGTTTCATTAGAACTATCCAAAGCTAATTCAAGAGCCCTGTACATTCTTTCTTTGGTCAGATTCTCTCGCGCTTCTTCCACTTTTGCACATTCATCAAATCTACCTGCTGATTCTAAAGCTTCTATTGTCTCTTTATATGTTTGAGTATCTATCATACTATAACAAGTAGTGTTTAAATCCAACAAACTTTCAAGTAGATAATACTGCCTTTCTCTTACTTTAAGTGATTCCTCATTAGCAGTACCGTATGCAGCTAATACTTTTTCGGCTTCCGGGAATGTCCTGCACCACTTTAAAGCCGTTTCATAATTTCTAATTAGTGTAAGGTAATTTATCGAGGACTTTCTAGAATGTTCGCTAACAGGCATTCCTTTTTCTAAAGCTCTTAAAGTTGCAGCTATCTTGCCCTCTTCAGTAGAAAGTTTTTCAATCAAATCATCAATGTTTGGAGTTTGCGGCTTCATTTTACAACCAAATTTTGTGCAGGAGGTGGGTGTGTTAAAAACTTTTTATACTCAGGATTTATCAAACTTAAATAAGCGTAGCCAAGTTCTATAATCTTTTTTAAGGAATCAGGATTAGCTTCACCATTTTTTAGTTTACTTTCTAATTTTAATATACCTGACAATAAGTATTCTTTAGCACCAGCCATCCCAATAAATCTTCCATTTTTGATATTAGGAAAATGAATATTGTAATTAGATGTAAAATCAGTTAGTCTTTGAGCTATATCATTTACATCTCTTAATTCTTGAGTAGGAATCTGACTTAATAAATCCAATATCGTGCTATATTGGCGCAATCCTTCAACAGATGGGCTTCTGTCATTGCTAAAGTCTCTCAGAACACCATCGATAGTAGATTTTATTTCAGCAATTCCTTTTGTATCAAGTATTTGATTTGGATACGGTAAAAGTGACAGGTACTCCTTATTTATGCGATAATTAACTCCTTGAAGCATTTCATATAGATTATTATGCACCCTATCTATTCCACCATTCTGAATTGTGCCCAATACAGGTTGCCGTAATATTGACTTTTGCATATCACTATATCTTTTAAGAAGTATATTTAAATCTTTCTATTTTTACCACTATTTAATAACAATTTAAGCAAGCCTCTGAGGAGATTTGAACTCCCGACCTGCTGCTAACCCGTATCTTACGAGGCAGCCATTCTAACCGGGCTGAACTACAGAGGCGAGAACAAGATTTATTTAATCGCTTTTAAAATTTCTTCTTTTGAGGCAAACTTCTTCTGGCATTCAAAGCAAACTTGATGCAATTTGCCTTTGCTGTCTTTTATATAAGTGCCTAGGATTTTGTTCAAGAACGTTGTGTCTATCGATTTACCGCAGATTGTGCATTTCATAATAACAATGGATTTTTATTGTTTTATAATTCTTTTTGTTTATTGATTGTTTTATTTGCTATAAATGATTAATTAGTAAAATCTTCCGCAATATTTAAAAACTGAGGGTATTTTTATTTTATCATGTATTGTTTTTTGCAAAAATTTCAGAAACAATTTTTCTAGTGAATTCTATACACTTTTATTAAAATGACACGAATAGCTATTGTAGACAACGAAAAGCTGAAGGATATGCAGGAAAAGCTGCACATTCAAAGCATTTGCCCTGTTAATAGAACAGGAAAAGAGTGTATCAAGGTAGAAGATGGAAAACTTACAATAGATGAGCATTTATGCACAGGATGCGGCATATGCCCAAAAGCAGCCCCTAATGCAATAAAGATAATCAATTTGCCAGAAGAAGTGAAGACAAATCCTATTCATAGGTATGGAGAAAACAAGTTTGTGCTTTATTCTATTCCAACTCCAACTTTTGACAAGGTTACTGGAATTCTTGGCGTTAATGGCATTGGAAAATCAACAGCTATCAAGATTTTAGCAAATGTATTAAAGCCAAATTTTGGCGATTGGACAAGGTACGAGACAGATTATGATGAACTGATAGAGTTTTTCAAGGGGACTGAAGCGCAAGGATTTTTTGAGAAGATAAAAAAAGAGGAAATAAAAGTTGCTTACAAGCCGCAGCAAGTTGATTTGATTCCAAAAACAATAAAGGGAAAAGTAATTGATTTATTAAGAAAAATTGACGAAAAGAATGAATTAAAAAAAATCGCAAATGAATTGCAATTAAATGAAATATTGAATAATGACATAACAGAAATTTCAGGAGGAGAGCTGCAGAGAGTTGCAATTGCTGCAACTGTCTTGAAAAATGCCAATTTATACATTTTTGACGAGCCAACAAGCTATCTGGATATCAAGCAGAGAATAAACATCAGCAAATTTATCAAGTCATTAATTAATGAAGATAATGCTGTTTTTGTTGTAGAGCATGATTTAATCATATTAGACTACATTGCTGACTTTGTTAATCTGATGTACGGCAAGGAAGATGCATACGGAATTGTAAGCGGCGTCAAGCCAGTTAGAAATGGCATTAATGTTTATCTTTCCGGCTACATAAAGGAAGAGAATGTAAGATTTAGGGATTCAACAATTAAGTTTGCTGAAAAGCCTCCAATCAAGAAGAAGCATATTAAGGAAGTGATTACGTCTTGGAATGATGTTGAAAAGAAGCTTGGCAATTTTGCTTTGAAAGCACACAAAGGAGCAGTGCACAGGAACGAGATTATTGGCATTTTAGGAGAGAATGGAACTGGAAAGACAACTTTTGTCAAGATACTAGCAGGGACTTTAAAGCAAGACAGAGGAGAGATAACACATAAAGTAAAAGTAAGCTATAAGCCGCAATACTTGGAAGTGCCTGATGCTTTGGTTGTTGATGTTTTAAAGGCAGCTTTCAACAAATATGAAGCCCAGATAATTCATCCATTAAATATCAGCCCATTGTCATTAAATAAATTAAATGAATTGTCTGGAGGAGAATTGCAAAAGGTTGCAATTGCGCATTGCTTGCAGCAGGACGCTGATTTGTATCTGCTTGACGAGCCAAGCGCTTATCTTGATAGTGAACAACGCTTAATTTTGTCAAAAATAATAAGGGATTTTGTTGAGCAGAAAAATGCATCTGCCTTGATTGTTGACCATGATTTATTGTTTGTTGACTATATAAGTGATAAGTTAATTGTGTTTGAAGGAAAGCCAGCAATTTCTGGAGAAGTGACTGGACCATTTGAAATGGAAGAAGGAATGAACAAGTTTCTGAAAGAGCTTGGAATTACTTTAAGAAGGGACCCAGAAACAAACAGGCCAAGAGTCAATAAATTGGATTCAAGATTGGATAGAGAGCAAAAAGAAAGCGGGAAGTATTATTATACTTAAGCCCTTCCTTTACTCTCGCCAACAACAATCCCAGAAGCAATCAAATGCGCAAGTCTTATTGGCTCCGGAAGCAAACTTCTTGTGCACACAATTTTAAGGATTTTTCTTGCTTTTTCCAAATCAATGCCAGTTAATTGAACAAATATATTATCTAACTTTATAACTTCACCTACTTTTTCTATCAGTTTTATTTTTTGCTGTTTTTTTATTTTAATCAAGGTTTTTTTGATATTTTCTATATCTGGCTGCCTTCTTATAATAACCATAACCGGAAGTTTTGTCTTTTTGCTTAATTCCTTAACATCAATCACATTAAATCCACCAACTGCAATTCCATCAAGAAAAATGCACTGCAGCTGCGGCTTGAATTTGCATTTATTAATCATCTCAATTATTTTCTTTGTTGAATCATCTCCATCAACAGCAACTTTTGTTGACAATATTCCATCAACCCAAGAACCGCCCCTCATTACAACTCCAACAACTAAAACTTTTGAGTCGTTGAACTTGTTAAAAGGAGCGTCATCAATTCCTATTACGCGAATTTCTTTTTTTACCATTTTAAAATGTAGTTAGATATTTTTCAATAGTTTGCCTCAGTTTATAAGTATTTGCCCACATAGCATAACCAAGCCAGCCTTGCAGGCTTTGAATAAAATCTTCATAACTTATTGATTTGTTTTTATACAATTCTAATTTTTGCTTGAATTTTCTCTCAAATTTTACTTTATTTGACTTTCTTAACAGCTTATGATAATAAAATATCTTATAACCAAGCAGGTTAATTCCGTTCTTCAATTGCATTATTTTTGTTTTGTCCGGATGCAATTCAATTTTAAGATTTTTGATTAAATATTCATTTATTTGTTCTTTAAATCGTCCAAGAATTGGATAATCATTATGGAGTATCGCAAAATCATCAACATACCTCATATAATATTTGGCTTTAAGCTTATATTTTACAAAATAGTCCAATTCGTTTAAGTAAACATTGGCAAAAAATTGTGATGTCAGATTGCCTAATGGCATGCCTTTGCCACTTTCTTCGAGTTTGTAGTTTCCTAAGATTATCTTTATTAACCAAAAAACTCGTGAGTCGTTTATTTTATTTTGAACAATCCTTAATAAAATATTATGGCCAATAGCTTCAAAATAATGCTTAATGTCTGCTTTGAGAACATAGCAAGTTCTTGTATTGTTCTTCGAAACTTTTCTTTTGAAATTGTCAAACCTCAGAACTGCTTTCAATGTTCCTTTTCCTAATCTATTAGCATAAGTATCGTGAATGAATGATTTTTCAAAAATCGGCTCTATAATGTTGCACAAGGCGTGATGCACAACTCTGTCTCTGAAATCGGATTTGCTAATTTTTCTTGTTTTAGGATCGCGCACAATAAAAGTTTTCAGCGGTTTTGGATTGTATGAATGAAGCAGCAACTCAGAGCACAAAAGCAAAAGATTATTTTTAAGATTCTTTTCAAATTCAATGACATAATCTTTTGTCGTTTTATGTTTTCTGGCTTTCTTAAAAGCAAGCATAAGATTTTCGTAACTGCAAAGCTCTTGCCACAGGTCTCTTCGCATGCTAATAAACCTCTTGATAAAAATGTCCCAGCATATTGGACTATTTCGCGCAAGCCATTGTTGGCATTGTCAACGTTACGGTCATTGGCATTGAACCTAGAGTCGTTATCAAACCTGTCAAGCCTAGACGCCGGCAGCTTGTATAGCCCTTATTGCTGCATTTGCACTGCTGTTTCAACCTTATAACTCATGAGCTATGTGTCACAGCTGTATTTTATGACAATGATCTACATTGCCGTAGCAAAAGAGCGTGTAGTCCAGCATTTTCATGCTGAGACAAAAACAAGAATTAAGGAAAGATTTAATAAAATTATGCTTTTGGAAGATTTGACAAATAATCAGTAAGTACTCTTGACATTCCTGTTGCAATTTCTGGTGTCATTTTATTGCGTGCTTTTATTGGATTAGCCAAAAGCGTTTGGTATGCTTGTGTAAAAGGATCAATCTCAACTTTAGGCGCGGCGCCTTCGGCCCTT
>Ga0209541_10011493_pt1 | contig 13846 bp, 11 predicted proteins | sample RifCSPlowO2_01_FD_184027 | JGI IMG/M metagenome (GOLD analysis project Ga0209541, IMG submission 184027) | Groundwater microbial communities from Rifle, Colorado - Rifle CSP2_plank lowO2_0.1 (SPAdes) (version 2) | ecosystem: Environmental > Aquatic > Deep subsurface > Groundwater | place...
ATAATATTATTGTAATATTTATTTTTCTATAATAAAAATTTATGATATTTTTATATTTGCCAAGGTAAAAATACCTAATCATAATAATAGAAATAAATAAATATAATAGATAAACAAAATAATATCTAATAGAAGTTAGGAATATACAAAATAATAAACTGAAAGATAAATATTTGTCTAGAAATAATTCTGACTTTTTAAATATAGAATAAACATAATTACCAATAAATATGCTAAAAAATAAATATAACAACCAAGATAATCTTAAAAAATGAAGCTGAATCATTAATTTATATGGTATAAAAACAACAAAGAATATGTTTAGAAAAATCAATAATATTGTAATACTAAAAATATATTTTACGAAATTCCAATTATTAAATGTTCTTTTTAGTGATATTAAAAATATTAAAATAAATGCAAAAAATGGCAAATAAACATCAAACCCCCAAGATTGGGGAAAAATACTATTAGGAAAATTTACTTTTGCCAATTCAAAATACTCTTCTGAAGATAAATAACCTTTTAATAATATACTTTCATATATAGAACCAATTATATTAATTGAACTTGTTAGAAGAAAAATAGATGAATATTTAATAGATTTACTAAATGCTATTTTTTTATTAATACTCATATTTGTTATAAAAACATATATTATTAATATAATAAAAATTTGTATGCCAGTTATAAGATGAATTAACGTAGCTAACCCTAGTAATAAGAAACATAACTTGAATCTTTTATTAAGAAATAAATAAATAGAATAAGAGGAAATTGCAATAGCAATAAAAAAAGGCGCTGATGAACTTGAAATAAGACCATACACAAATGTTTGAAGTCTTTCACTAATTAACGCAACAAGTACTGCAATTATTGAACCATTAATACTATTAAATAATATCATTGAGATTCTAAATATACTCATAAATAATAATAAAGACGTCAAAAAATAAATTAATACACTACTTACAGCATCACCAAGTAGATTATAAATGGGCGAGATTAATACTGCGTATAACCATCTTATATTAAAGTGACTGTACTCAGCATTAAGATGCCAATCATTTATTAGAAAATCACGATCCATATATTTTTTAATAAATAAAGTGAATGTATACTCATCACCCTGATAATACCATAAATATTTATCATTAATTATTGTACTAAATATTGAAAGTATAATAATTAATAATATTACATTATTAAATAATTTCTTTTTCATCTATAAACACCCTAAACCACATCTCGATTGATAATAAGCTCCATATTCTTGCTGCATTAACTCGATCTAATAAATAATCTGTTTTTCTAGAGTAATGTTTATCCAATAATTTTTTAACCTCTTTAATATTAAATATATTTCTTTCTTCTGTTTTTTTATTTATTAATATATTATAAACATAATCATTAAGTTCGTTTCTTAACCATAATGACAAAGGTGTTGGAAATCCTTTTTTTTCTTGTTTATAAAAAATAGCTGGAAGTTTATCTTTCATTGCCTCTTTAGGAATACTTTTTAATGTAAGATTTTTTAATCTTTCTTCTGGTTTTATTGAAAATGCAAAATTTACCAAATTCTTCTCACAAATAGGAACTCTGCCTTCAATTGAATGTGCCATGCTCATTTTATCCTCAACAACTAATAATGAAGGAAGATATGTTCTAAAATAAATCTGTTGAATCCTTGTTAAATCATCAATATTATTATCTACAACTTTGTTAAATGTATTTAATGGATTAAAATCCTTGATTTCTTCTTTGAAATCATTTGTTAAAAATCTATCTCGCTGTTTTTTATTGAATATTATAAAATGCCCAGAACTAACCTCTTTATCAAATAAAGGATAGATAAAAAAATATGCAGACCTTAAAAATTCTTCACCCTTTAGTTTTGTCAGTGCTTTAATAAATAATAATGGATTTTCTTTTGATAGTTTTTTCATTAAATAAGTAATATATACTGGATAACCTAAAAATAATTCATCTCCTCCGTGGCCAGTAAGAACAACTTTAACATATTTTGATGCATATTGAGCAATATAATATTCAGATAATAATGGAATTCCTGCTTTTGGCTCGTCTAAATGATAAATGATTTTTTCAAAATCTTTAATGAAATTTTCCGGGCTCATAATAACATCATGCTGTTTGACTCCTATATTTTTTGCAAGTTCTTTAACACAGATTGTTTCATCATAATATCCTGCTTCTCTGAATTTGCCAGTAAATGTATGCATGTTTTTATTATACTTGGAAGCAAAATAAGTTACACTAGAGGAATCAAAACCGCTGCTAGTATACGCTCCAACAGGAACATCTGAAATCAAATGGTTTTTAATAGAATTCTCAAATAATTGCAGGAAATTATTTATTACATCGGGATTACTTTTATAATTATATTCTTCTTTATAATACTTAACTCGTTCAAGTTTTTTATTATTATAAATCAAATACTCTCCAGGAAGAAGTAGAAATATATCTTTGAAAAATGTTTTTTCATCAAGACAATTTTGAAAAGTTAAATACTCAATAATGGCTTTATTATTTGGTTCTCTTTTTATTGATTTGTCTTCTATTATCGCCTTGATTTCAGAAGCAAAAATAAATTTATTATCTTTAAAATAATAATACACTGGCTTAATTCCAAAGAAATCTCTAACAACAAACATCAGATCTTTGTTTTTGTCGTATATGCAGAATGCGAACATACCGTTGAATTTTTGTAAGCAATCAATGCCATATTCTTCATATGAATGTATTATTATTTCTGTATCTGTGTTGCTTTTGAATTTGTGTCCTTTTTTCTCTAGTTCTTTTCTTAGTTCTTGAAAGTTGTAGATTTCGCCATTAAATGTTATCCATATTGTGCCGTCTTCATTGCACATTGGCTGTTTTCCACGCTCGCTAAGATCAATAATAGATAATCTTCTATGCCCTAAACTAATTTTATTATCAAAGTAAAAACCTTCACCATCAGGACCTCTATGAGCAATAACACTACACATTCTTCTCAAAAGTTCTTCATCAGTCCAATTAAAACCAACAATGCCGCACATACTTATTATTTATCACAGAAATATTTAAAAACCTTTCTTCATTTTTGAGTAGTATGAAGATCCTTCAGGTTGGTTTGGGTGGTTTTGGTAAGAATCATTTAAGGGTTTGGCATGAATTAAGGCAGGAAGTTTTTATTGCTGATTTAAAAAGAGAGTCTCTTGATATTGGAGATATTTATGGGATATCTTCTTCAAAAATATCCACTGATCCGAGTGATTTTCTTTATTTAGTTGATGCAATTGATGTTGTTACGCCAACAGACACCCATCATGATTTATGCGTGGCTGCGCTTGAAGCTGGAAAGGATGTTTTTGTTGAAAAACCAATAGCCAAAACTTCTGATGAAGCAAAAGATCTTGTTAATATTGTTCAAGAATCTGGCAGAATTTTACAGGTGGGTCATTTATTCAGATTTAATCCAGCTGTTGAATACATTAAGAAAATGATTCAAGAAGGAGTTCTTGGTGAATTAAGATGTTTGAAAGGTGATTTTTCAGGATTTAAGAGATGTAGAAATGATGTTGGTGTTGTTGCAACTGATGCCATTCACTTTATTGACTTGTTTAATTATTTCTTAAATGGTTTGCCAGATAAGGTTTATGCAGTAACTAGGGATCATTTTGGCAGAGGGCTTGAGGATTGGGGTGTTGTTACACTGCATTATGGTTCACAAACTGCAACTGTTGAAGTTGGAAACATTCAGCCAGGAAAGAAAAGAGATATCTTAATCATAGGCTCAAATGCAACAATTGTTTGTGATGTAGAAGCACAAAGGGTTGAGGTGCATTATAATCATCATGAGAAGAAAGGAAATGTTTGGACTGGCATTGAAGGAAAAGGTGAAAGGCCAAGCATAACAACTAAAGAGCCATTAACTCAGGAATTAAGATATTTTATGGATTGTGTTATGAAAAGAACTCAACCTATTGCTGATGCAAGAGCAGGATTTAATCTTTTAAGAATTGTTGAAGCATCATATGAATCAGCACGTTCTGGAAGAGAAGTTAAAGTAGATTACAATGGAAATCAGTGAGAAGGTTTTAATAGGTAAGGATTGTAGGATTTCTCCACATGCAGTTGTTGGATTTTTAACAGATGATAATCAAGTTGGTCTTGAAACAGTTATTGATGATAATGTTGCAATAGAGCCATTTGCAGTTATTTATGCAGGTGCAAGAATTAGCAGTGGTTCTAGAATAATGACTCATGCAGTTATTTATCCAAACACAAATATTGGAGAAAGATGTGTTATTGCAAATGCAGCACATATTCGTGAAGGTGTAAGTATAGGCTCTAATTCAACAATTGGCAATCATACACTGGTACTGCCTCAATCATCTCTAGATGCAAGAGTTAGAGTTCATGCTTTATGCGAGATTGCTGAATACACAAGAATTTTAGAGGGGGCTTGGATTGGTCCTGGAGTTTTAATGTTTAATACAATACATCCTAAAGCTTATGATTGTGGAGGTCATAAACCTCAATGTGATAGAGAAGGAGCTCCAGTTATTGGTAGATTTTCTAGAATTGGCGGTGGAGCAATAATTAATCCATTTGTAAGAATTGGAGATTATGCAGTTATTGGCTCTGGAGCAGTTGTTACAAAACCAGTTGCTGAAGGAATGCTGGCAATAGGATTTCCTGCACGAGAGATTGGAAAAGCCAGTGAACTTGGTTGCAGATATGATGATGTTACACATGCTTATAATATAACAAAACTTGGAGAAGGTGAGAAAAAATGAAAGTAGAATTATCAAAGCCATTTGTTGATCAAGAATGCTTAGATTCAATGGTTAGAGCTGCATCAAGCGGTAAACATATTTTACAAGATGAATGCAAAGCTTTTGAATCAGAATTTGCTGCTTATGTTGGAACAAAACATGCTGTACTTACTAATTCAGGAACCTCTGCTATTTTTTTGGTTCTAAAAGCTTTAGGTGTTAATCAAGGTGATGAAGTTCTTGTGCCTTCATTTACTGCGTTTCCAACAATTGAGCCAATATTTCATGTTGGTGCTGTTCCTGTATTCTGCGAGGTTGGAGATGATTATACTGTAGATGTTGATGATCTTGAAAAAAGGGTTACTGAAAAAACAAAGGCAATATTGCCAGTTCATCTTTATGGTTATCCTTCAAATATTGGCAGAATACTAGAGGTTGGTTCTCGTTATGGAATTCCAGTTGTAGAAGATGCTTGCCAAGCTCATGGTTCAGAGTTTGACGGTAAAAAGGTTGGCTCTTTTGGCATTGCTGGATGTTTTTCATTTTATCCATCAAAGAACATGACTGTATTTGGTGATGGAGGAATTTTAACAACAAATGATGATCAATTAGCTGAAAGAATCAGAATGTTAAGAAATCATGGAAGAAAAGCAAGATATGATCATGAAATGGTCGGATATAATTTAAGGTTTAATGAAGCACAAGCTGCTGTTGGCAGAGTGCAATTAAGGCATCTATATGATTTTAATGCTGCAAGAAGACAACATGCTGAAACATACCAAATGTTATTATCAGATTCACCTTTGGTTTTACCAGGAGAAGATTCAACACAAAGAAGGCATGTTTATCATTTGTTTGTTGTAAGACTTGAAAATCCAGAAGACAAACCAACAGAAACAAGAGACAGATTAAAAGATTTCTTAAAAGAAAAAGGAATTGCAACAGAAATACATTATCCAATACCTGGACATTTACAAAGTGGAACAAGAGCTGAACTTGAAAGACTTAATTTACCTGTTCAATCATTGCCCAAAACAGAAAGATATTGCAACGGAATACTTTCACTGCCAATGCATCCACAGTTAAAACCAGACGAAATTAGATATGTTGCTGACAATGTAAGATTGTTTTTTGACAAATTATAGATAAATTTTTATAACAAACATAAATCTAATTATTTATGACTTTTATCTCAATAGTTGGTCCTGCAAAGAATGAAGCAAAGGTTTTGCCAGTTTTTTTAGAAAAGGCATCAAAGGGACTTTTAAAAACTAATTCTCAGGGTGAAATAATAATAATTAATGATGGCAGTAGAGATAGTACAGCTCAAGTTCTTCAACAATTACAAAAGAAGTATTCAAATCTAAGAGTTGTAACTAATCTAGTGAGCAAAGGACTCACTGAAAGCTTTCAAATAGGTATTGATAATTCTAAGGGAGATATTATTGCTTTATTCTGCACAGATATGGAATCAAATCCTGAAGAAGACTTGCCAAAACTAATTAATCCAATTATAGAACAAAATTATGATTTTGTGATTGGTTGGAGGCAAGGAGAAAAAAGCAGCATAATAAAAAGTATGCTCTCTGAATCTTTTAATAATTTTGCATCATTATTATTTAAAATTAAAGTTCATGATAGTGGTTGGGTTAGAGCGTTTAGAAAAGAAATTATTCAAGAAATTCCCAGAATGAGAGCAGACTGGCATAGATACATGGTTTTTCTGGCTGCAAATACAGGATTCAGAGTTAAAGAAGTTAAAATGAATTTTTATCCTCGAGATATCAAGAAATCCAACTTTGGAAAAATAGGCTTCAGAAGAGTTCCTATTGCATTTTTTAGTTTGATTTCACTAAAATTAATGCAATTATTCTCAAAAAATCCAATGTTACTATTCGGAATAATTGGAAGCTCACTTTTATCTCTCTCATTTATTCTTGGAATATATGTTCTCATACTTAACTTTTTTATTTTAGGGAATGTTGCTTCAAGAACACCGCTAATTTTATTAACAATCATGCTATTCCTATCAGGAATACAATTTGTAATGTTCGGATTTTTGGCTGATTTGGTGATAAGCAGAAAAAGTTAAATTTTTATAGATAATAATAATTTATTAACATGATAAATATTAAAACAAGAAAAAAAGATATAATTTTTTTATTCTTCTTTGCATTAATATTAAGAATAACAATATACTCTCTTTTTTATTTTTATCCAGAGATACATAATTTGAATTTTACTCCTGCTGACTTTGGCACTTATGATAGTGCTGCAAGATCAATCATTGAGCAGAGTATTATTAACCAAAATGCTGCATTTTTAAGAGCTATGCCATTATATCAGTTCACAGTAGCATTCTTTTATATCATATTTGGATATGAAAAAATTCCAGTATTTCAAATCCAAATATTTCAAGCAATAGTTGGGAGTTTAGCAGTAGTTTTATTATATCTTATTTCAGAAATTCTATTCAGTAATAGAAAAATATCAGTTATATCTGCATTAATATTATCAATATATCCGCATCATATATTATTAGGAGCTCATGTTCTTACAGAAATTAATTATGTCACACTTTTACTTCTATCAATTTATTTAATATTAAGATTTATTAATAATGCCAGTAGTAAAATTGCTTTATTAACTGGAATTTCTCTTGGTTTAACAATAATGCAACGACCAGTTATTCTTCTTTTCTTTTTATTTAGCCTTGCTTACATTTTATGGTACTCTAAAAATAAGATATACATAATAAAAAAAGAAATTATCATATTAATAATATTCTTTCTTATTTTAACTCCTTTATCTATAAGAAACAAGATATCTCATGGAATATATTTTCCGCTCGTAAGTACTGGTAGTGCATCATTATATCAAGGTAATAGTGAAAATGCAACTGGAGGTTATGGTGGTGATGTGCTTTTAGGTATTGATTATATTGATCTAGAAAATACTCAAAATCTTAAAGAGCTTGAATTAGCGGAGGTTTATAAAAAAGAAGCAATAAAAGCAATCAAAAATAATCCTATAAAATTTATAGAAAGAATTCCAGTTAAATGGTGGAACATGATCAGACCAAATTACGCAAACGCTTCTTTTATAAATAACTTAATTACAATTCCAATATATTTATTTGTGGTTATTTTTTCAATTATTGGAATGATTTACAGTAGAAAACATAAATATGTTAATCTATTATACATTTATATTATTTATCATTTTATAATACATGGAATATATATAGCCAATATTAGATATAGAATTTCATTTGAACCAATATTAATTATTTTTGCTGCTTATGGTGTTTATAAATTATTAGTTAAAATCAATTTTATTAATATCGAGGTTAATAAATGAAAGTTGCATTTTATCTTGATGTTTACACTGGTGGTAGTGGAAGAGTTGTAGAGACTTTTCTAGATAATTTTGACAAGAATATAGATAAATTAATTATTCTTAACAATCCTGTTAAAGAATTTAAGTCAGAAAATACAAAATTTATAATTCTTAAGAGATTTAAAAATCCAATAATTAATCTAATTTACCGAGTATTTAAAATAAATAATGTATTAAAAAAGAATAAGATTGATGTTTTATGCTCAATGCTCACTGTTCCTAATATTACTTCAATTATGGCAACAAAATTTATGCTATTCAAAAGCAAATGTATAATAAATGAGCATACTTTTCTAAGCAAGGATATTAAACTCAAATATAAAAGTAATTCATTCTTAAACTCAATTGAAAAGTTTTCTTTAAAATCTCTTATTAAATTTTTTTATAAATCAAGTGATAAAATAGTAGTAATATCTAAGGGCATGAAATCTGATTTAATCAAAAATTATAATATTAATGACGCTAAAGTAGAAGTCATATACACGCCAATACATGTTAATAAAATAAAAGAATATTCTTTAAATCAACCAAAACATGACTGGTTTAAAAAATACAAAATAATACTTGGCGTTGGCAGATTGAGTCCTGAGAAAAGATTTCAAGATCTAATAAAATCATTTGAGATAGTAAAAAAAAGATTAAAAAATGCTAAATTAATAATTATAGGAAAAGGCGGAGAAAAAGAAAAACTAGTTAGTTTAATTAACAAACTTAAACTTAACAAAGATATTGAAATAATAGAATTTGTGGACGAGCCATATTCTTACATGAAACATTCTTCTGTGCTTGTTTTATGTTCTGAATATGAGGGTTTTGGAATGGTCTTAGCAGAAGCAATGACAACCAATACTCCTGTAATCTCAACCAATTGCTCTTCAGGTCCAGAAGACATTTTAGGGAAGGACTATGAGTTATTCTGTAAAATCCGTGATGTTGATTGCATTGCAAGAAATATAATTAGATTAATTAAAGATAAAACATTAAGAAATAATATTATTAAGAGAAATGAAAAAAGAGTTAGTATGTTTGATGCAAAGATAATTAGTGATAAATATATTGATTTAATAAAAGAAGTTTAATATTATAAAATTACTTAACTATATTTTTTTTAGCAATATAAACTTTATTTATAAAAAATTCAAAATAATGTTTTTTTTTCAAGTTAAATCCTGCCAGATCTATTAATTCTCTAACTTCTGAATCAGTAAGCCCATAAACCTCTCCTTCTTTCATTCCTCCGCGTACTTTGCTTTCATCATCAACCAATAAATTATGAACAAAGAAACCCACAAAAGGTGATATCATAGTAATTATAACTTGTCCATCATCTTTTAATAATCTATGTGCTTCTTTTAATGCATCTAATCTATTAGGTATATGATTTAAAGAAGCTAGAAATGCAATAGTATCAAATGATTTATCAGGTAAGTTAATTACTGAAGAATTATTAACAATCATATCTACATTTCCCCAATTAAAAACATCAACACCAATACCATTCTTATACATCTTTACAAGATTATTATAACCACAACCAATATCAAGTAATCTTCCTTTTATAAGGGGAAGAACTTTTTTTACTCTAAAATGCTCAATAAATGAATGAATGCTCATATATTATTTTTATTATATAAAACTAGTAATATAATCCTCCTTCAATTTTATATTATTATAAAACTATGCTGAGTTTTTAAATATTTCGTTAATTAAAATAATTATTTTCTAATAAACTTATCTATATCTTCTAAATCATTAACGTGTTCCAAAGATACCCAATCATCATCAAATAAATACGACATTACTTTTTTATTAGTTCTTACTGATTCTTGTATTAATCTGGGAAAATCAAAATGTTTATTAAGAGGAATTAAATCCAAACAATTTGGTTCAAGCAAATATATTCCCGCGCTTATTATATAATCAAATGAGGGCTTTTCTTTTATTGAAGTTATTTTATTATCATCAACTTCAATTATTCCATATTTAAGCTGTACATTGTGTTTTTTAACAGCCACTGTCAAGTTTGAATTATTCTCATTATGAAACTTAATTAATTTATTAAGATCAATATTTGTTAATATATCTCCATTTTTTACCAATACAGTTTCATTTATGCTAAATTGTTTTTTAATAGCGGATAAAGCTCCAGCAGTTCCCAAAGGCTCTTTTTCTTCAAAATATGAAATATTAACTCCGAGTTTAGCTCCGTTATTGAAATAAGACTTAATAATTTCTGACTGGTAACCAACAACAAGAATAATATCATTAAAACCAAATTTTTTTAGATTAACTATTATTAACTCAAGAATTGGTTTATCTCCAATGGGAAATAAAGGCTTAGGAATTGTAAATGTGTAAGGTCTTAATCTTGTTCCCAAACCCCCACACATGATAATTGCTTTCATTTATATATTATACTCTTTTGTGTTAAATAAATCAGTATTTGCTCTAATCCATTCAATTGTTTGTTTTAAACCCTCTTCTAAATTGACTTTTGCAGACCATCCAGTTACTTCATTGACTTTTTTGCTATCTCCACATAATCTTTCAACTTCGCTAGTTTTTGACCTTACTCTTTGTTCATCGATCTCCACTTCAACCTTCTTGTTTAAAAGAGATAAAATAAGATCTTTTAATTCTCCGATTGAGATTTCTTTTCCAGTGGCAAGATTAAAAGCTTGACCTATTGTTTCTTTTGTTTCAGCCAATTTAATTAAACCTTCAACTGTATCCTTAACAAACAGAAAATCTCTTGTAGGATTAGTATTACCAATCTTTATCTTACCATTAATTAATGCCTGTGAAATAATTGTCGGAATAATTGCTCTTGCAGTTTGTCTAGGACCGTAATTGTTAAACGGCCGCGCAATAGTCACAGGAGTATTATAACATCTAAAAAAACTCTCTGCTATTTTTTCTGCAGAAATCTTGCTTGCTGAATAAGGGGATTGTGCCTGTAATACATGTTTCTCATCAATAGGAGCATACTGTGCAGTGCCATAAACCTCGCTTGATGACATTAGAACAATCTTTTTTATATTATTATCCTTTGCAGCATTTAAAATATTTAAGGTTCCAATAGCGTTTGTATTAAAGACTTCAGCAGGGTGAACCATTGAATAAGCAACACTAATATTTGCTGCAAGATGAAAAACCACATCTATATCTTTAATAGACTCATTAACTGCAGGAAGATCTAAAATATCACCAAAAAAAACATTTAGCTTGCTTTTATCATTAACCTTAATAAAATTAAGATTTTCTTTATCTCTTTTAGAACCATATCTTAAAAAAGCAGTTACATTTGATCCAAGTTCCAGTAATTTCTCAGTCAGATGACTGCCTATAAAACCACCAGCACCAGTAATTAACACATTTTTATTTGACCAATCCATAATATATATGAAAAATTAATAAGCTTTAAAAAGATTACTATTAAATATTTAATTTTAGTCTTTGGAACAATAATAATAAATCATTAAAATAATAGAATAAAATTATAAAAATGAAGAGTTACAAAATAATAATTACAAAATATTATTATAAAACTATTGACAAATTGTACAATAAAATATTAAATCAAAAACCTGGTGAAAAAAGCTTTAACTTTATTCTAAATCTAAGATTTATTTATCAAAGTACATTTATATCAGGAATACTTTCATTAATTGGTTTTTTAATAACCACTCATTTTCTCAGCCCTTCTGAATATGGAAAATTCTTATTATTATCTGCTTCTGGAGCAATATTATCAATACCTATGGTGCTTGGATTTCCAGTAGCTACAACTGTTTATATGGCAAAAAAGAATGCAAAAAAGAATATTTTATCATCTTCTTTATTTTCAGTAACCTCACTAATAATAATCTTTAGCTTAATTTATTATTTAGCCTTTGGATTATTATCAAAAACATTAAATATATCTCAAGATATGTTTATTTACGCATTATCTATTTCTATACTATTAACTTATTCTAATATATTTGATAGTGCTTTAAGAGGAGCTTACAAAATTAAATTTTTATCAAGAGCAAGAGTAATATCATCATTTTTTATTATAGTAATTCTATTTACTTTATATCTATCAAAACAACATAGTTTTTTAACTCCTTATTTTGCTATGCAGTCCGGATTTATTACTTCAATAATATTAACAATTATCAAGCTAAGAAAGATAATATTTGTCTTCCCATCCATTAACACTATAAAAGAATTATTAAATTATGCACTTCCAGCATCTTTGCCACCTATTGCTGGAGTTGTCATATGGAATGTCGATAAATTATTCTTAAATAATTTTATGTCAACAAAAGATGTTGGAATTTATGGTGCTTATACATCAGTTTCAACATCTTTTGCAGATAGAGCAATAAATCCATTTATATCAGTTTTTTTTCCAACATCTGTTAAAGAAACAAATAAGAATAATATAAAATATAAAATTGATTCACTAATAAAAAGACTCAGTATATTCTTATTTTTCTTCTTTATTATATTTATATATATTATAATTAGCTTTATTAGAAAAGAATATCATTTAGATAATAAATATTTAATCTTATTTTCAATAGCTGCAATTATAACATTTATGAGTGAGATATATTGGTGGTTTGTTGCATCACAAGGAGTAAAAGGAATTAGATATATTTCAATACACTCAATTATAACAATGACATCAAATGTTCTATTAAATTTTATTCTTATTAAATATTTAGGGATTGCTGGTGCAGTTATAAGTTATTCTATAACTCATTTCTATTTATACTTAATGTCAAAAAGATTTACAGAAAAGAATTAAGTTTTATCAATAAACTCTCTGAACCATAATTCTAACCACATCAGACTCCATATTTTATGTTTATGATCTCTATTTGACTGGTGTTCGTCTAGCAGTTTATTAACTTGATAATAATCAAATAAATTTCTACTTTTAAATGTATTACTTGTTAATAAATCATAAGAATAATTTTTCAAGCCATTTCTAAACCAAGAATCAATAGGCACAACAAAGCCTTGTTTTTTTCTATTTAATATCTTTCTAGGTATTATATCTTTAAGTGCTTTTATTAATACATACTTTTGTTTTAATCTTTTCACCTTAAGATTAAACGGTATTGTGGCTGTAAATTCTAGTATTTTATGATCGAGAAATGGACTTCTTGCTTCTAGACTATTAGCCATTGTGGCAATATCCATTTTAATTAATAAATCATCAGGCAGATATATTTTAATTTCAAAATACAATATTTTATTACCTAAAATATTTGAGCTGCATTTATTAAACTCATCTTTCATAATTTTTGAAGAATCATAATATTTATTTGTTTGTAATAATGCATCTTTTTCTCTATTATTAAAAACATTCAAGAATGAATAATATGAATCATAAATATCATAATTTGAAGCGTTTGTGAATCTTTTGGCTGATTTAATAATTCTTTTTTCAGGCAATTTCTCAACTGAATAATTAATTATTTTTCTGGCAAATTTTGGAACTTTTTTATATATTTTTAGAACATTCATTGCTTTAATACGATCATATCCTGCGTAGTTTTCGTCTCCTCCGTCTCCGTTTAGGCTTACTGTTACGTGTTTCTTGGTTAGTTGTGCTAGGTAGTATGATGGTAGTGCTGATGAGTCTGCAAAAGGCTCATCATAATACCATA
>Ga0209541_10011494_pt1 | contig 13845 bp, 14 predicted proteins | sample RifCSPlowO2_01_FD_184027 | JGI IMG/M metagenome (GOLD analysis project Ga0209541, IMG submission 184027) | Groundwater microbial communities from Rifle, Colorado - Rifle CSP2_plank lowO2_0.1 (SPAdes) (version 2) | ecosystem: Environmental > Aquatic > Deep subsurface > Groundwater | place...
GCCAACTTTCAATACACTTTTCAATTTAAGCACCGCTACTTGGATTTTGTCATACCAATGAGTAACTTCGCCGATATGTTTTTCTTCTGCCATAAATTTTTTTGTTTGTTATTATTTTCGACCTTCACTATTAAAGTGTAGCAAAAAACCAAAAGAGGGCAACTAACCACTATTGGGTGTTCAGATAAGATTACCCCGATTATCAAGCGAAAAATATTTTTTAGGATCTCGCTCGAATTTTACTAAATAATCAATCTTTACATCAGGATACTTAATCTGGCTCAAAGGCGCAAGGAATACTCTTTTTGGATTCTTGGGTCTTCCACCAACCCCCAAAATTACAAAAACAGGAATCTTTTCTTTAGTAGAAAAGTTTTGATAGTGTTCAATCTGATCTTCATAAGCCCAAAGGATTTTTTCATATTCCTTTTCCTTATACTTGCATTCCACCGCTATTTTTTGATTCGTTCTCCGGTGAATAAAAACAAAATCGGGGTCTCCGTATGATTCTACCCACCCTTTCCGCAGTTTTCTGTATGAGTTATCTCGCCCCACTTTCCATTCCTTGTTCTTGCGGAAGAGATTTTCAATATAACCTTCAAAACTTCTTCCTTTAAATCGTCTGCGCTTGTAGAACACAAAACCAAGATAAAACGCTCCGACTGCGAACAATGGGATTAAGGCCGCAAGAATAATACTTCTTTTTTGTAAGGATTCATTTTTAGTGGCTAGCTTTTCACCAATATACAAAGATTCTCCATATGGTCCAAGTATGTCATTCCACAACTCCTTAGCAGTCAAAACTACTTGTATATTATCGCTTGAAGCAACGATCGTATCGTCCAAATTGAGGCTGCCAGCATATAATTTTTTGTAATACCTACCATCAATTATTACAATATTCCCGGCAATTAAAACCATGTCATCTGCACTTATAACGCGTATCCTATTCTTGTTCTCATCAACCATCCAAAAACCAAAAACATACTTTGACCCGTTTAGATCGGCGAAATCTAGCACTTCCGAGATGGCACCTCCGATAGAAATTTTCTTATTATCGCAATAATCAGAGTTTTCAAAAATTTCTTTTAAGGTATTGCAGGATTGAGCATAAACAACATTTGTGGCAATAAATAACACCGTAATGAGTAATGGAAAAAATTTTAGAAATTTAGTTTTCATGCTTTTTTCTCATAAACCCAAATGCGTAGGGAGGGATTCGAACCCCCGTAGGCCATAGGCCGAGAGATTTACAGTCTCTTGCAATTGACCACTCTGCCACCTACGCAACACTTAGCTTGACAATATCCTATCATTTTTTCCAAAAAAACCAAAGTCAACTTCCGAAGGAGGTTCAACGCCTTGTGCACTAATTCCCGCGATCGCAATTTTTAGTGCAAGGTGTATAATTTATAATAATGAGAAAAAAGAGAGTAAATATAAAAGAAAAAATTATGACATTGCTTTTAGGTGGACTAGCACTTGGTTTAACTCACTCACCAAAGCAATATTTTGAAATTCTTAGCGAGATATCAGAAGATCTAAGAGACATCAGAAAATCTTGTATAAAAAGATCGATAAAAAATTTGTACGCATCAGGTATGCTCAGAGAAGTAAAAAACCAAGATGATACCGTCAGTATGATTTTGAGTGAAAAAGGAAAAAAGATGGCGGAAATTTACAGTATTGATAATTTAAAAATCAATAAACCAAAAAAATGGGACGGCAATTGGCGAGTGGTAATTTTTGACATACCAGAGAGAATCAAGCAAGTTAGGGAAGCATTACGAATGCATTTGCGAAATCTCGGATTTTATGAACTACAAAAATCAGTGTTTGTTTGCCCATTTCCTTGCGCCGAAGAAATAAATCAGGTTATTGATTTTTACGATGTCAGTGAATATGTCCGCGTTTTGATAGCTCATTCAATAGACAATGAGAAGGAACTGATGAAAAAATATCATCTGCACTAACTTTTGCGATCGCAATAATTAGTGCAACAGATTTTTACAATATTTTACAACGAGTATTTTCAACAAATATTTATTACAAAAATTACATCCCCTTCAAAATTTCCACCGCTTTGTCCATTTGCGGGTCGCGTTTGGCTTCCAAGTCCTTGGTGGAGATTTTCACTTTATAATCAGGAGTTAAGCCCTCTTCGGAAATAGAATGGCCGAGCGGCGTGAGCCAGCGGGCAATTGTTAATTTAAGCGAGGTCTCGGGTGTAATTTTAACCAATTCTTGAACCGAGCCCTTACCGAAAGTTTTTGCGCCAATTAATTTTGCGATGTTTTGCTCGCGCAATGCTCCCGCCAAAATTTCTGAAGCCGAAGCCGAGCCCTCATTGACCAGAATCACCATTTTCAAAGTATTGTTAAAAATATTGTAACCGCGCGAGCGATGAATTGTCGGTTCCGTACCCTTGGCGTATTCTTCTGATACCACAACTTTTCCGGTTGGCAAAAACCAACTAGCCATATCCACTGCCGCCTCCAAATAACCACCCGGATTGCCGCGCAAATCCAGAATTAATTTATGAGTGCCGGATTCAATAAAACTTCGTAGGGCTTCTCGGAATAGATTGGAAGAATTGGCGGAAAAATTGTAAAGCTTGATAACATAAATACCGTTCCGCCAAGCATTGTTTCCCTCATTGCCGCTAGCGCCGGCGGTAACCTGTTTAACCTCGGTGTCAATAGTTGGAATATTAATCACATCACGGACAATTTTTATTTCCAACGGCCCGCTTTGGCCTTCGCGGCCAATGGTCAAACGAACTTCAGTGCCCCGTGGCCCACGAATCATTTTCACTGCCGCTTCTACCGTCATGTCAGCCGACAAAGTGTCGTCGATTTTAATAATTTTGTCGCCTGATTTGATTCCGGCACGAAAAGCCGGCGTATCTTTTAACGGTGCCACAACACTCAAGATATTATCTTTGATACCGAGCTCCATACCAACACCTTCAAACTTGCCGCTAATTTCCGTTTCAAAGGTCTTGGATTTTTCCGGTGGAAAAAATATAGTGTAGGGGTCGCCAAGTGATTTTGCCAAACCTTCAATTGCGCCGTAGACCTTTTCTTGAGCGGTGGTGGAAGTGGCGGTAGTAACAAATTTTTCATTAATAACATTCCAGGCCTGCCAAAATGAAGAAAAGTCCACTTGCTCTGGCTGACCGGTATCTTTATTTTGTAATTCGGCAATTTTTAATTCTGCCGAAATATGTTTTTCACCTTGCTGATAACCAAAGAAAAAAGCGCCTCCGATAATCAGAAGCAAAATAAAACCGGTAGAAAATCTTTTTGACGCGCTCGTTTCCATTATTTTATTTTATCATCCTTACCATTTTTCTACCAATAGCATTTCTTTTTCGCCTAACGATTGCCAAATTTCTTCGGTAATAAAAGGCATAAAAGGGTGGAGCATTTTTAGAATTTCCCGAAGACTCTGCGCCAAAACGGCGGTGGTCTCGGTGTCTTCCCTCTTTTTGCTATTTTCAATAAACTTATCGGCAAATTCATGCCAGACGAAATCATAAAGCAAATGGGCGGCTTCGCCGAATTTGTAAGTGTTCAAATCTTTTTCTACCGTTTTTTTGGTCTCGGTCAGTGTTTTCACGAACTTTTTATTTTCCACCAATTTTGCCGACTTGGAGGCTTCACCTCCAAGTGATTGGGTTTTGAGTTGGACAAAACGAGCGATATTCCAAAGTTTGTTGGCGAATTTTTTTCCCATTAAAATGTTCTGTTCGCTGAAACGAATATCCTGGCCGCCAAATTCTTGGAAAATTAAACCGAAACGGGTAGCGTCGGCCCCGTACTTTTCAATCAAAATCAACGGGTCAATGCCAGTGCCCAACGACTTGCTCATTCGTCGGCCATCAGCGGCGTGAACGGTGGAATGAATAATCACATCTTTAAAAGGCAACTTACCCATAAATTCCAGGCCGGAAAAAACCATCCGCGAAATCCAAAGATGTAAAATACCTCGGTCGGAAGTGATAAGCGAAGTCGGGTAATAATTTTTGAGGTCGTCGGTTTTTTCCGGCCAGCCGAGCGTTGCAAAGGGCCAAAGCGCCGACGAAAACCAAGTGTCAAAAGTGTCCTCGCCACCTTCAATCGGAATTTTATGACCCCACCAAATCTGCCGCGAGACACACCAATCTTTCACTTCACTAAACCAATCCAGCGAAATTTTCTTCCAGCGCGCCGGCGTGTAAGTAACCTCGCCTTTTTCAATCGCCTTAATCGCCTTTTCCGCCAGCGGTTTCATTTTGATAAACCATTGTTTGGAAAGCATTGGCTCCACCGTGGCATTACAACGGTAGCACTTGGCGACATTGTGGGTAAAATCTTCTTCTTTTTCCAAAAAACCAAGCGCGGCAAGTTTGGCGACAACTTTTTCTCGCGCTTCCGAAATTTTTAAACCATCAAACCCGCCCGGATTACTATTCATTCGGGCAAGCTCTGCGTCAACATTTATGATTTTTCCTATTTCATTTATTACTTTGCGGTAGGGCAAACCAGCGTGCTCGGCGATGGCGCTGTCGGTGGCGTCGTGAGCCGGCGTTACTTTCACCGCGCCAGTGCCAAATTCTTTATCCACAGCAAAATCGGCAACGACAGGAATTTCCCTTTCCACAATCGGCAAAATCAGAATTTTGCCGACCAAATTTTTATAGCGCGCATCTTTCGGATTAACCGCCACCGCCGTATCGCCTAGCATTGTTTCTGGCCTAGTAGTCGCTACCACCACGAAACCGGAATTATCTTTGAGTGGATATTTAATATGCCAAATTCTTGATTTTTCTTCAGCGTATTCCAATTCCAAATTAGAAAGCGCCGTCTGACATTTGATACACCAATTTATCACCCGCTCGCCTTGATAAATCAAACCTTTCTTTTGATAATGTTCAAAAGCGGTTTTAACCGCCATCTGATATTTTTCATCCATAGTAAAACGAGTCCGGCTCCAATCCAGAGAACAACCGAGCCGTTTCAGTTGATTCAAAATCGTTTCGCCGTATTGCTCGCGCCATTGCCAAATTTTTTCCAAAAACTTTTCCCGGCCAAGTTGGTGGCGCGACAGACCTTGCTTTTTCAAGTCCTTTTCCACCACATTTTGAGTGGCAATGCCGGCGTGATCGGTGCCAGGCAACCATAAGGTCTCGAAACCTCGCATCCTTTTGTAACGAACTAAAATATCAGTAATGGTATTTTCCAAAGCGTGACCAATGTGAAGCGAGCCGGTAATGTTGGGCGGCGCAATCATCACCACGAATTTCTTACTTCTTTTACCCAGCCCGCCTATCAGCGCGGCAGGCAATTTTTCCGGTGTAAAAAAACCGCTGGCCAGCCACTGCCGGTAAATTTTATTCTCCACCGTCTTCGGCTCATAAGCTCCAGCGATTTCTTTCATTTAGTTATTAAATCACAATTGCCTTTTTTTTCAAAATTCACTTTCTTTCGTTAATTTTTGGATATTTCAAGTTTAACTTGATATTCACCAAATCAGACTTGGTAGATCAAATCAAAAAGATAATAATAAACCCCGTACCAGATTGTACGAGGTGAAGTTATACGCGTATCTTCAGAGCGTTTTGTGATTACCGAGGAACAACACAGAAGAGCGCCGGATTGAGAACGCCACCGTTTTCATTGGCCTTGTCGCCCTCCGTTCCGATCTGCGTATCTTTGTTGTGCCAGCGACGCAGCTCCTCACCATACTTCCAGACCTTCGCGAGAATGGAAACAGCACATCCATACATGAAACCGGTGATACCTTCAACATCGGCCTTGTGGCTCATCTTGTCAGCGACTTCTTTCAATTTCTTGCCCTTGGCCATCTCGGTCTCCATCATGTTCGCCCAGCGAGCAGCGTAGCGTGCCACGCAACTGCCGTAACCATCCTTGTTCTTCTCGACCGTCTCTTTCCAGACGGTGGGGTTCATGACACCGAAAGGCAAAATGCCTTCCTTCTTGACTTCGGCGATTTTGTTCGCCTCTTTCGTCCGTTTGGCCACGGCCTTGCCCTCCGGCGAATTGTGGTACGCCTTGGAACGGCGCTCGCACTCTTTCCTGTAGAATTTGGTGATATCCTCCGGCCTGCCGTCGGGTCCCGTCACAAGGCCGATACCGTTGAAGGTAGCCTTGACTCGGTCATTGGACTTCTTTGCCAACTTGACCATTTGTTTGGCCGTATCACTGATATTTTCACCGCCCATTGCTTCGTATTTTTTCATTACTGTATTTCTTTCTTGTGTTGATTGTTGGTGTTGTTATCGAGAACTAACTGTCAACTAGGTTATAATAGGTTGATATTTCTGTCAACCCCATTTTAATTTTCTTTTGTCTGTCGCCAAAATACGGCTCTATTTAGCGGTTTTTTTTATTCGCACTAACTTTTGCTATCGCGGGATTTAGTGCAGAGTATTTTTTTACCCACACTAACTTTAAGCGGTCGCAGTGAGTTAGTGTATTAAAATAAATTAGCAAATCACCGCCATGGCTGTTATTTACTAATCGTAGATATCGTGTGCACCAATAGTGTGAAAAATTATTGAATCTCTCTAATGATTCGCGTCAGATTTTATTTGACTATTTTTACCTTTTTGCTATACTCTCGCTAGCAGTAAGAGATGGTCGAAAATACTGCCTGAAAGAAATTTTAAAAAATTCAACTGACCAATATGCAGGAACAGGATGTCCAATTCCTTGACTTCGTCACAAAGGCCTTGGTTGATAATCCGAAAGATGTGAAAATCAATCGGACGGTGGACGAGATGGGCGTGCTTCTGACGCTGGCCGTCAACTCGGCTGATATGGGAAAAATCATCGGCCGAATGGGCAACACCGCCAAAGCCATCCGCACCTTGCTCCGGGTTGTCGGGATGAAAAACAACGCTCGCGTCAATCTGAAAATCAACGAACCAGAAGGCGCGCCACCCCGCGAACCGAGAGCTTCTAAAACGGTGGATGAAGCGATGGAAGATCTAAAAATTTAGCTTCAAAAAACAGAACCGCTTTGATGAAAATCCGAGCGGTTTTGTTTTACTCCGATATTTGCGATCGCAAATATCGGAGTAATTTTAATTCTTCCCTTGTTTTTTAAGGTTACAAGTTATAAGCTACAAGTTATAAGATTTTATGACTTTTCATATTGTTACATTATTCCCTGATGCTTTCCGCTCGTATTTAGGCGAGTCAATTTTGAAGCGCGCCATTGAGGATAAAAAAATTGTCGTGAAGTTTTATAACCCACGCGACTTCGCTGATAACAAATATAAGCGGATTGACCGCGCGCCCTATGGCGGCAGGCCGGGTATGGTGATACAAGCGCTTCCTGTTATAAAAGCAATTGAAGATGCTCTTGAAACTTGTAACGCAAAACATGTAACGCGAAGAAAAAAAGAAAAAAATAAGTTACGGGTTACGGGTTACGGGTTACAGGCGAAAATCATCTGGCTATCTCCGAACGGCAATCAATTTACGAACACCATCGCAAGAAAATTCGCCAGCAAAAAACAAGACCTAATTATCATTTGCGGTCGTTATGAAGGTATTGATGCTCGGGTAAAAAAAGTTTTCAAGGTTCAAGAAATTTCCGTCGGGCCTTTTGTGCTAACCGGCGGTGAATTGCCAGCTATGGTAATGATTGACTCTATTGCTCGCCAAATCCCAGGTGTCTTAGGTGACGAAAGTTCGCCGGAGGAAAACCGGATTGCCAGTTCTGATGTCTTCACTCGCCCCGAAGTTTTTAAATATAAAGGCAGAAGTCATCGGGTGCCAAAAGTTCTGCTATCTGGCCACCGTCAAAAAATTGAAAATTGGAAACTTGAAAAAATAAAGAAACTGGATTAGTATTTTCTCAGAAAATAGAAAGGATTATTATGTGCGAAGAGGTTTTGTGCGCGGATCTGACTCGCCACAATTTGTGGCGAGCGCTAAATCATAGTTTTATCGCCGAACTCAAAAGAAATGCCGGCCAGCTCTGGTTGAACTTCAAAGTTTACAGGAAAGTCGGAAACGGCCTGCCAAAACATTTCGTTCTTTTTTGACACACTATTGTCAAACATCACCCAGCTCTCTTGAGCTAGTTTTTTTATTTCTCAATTTTTTTCCGAACAGAACTGCGGGGGAAGGAATCGGACCTTCATACTCAGCTCCAAAGGCTGATGTCCTACCGTTAGACGACCCCGCAATAGTAATCAGGATAACACTTTTGATTATGTTTGAAAATAAGAAAAATTTTTGTTAACCTATAGTATATCCGCCCATAGCTCAGCTGGTAGAGCATCCGCCTCTTAAGCGGGTTGTCGTAGGTTCGAATCCTACTGGGCGGAATTTAAACTAATGGAACAACTACTTTTTTTAAAAAACAGCGTCAAGAATTTTTATCGGGTTGGTGCTGTGATGCCGAGCTCGCGGTTTTTATCGAAAAGAATGGCGCGGGCCACTCACGGCGCTGAAACTATCATTGAACTCGGCGCCGGCACTGGCGCTATTACAAAAGAATTGCTGAAAATTTTGCCGCTTCAAGGACGACTAACGATTTTAGAAATCAATCCGGATTTTGTGAGTTTTTTGGAAAAAAATTTCCAAGATAAGCGGATGGTTTATTATGCCAAGAGTGCCGAATTTTTGCCGAAGATCTTCGGCAAAAATTCGGCGGCTGCCATAGTTTCCAGTCTGCCCTTTGGTAATTTCAGCCGACAACGAACAGAAAAAATTCTCTCCGGCGTTGTTGATTGTCTAAAACCCAATGGTGTCTTTGTCCAATTTCAATATTCGTTAAAAAGTTGGCGAACGCTTAAGAAAATTTTCCGACAAGTGGACATTTGTTTTGAGCCGCGCAATCTCTGGCCGGCTTTCATCTACATTTGCCGAAAGTAGAAAACTACAAAGATGGGCAGGGTGGGATTTGAACCCACAATCCTTTCGGAATGCGCTCCTAAAGCGCACGCGTATGCCAGTTCCGCCACCTGCCCAACAATAAATTTATTACTAACACACCTCGCAGTCAACTCGCTTGATTTTGACGCCAATTTTTTGGAGCCGTTCTTCAATTCGCTCGTAACCGCGATCAATGAAATAAGCGTTGTTGATGACTGATTCGCCTTCGGCGATAATCGCCGCCAAAATGTAAGCAAGACCGGCGCGAATATCCGGCCCATCCAATTCTTTGCCTTTGAGCAGTGTCGGTCCTTTAACTAGCGCGCGATGGGAATCCCACATTTTTATATCCGCGCCCATTTTTTCTAAATCTGCGGTGTAATTGAGCCGGCCTTCAAAAATCGTCTCGTGAATTGAACTTTCGCCGGTTACCTGCGTCAAAAATACCGCCATCGGCGCCTGTAAATCAGTGGGGAAACCCGGGTATTCTCTGGTCTTGATATTCACCGCGCGACGCATTTCGTTGGCAATTTTTCCATTATTTTTTACTGCAAGCCAATCATTGCCGACTTCCACCGCTACCCCTGAAAAACGCAAGGCCTCTATTAGTGAATCCAAATGCGCCGGTTGACAATTGGTAATTTTTAAATTATCTGCCGCCAATGCGCCCAAAATCAAAAAACTGCCGGCTTCAATGCGGTCGGGAATCACCGGAAAAGTTTTATTATTCAGAGATCCGAGTGAATGGCCACCTTCAATAACAATCTCCGATGTGCCGAAGCCAGAAATTTTAGCGCCGCGCGAGTTCAAGAATTCAGCGAGGCAAACCACCTCCGGCTCAAGCGCCGCGTTTTTCAAAATCGTTTTGCCTTTGGCGCCAACCGCCGCCATTATAAGGGTTTCGGTGCCGGTAACGCTGGAAACGCGAAAGAAAAACTCGGTTCCAACTAAGCCCTTCGGTGCGGTGATTTCATATTTATCCTTAACCTCCGAAACCTTAGCGCCCATTTTTTCGAATCCTTCAATAAACAAATCAATCGGCCGCTTGCCGATAACACAACCGCCGGGGTGCGGAAAAGATACCTTGCCGAAGCGGGCCAACAACGGACCGGCAAGTAGAATGGAAGCGCGGATTCTCTTGGCATTGTCATTATCTAAAACATTGTTGGATACTTGATTGCCATCGACTTTCAAAATCCGCTCACCAGTCCATTCGAACTCCGCGCCAAGTCTCTTCAAAAGTTCTAGCATTCGGGCCACATCTTCAATTTTTGGCACATTGGAAAATTCCACCGGTCTATCCAGCAAAATTGCCGCCGCTAACAATGGCAAAACCGCGTTTTTAGCGCCGTTGACTTTTATTTCGCCGTTCAAATTTTTTTTGCCGGCCAAACCTTCAATAACAAATTTTTGTTTCATAAATTGATTCTAACACAAATTCGTTGAAGGCAACAAAAAGGCTAAACCTTAAGGTTTAGCCTTTTTGTCTCTCATTAAACCTTTGTCAATTCGCGATTCCAGCATTTCGCCGAAGACCGCCACGGTCTCGTGCCTTCTTTCTCGAAAAGATACTTAGCGTATTCCAGATTACCGTCCAACGAGTAAATATCCATACCGAGAGTTTCTGCTTTGTCGCGGTGATATTCTTCATTAATCTGCATAACACCGACATCTTTGATGTTAGTGATACCGCGAATAATGTTACCGTTTTTGCCGAAGTGGCGAAACTGCGATTCGCAACGAGCGATTTCCGAAAGAATTGGCGCCTTGGTGAAATAATCGCGAACCGAGGCCTCCAAAGTCCGCGGCGATTTAACAGTCACCGCACTCGGCGGTTGCGTGACAGCAGAGAAAGTATTGGCAAAGAGCAAGATAGCCATCGTCAATTCGGTGATAATCATGTTAGAAATTAGCTAAAATTAAAATCAGAGTTGAGCTCTGATTACGCCAATATCCTAGCATATTCAAATTTGGCTGTCAAGGCCTGTTGACAAAGGACATTCTATGGGTATTATTTATTATAGATACTGACAAATATGACCTATGAAAAGAAAAAAATACAGAACATTCGGATTTGTAATGACCGTACTCGCGCTTTCTGTTCCAAGGTTTAACGCCTTGGCAGAAGTGAATGTGTTGGCTTGGGGATACAACTCTTCCGGCCAGTGTAATGTGCCAACTGACTTGACCAACGCTGTCGCAATAGCCGCTGGGGAGCAATTCAGCTTGGCGGTGAGAGCAAACGGTGAAGTGGTGGGTTGGGGCGGAAACCCGCTTAGTCCCGGCTCCTACAAGCCGCCAAATATCAACAACGCTGTCGCCGTAGCGGCAAGTCCATGCAATAGCGTGGCGCTCAAAGCCGATGGCACGGTTGTTGCTTGGGCGTTTCCCCCGGGCATTGACTATGGACAAACTAAGGTTCCGTCCGACCTGAGCAACGCAGTGGCAATAAGCGCCGGCTTGTTCCACAGTTTGGCGCTCAAGACCGATGGGACAGTTGTAGCTTGGGGAGACAATAGCAGTGGCCAGTGCGATGTGCCGCCGGGCTTAACCAGCGTCGTTGCAATATCAGCCGGCTATTACCACAACCTCGCCCTGAAAGACGACGGCACGGTTGTCGGGTGGGGATTGACAGGTTGTTATTCTCCACTGCCGCCCTTGACCAATGTGGTGGCCATTGCCGCCGCCGACGATCACAACTTATCACTCAAAGCCGACGGAACGGTTATCGCTTGGTGGGGTTTCAGCCCAGCTAACAAATGGAGTCCGCCAACTGCATTGGCTGATGTCGTAGCCGTGTCCGCTGGTTCGTATGAGAACTTGGCATTGAGGACTGATGGCACGATAGTAAGCTGGGGCTACAATCCCACCCGCGTAATTTCCGTCTCTCGCGTAACGGCAATCAGCGCTGGCGGGGACCACAGTTTGGCGTTGATTGGCTTTAGCAATCAGATAGAACCAGTTCTTAGCATCAGCAAGGAAAGGGTTTTGAAGATTACTGGAGGAGAAATCGGCGCGCGCTATCGGCTGGAATTTACAAGCACGATAAGGCCGGCAAACGCGTGGACCTTTCTTAGGGTCATTGTGATCACAGGTAACCCGCAGTTCCACTCCGACGGTTCTGCGGCAAACCAATCAAGCCGGTTTTACCGGCTTGTCAAAGTTCTTTAGCAGTAGGCATCAGGTGATCTCACGGTTCAGCGAAAGTTGAACCGTTTTTTTATAATAAAAAAGGACTGCCGCGCAAGCAGTCCTAGAAACAGACAATATCAACAAATGGGCAAACCCAATCTTCCTCCCACCGATATTGAACCGCAAAAGTCAAAATAAGGAACTTTCTTTTTCCAAGCTGCCCAAGAAAAGAGTTTCGGATGACTATAATTGGCATCACGGAAAGTGGCCACACTTGAAAAACTAATGCAGGGAGTGCTTCTGCCGTCATTTCCGTCGTAAACAGAACCCGGGGTATCAATGCTGTGATGGACCAGCACTTCAGGGGTTATCATCGCCAAGGTTATACCTTCCGCCGTCGTGCCGCCAAAACGGTTTAAAACGCTAAACTCCTTGAGACAATTATCGGGATGCCGGCCAAGACAGTGCCGACCGTCCTCAACAATCGTTGCCAAATAATGCCCCGCCGGCAATTCGTCAGTGTTGGCAAGCCGATTGTCATCAAGATAGCTAATACCTCTTAAACCATTCACCATTACCCGCACCATTCTTTCTGAAAACGCCAGGCCTTGCCGATTCACCATAATAATAAATGGGAGAATACCGTCTTTTCGCACAATGTCAGGAATGCGCGCCAACAACGGATAAAGAGGTTTAATCTCATCCGCTTGGGCAAGACCGTTGATTTCTATAAGTGCCATTTGCCATTCAAAAAGCTCTTTAAGAGTGGCTATCGTAAAATCCGGCCCCACCAAGAGACTGGCCCTGCCAATGACTCCCATCCTTTTCTTCTCTGGCACAGAACGAAGAAGCGCGGCTATTCGCATTTCCTCACTAAGATTTGTCTGCATCGAGTTACCTTTCGTGAATTGTTGAGAGAACTAGTTAATTAACCGCAGGAACTCTACCAAAACAAACCGCCATACCGCAAGCGGCGCGGTATCTCCGCAATTTTTTAACCAGCTATTTTTTCATTGCCTCTAGAATTTCCTGAGCGCCTTCAATTCCTTCCACCAATGATTTTCTAACCGCATCAATAGTGTCGCCACCAATTTTTTCAGCGGCATTAGAAGCGGCAATTACTGCCTCTCTAGTAGCGGAAACAATATCTCCCCCAACTTGCTGAACTGCCTCTACGGACCCCTTAACTGCTAACACCGCGGTTTCACCGACATCAACTCCAAGTCCTTTTGCGCTATGGACTGCTTGAGCGACCGCACCGTGAACAGCGTGTTCTTGTTTACCCCCTGATTTTATAAACCCATGGACAGCCCCTTTTACAATGTCTTTAACGCTCGTGATTACTGAAGCGCCAATATCTCCAATGCCATCGAAGGCGCCCTTAACAATTGACGCTGGAATATCTAGACCTTCTTGAACAAACTCTTTGGACTCTTTAAGTATAGACACGGTTGTGTTTTTCACCGCGTCAACAACGCTGTCTGCAACATTAGTGACGCCTTTTAAACTTGCGCTAACGCCACCTCTTACTCCATTGACTACTCGCGAAATTAAAGAAAATACCATATTTATTTTTAGTTAATTGGTTAATAATTACTTATTATAAAATCGACCTTTATCCGATTAATTTTTAATTTTAATTAATACCATCCCTATCCAATTATACGGCAAAGGACGACAATAGTAAAAGTTTGTATAAGGCCACCCAGTTTTGCACTCTCGGTCTCCGACTAGCTGATAATATGGTGATGATAGCATAAACTCCACGGGTGAGAGTTTGTTTTGGAAAGCAAAATGAACCCGCTCGGTGTTGTAAAAA
>Ga0209541_10011496_pt1 | contig 13841 bp, 20 predicted proteins | sample RifCSPlowO2_01_FD_184027 | JGI IMG/M metagenome (GOLD analysis project Ga0209541, IMG submission 184027) | Groundwater microbial communities from Rifle, Colorado - Rifle CSP2_plank lowO2_0.1 (SPAdes) (version 2) | ecosystem: Environmental > Aquatic > Deep subsurface > Groundwater | place...
AAAATTGATATATCACATTAAAAGCATCAATAGCAATAGTCTTCCCTTTCAACTCGGAAAAAGTAACTTCCTTGCGTAAAACCAAATCGCCTATTTGCAGACCCATGTTCAATTCCTTCCCCTGCTGCGAGCGAAGACGAGCAGTTTAAGGGTTGAAACCATAAATAAACAACATATCAAGAGTTAATAAGAATTAGTATTCTCTATCTTAAACAGGTCTTGTGCCAGATGACCTTGCCCTTTTTATTATATCTCTCACAGAATCATTATAGATTCTAACAACATCTGCCCCACCAATCAACTTAGGAACAGGATAATTTAAGTCTCTAAATTTTGAAAGTCTTTCCCTAGCAATTCTAGGACTAACATTTGGACCATCACGCAAATAATTAATGGCTAAATCCATAGCCCATTCTGCAAGTCTAGGCTCAAGAACCAAACGCTCACTATGAGGTTGTCTAAATCTCATTTTTTTCTCAATCCGCTTAGAATCAGAAACACCCTGTTTAATATAATCTGCAAATCTTCTCCTATTAATCTCCATTAAGTCCATTCCCCTTGAATACAAAACATCATCTTCCGGAATCATCCCCAAAGCATTACAGCTATGAGCATAAAGAACAGCATCTCCGCTCTTCAAGGCACTAAACCTCTGCCCATTAAGACGAGCAATTCTTCCATCATAATCCATATTCTCCATAAAACCCTCAATAATCGAAGATATTTAAACCTTACTATTTAACTAACTAGAAAGTAACAACACATTAAACAAGTAAGTTAGTAAAAAATCATTTAATCATAATGCTTACAAGAACCTTTTGAACAATGACACTCAGAAGAAAGAGATTCAGTCTTAATTTTATCCCTAATATCTTGCAAAAGATTCCACAAATCATCTTGCCCTAAATCATCATAAGAAGGAACAGGATAACCAGCATTTCTGATATTGCGAAGTCGTTTTGCAATCATTCCTCTACAAACATGCAGGCCATCACTGGATTTAAGTCTTTCAAAAGCAATTCTTCTAACAGATATTATATCATAACAACTAGTATGTTTTTCAAAATCTCTTCTAGAAAAAGATTCGACGCCTAAATCATCGTCAAAACCGTAAACATCTGGTGAATATACTTCTAAATGCCTAGATTTCTTAACCGCATCAGGACCATCCATATCCAGACTCATAAAACAAATAAGAAATGCCCTATTTTAAACATTATTGCAAATCTAAGCAATAGACATATAAAACAATTAAAAACTCCAAAATATACAAAATAGAATGAAAGCTTACATAGTAAACATCTCATCAATCACGAATGAAGATAAAACATTCATTCAAATCTTTGGCAGATTAGAAAATAATAAATCGTTTGCAACAGTAATCCCATTTACACCTTACTTCTACATAAGAGAATCAGACGCAGAAAAAGCAAAAAACATCTTGGAAAAAGCAATAATAGAAAAAACAAAATTCACAAATAAAAATAAAGAAAGTGTTCTAAAAATATCTCACAATAACAAAACAGAATTAATTAAAATAATAAAAGCAGTCCATCAAAAAGACATTAACACCTATGAAGCAGATTTAACTCCGACAATGCGTTATATAATAGACAATAATTTATACAACACCATAGACATCACAGGCGAAACAGAACCATCAGAATTAGTGGACGTCATCTTTAAAGATGCAAAAATTAAACCGGCAAATGCAAACATCCCTCTAAAAGTTCTATCATTAGACATAGAAACAAACAAAAACACAGAGGAATTATTTTGCATTGGATTATACAGTCACAATTATGAAAAAACATTTATAAAAAGCGACAAAGCAGTGGAAAAGGCAGTAAGCTGTAAAACAGAACAGGAAGTCTTAAGCAAATTCAGAGACGAAATAATAAAATTCGACCCAGACATAATAACTGGCTGGCACGTAATAGACTTCGATTTAAACTATTTAAGAAAAAAATTTGAAGAGCGCAACATTCCATTCAACTTCGGAAGAACGAATGAAAATATTAAATTAAAAATTGAAGATAACTTTTTCAGAAATTCATCAGCAAACATCCCAGGAAGACAAATTCTAGATGGCTTAAATTTAATCAAAGACCCTTTCATAAAAGAAGCCCCATCAATAAAAAGCAAAGAATTTGAGTCTTACTCTTTAGAAAACGTCTCCCAAGAAATGTTGGGTGAAGGAAAAATAATAAAAGGAAAGGAAAGACATAAAGAATTAGAAGAACTATACAAAACAGATAAAAATAAATTAGTGGAATATAACATTCAAGACTGCAAACTGGCATACAAACTTCTTATTCAAACAAAAATCCTCGACTTGGCAATTGAACGCTCAATCTTAACAGGCCTTCCTTTAAACAGACTAACTGGTTCAATAATTGCTTTCGACTCCTTATACATTAGAGAAGCAAGAAACAGAGGCATAGTCTCCCCAACTCTTCATTATAAACAAAAAGAAGAAAGAATCAAAGGCGGTTACGTAATGGAGCCAAAACCAGGAATCTATCATGATGTTTTAGTTTTAGACTTCAAATCTCTGTATCCTTCAATAATAAAAACATTTAATATCGATCCGATATCTATGCTCGACCGCAAGGAAAGAGGCTCAATAGAAACAACAAACAAAGTTTATTTCAAAAACGAAGAAGGAATACTTCCGCATATAATTGAAAAACTCCATAATGAAAGAGAAAGAGCCAAAAAAGAAAATAGAGAGCTATCCAGTTATGCAATAAAAGTAATTATGAATTCGCTGTTCGGCGTTTTAGCATCACCGAATTGCAGATATTTCAGTCTAAATATGGCAAATGCAATAACTCATTCAGGACAGGAAATAATTCAATTAACTGCAAAAAAGATTGAAGAAAAAAATCTAAGAGTAATATACATGGATACAGACTCAGTTTTTATAAATGCAAACGTAGAAAAAAAAGAGGCAAAACAATTAGGAGAAGAACTTCAAAAATACATAAACAATTTTTATGAGAACTACATTAAAGAAAAATACAATCGCAAATCTTATTTAGAACTGGAATTCAAAAAATATTACATAGCTCTAATGCTACCAAAAGTAAGAAACGCTAAAACGGAAGCAGGTTCTAAAAAAAGATACGCAGGATTAGTTGAAAACAATGGAAAAGAATCTTTAGAAATAACTGGATTAGAAGCAATCAGAGGCGACTGGACAGAAGCAGCAAAAGACTTCCAAATCGAACTATTAACAAAAGTATTTCACAAAGAAAACCCCATTCCATTCATAAAAAATTACATAAAACAAATAAGGGAAGGAAAAATAGATTCTAAATTAATATACCGAAAGTCAATCAGGAAAGACCTAAAAGAATATACTAAAATAACCCCTCCTCATGTAAAAGCGGCGCGTCTCCTAGACAGCATGGAATCAAACCTAGTAGAATATTACATAACTGAAAAAGGTCCCGAACCAATACAAAAATTAAAACACAAAATAGACTATGAACATTATATAGAAAAGCAAATAACTCCAATAGCCGACACAGTGCTAAACTTTTTCAACACTTCCATGGAAGAAATAGTAAATGGCTCTAAACAAAAAACACTTTTTTAAAAGAAAATTACAAATCATCTTAAATTACTATAAACTCCAGAATCTAAATTCTTTTCAGCAATACGGTCTCTAATAGCCCTTATAATTAAAATAATGAGGATAATTATCATCACAGACACAACAGAGATAATCAACCAATATATCACATCCTTCATCTGCACTTTTGAACTGCCACTAGCCCCAGGACCTGGATTATTAGAAGAACCAGATAAATTAAACCCAGAATTGTTATTAGAGTTGTTATTTCCAGGACCTCCGCTTGAACTGCTTGAACTGCTTGATGAACTAGAACTGCTTGATGAGCCAGAACTGCTGGAAGAAGGATTACTAATAACTCTGAAATTTACAGAATCTCTCAACCTAGTTCCATTAGTAAAGTTAGCATAAGCAGTAAAGGTATAATTCCCAAAATCAAGTTCATCCTGAACATAAGTGAAATCTCTTCTATTAGACGTATTCATTGTAACATTATCTTCACCGCCATTCAAACTAAACTTAACACTTCCATTTAAATTCAAAGAAACGTCAAACGTAACTGGAAATGCAGATAATCTATATCTTTCACCAGGACCTGGTTCATTAATACTCATCGTAGGAACAATATCTACAACTCGGAAATTAACAAAAGCGCTCAGTCTAGTCCCATTAGTAAGGTTAGCATAAGCAGTAAAAGTATAATTTCCAAGAGTCAGCAAACTCTGACTATAAGTAAATAACCTGCTATCAGTAGTATTCATAGTAACATTAGTAACTCCATTATTCAAACTAAACTTAACACTCCCATTAAAACTCAAATTAACATCAAACACGACTGGAAAATCTAAAGCAGTATACAAATCTCCAGAATCCGGCTCGTTTATAGACATAATTGAATTTGAAGAATTAATCCCAAAAGAGTTAATATTGCTTATTGAATAATTGCTCCACCCAGTCACATTAAATATAACATTCCCAGCATTAAGACTTGTCAAATTAGTGCAAATATTAGCAGGACAAAGAACACCATTACGAAGAATTGTTGAGTTTGTAATATTAGTCGGTAATCCGAAGAAAGTAATAATTGCAGACTTATTTAAACCTGGACGCAATGCAGAATCAACAAAAGCATAATTGAATCCAAGTCTAACATCATTATTCAAATTGCTCCCATTTAAATTCATCAAATTTTCAGTAAAATTAATCTTGCTATTTCCAGAGTTAATAAAAGTTACAAAAGTAGAATTTATATTATAAGAACTAACAGAGTTATCTGCAAGCTCGGCAATACCATAATGTGTCTCATCATAAGGAAGAAGCTCCAAATCATAATAAAAAGGATTTGTATATCTTACAACATTATCCCTCAATAAAACTCTCTGTCCACTGAAAAAACTTGCAGTTATAGCATTGGCTCGCGAATTTTCAATAAAGTTATTTGAAATTAAATTGCTATCCACTAAGTTTAGATTAATAGAGTGCTGTGAATTATTAATATAATTAGATTTTATTGTAGAATTTGCCCCATTCACTTGCAACCCTATGTACGACGAGGTAATATTAAGCCCTCTAATAGTTGTATTAGTTGCAAGAGCTGAAACAAGAACGGCTATTGCCCCGCCATTATTTCCATCCATAATATATCTAGACTCTCCGTCAAATATTACATTAGCCCCATTAATTGTTATGCAAGAAGTTGTAAAATTAATACTCTGGTTCAAAACATAATAAGCCCCGCTCTGACTCAAAGTCCCACAAGAGCCAACATTAACGACATTTGCAGGAACAGATAACCTCACACCAGGCAACTCAACACGAAAAAGAAAGAACAAAATCAAAAAAGCGCTTATGCAAACAATCAACAAAGGAACGCTGTAATACAAAGGCACAACAGGCAATCCAGAAGCTCCCTTATAACTATTGTAGCTCATAAAATCATCACAATCCTCACTTTTTACACACGATAAGTTATTTTATAAACCTTCCTCGAGAAAAACCACAATTAAAATTACTCAAACCCTCACTTTCAATGAAAAAATAAAACAAAAAGAGCAATTAAAACATCAAAACAAACTATGCCGACGCAGTTCGGCGCTTCGCGCCTCACACTTTACAGAGGCAATTATTTTAGCTAAATAGAAATATCCACTTTTGCAGGAAGAGGTATTTTGATATTCTTCAGTCCGCCTCTTTTAAGAAAATTAAATATTTTATACCCTTTTAATTCATTAGTTTTCTTATCATGAGCTTCAAATAAATCATCGCCCACCTCATCAAAATAAGAAGCAGAAGGCTCGCCTATAGTTATCTCTAAAATGTCTGCTTCCTTATCATAAAATATATCTATTGTCTTATTTGTCATCTTTTCACTATCTTTCTTGTCAAGAAAGCAGTTATTACAAACAGTTGCAATTTAATAATTATCGCAATATAAATAAATGTAGGATCTATAGTTATTATAGTTGCAGTTATACTGCTAGATAATCGCCTTAACTAATGATATTTTGAACAATAATGTTTGAAGGAATTTTGTTTGAAAAGCGCTTGGAGACAAACAAAAGTTCGATGCCTATGACATTTCCCTCTTCATCAAGATCTAAAATAGTGCTTTTATCTATCTCCTTGCACTTGCTGAACTTTTTATCTGTAAGTTCTACATACATTGCATCTGCATCTTTATCATAAGTGATTTTCATGCTGGGTGAAGAGTAATGACTTTTATATAGTTTTCCCTTATATAAACTACCTTGAGCAAGAGTCTTCCAAGATGCTTTTGAGCATAGTAAACATCGCCAACTTTCTCTGTTCTTTCCGGATATTTAATCGTATTTATTACTTCGTCTTCTGAAATGTTCCTCTTTTTCATTCTATCTTTTGCGTGTTGGGTAAATTCAATGTGCACGTTTAAGTTAATTAAACTATATATAAATATGTTTTGTCGGCGCAGTTCGGCGCTTCGCGCCTCACACTTTACAGAGGCAATTATGTCAAAGTGTTTGAACCCTAAATTCCCAAAAAAATAACACTTTGAGCATCCAAAAAACCAAACTCAAGGTTTTTTTGATTTTAGCTAATGTAATAACGACAAAAACCCAAAGATTTATTTCTCAGCAACCAATGCTTTCATTGGCCAGTTGAGTTCATACAGACCATTAACAAATTTATATCCTAAAATATCTCTGCAACCTTCTACCGTTTTGTCTATCTTTTCTTTCATATTTCCAGATAGCTTTGTCATTGCATGCAATTTATATACAAAATCTCCAAGGGATTTTTCATTATCAAATCTCCATTTCTGATTAAATTCGACTATCTTCACTTTAGAATCTTCAAAGCCAGCCAAATAACATAAACTTCTTGCAAACTCATCCGAAAGAAACTTAACTTCATGTCCTGTATTGCAATACCTAGCAACTTGAACATCAAAATGTTTAGCCAGATTGCTTCCTTGAAAGACATCACAAATAACAACTTTCCCACCATACCTAAGAGAGTTATATATATGTTTCATAGCCATTGTTTGATTAGGACAGTGATGAAATGCTCCAAAACTCCAAACTTTGTCAAATGAACGAGCACCAACATTCAATTCTTCAGCTCCAGCTACCTTAACCTCAACCCAAGGACACTTCACCCTAGATTCAAGACCTTTCAATTGATCTTGTGAAGGGTCTGTTATCAAATACTTTCCTGTGCTTCCAACCGCTTCAGCTATTGCATTGCAAAAGAATCCATTCCCCTCTCCAAATCCCAAGATATGTTCTCCCGTCTTAGGATTTAGCAGCTTTTTCATAATTTTAATATCATCTTCTCGTGCATTGGGATACCTTGCTAAAGCCTGCTCGTAGAGCTTTGCTCTTACTCCCGCAAATTCTATTTTTTTGTTTTCCATAAAAAAACTCACAAAAATCCGCTTTAAAATATAAGCCGTCGCTTTTCAACGGCTATAATTAGATTTAAATATCTCAAAACAATCACAGAGTCATGTATGAAGAACTAAAACAATTCGGATTATCGGAAAACGAAGTAAAATTATATGTCACATTACTTAAAACTGGGACAAGCACAGCGAATAGATTAGCAGAGCTATCAGGACTAAAAAGAAGTACTACTTATGACAACCTTTACTTATTGATAAATAAAGGAATAGCATCACTATCTGTAAAAGATAAAGTACAATATTACGAAGCAGCTGAACCTCAAAAAATAGTAGATTTAATGGAAGAACATAAAGAAAGAATGCAAAAAATAATTCCCGAGTTAGAATCTATTAAAGGAAGCACATCGGAAAGAACAGGAGTCACTTTTTTTGAGGGCAAGAAAGGAGTTTTAACAGTCTTAAACGACATAATTGATGAAAAGAAACCGCTATGTTTTTATGGTTCAAGAAAAAAAGCACTTTTAGCATTACAACATTATCCAGAGAATTTCTTGCAAAAAAGAGCTGAACATGGAATTGCATTAAAGGCAATTTTAGGAGAAGAAGACAGAGAAGATCCAGCATATGAATCTAAAAATATAATAAAATTATCGGAAATAAAATTTTCAAAAGAACTTAATAGAATAACCACAAATGTATTTATTTATAGCGACAGAGTTGCCTTTATGACCTCTACAGAAAACCCAGTTGGAATCATAATAAGAAACAAAGAAGTAGTTGAGCAACAAAAAACAATATTTGAAATATTTTGGAAATTAGCCAAGAAATAAAACTTTAATTCTTCTCCATCATCAAAATCATCTTCCGAACAAAAAACCAAGATAAAAAAATCCCAAAAACAAAAAACGAAGCCCCAACAACAGAAAAAACAAAAGCCTTATTCCCAATAACATTCCCAGTCAAATTAGGAACAGATAAAAACAAAGCCAAAATAAAAGAAGCTAAAATATGTCTTCCTTTAATCTTCCTCATTAAACCTCTAAAAATAAGAGGAGTTTTTTTCTCAGTTACCTCATATAGCGCAGCTTTTCTACCTTCTGTCCTTGCTGCCAAATACATTGTTTCAAGATTTTTCTTATATGCAACATCTTTTGAATTAGAATCCAATTTATCTAATGCTCCCTTATAACATCTTGCAGCATTTCTATGATCTAAAAAAGATTGCTTATAATTACCTGACAAAAATTCAGTTTTAGCATCTTGTTCATATCTATCCCCAGCCAATCTAAAAACTTCAGGATTATCTGCAGAAACGCCAGTCTTATAATATCTTCTAGGTTTTTTATCAATAGCTGAAGTCATATCTCTAAAATAACCCCATCACGTCCAACATTAATAACTCTAGTTTTTCCAATCGTATCTTCAGTCCCAAAAGTCTCATGAATATGCCCATGCAAAAGCAAATCTGGCTTAAACTTTAAAACCGCTTTGTGAATAGAGTCACTCCCTCTAAAACCGATAGATTCAGATATGCCTTTAGAAGGATGCATATGAGTTAACATAACTTTCTTCTCAATTCCTTTAAGACCTTTATGAGCTTTCTCTAAAGTATCAAAAAGTTCTTTCTCGCTTATTCCAGATCTAGGACCTATAGCTGAAGAAGAACTCCCCGCCCCAAAAAACCCAACTCCTTGATAAACCGCGCCGTATCCATGAATATTAGTAACTCCATACAGCTGAGCCAAAAAATCAGTAGTAGCGAAAGAATCCCAATTTCCAGGCAATAGTAAAACTTTCTGATTCTTATCCTTAAACGGTTTAATCAAATTCTTACTTTCACCAAAGCCAGTTAAGTCTCCGCATAAAACAACTAAATCAACCCCTTCTTTTTCAGCGCGAAGCGCAAGTTTCTTAGTAAGCCTAGAGTCTCCATGCAAATCAGATGCCGCTAATATTTTTAATTTCTTCAATGCCATAAAAATCAATATCTTTAGCAATTATAAACGCTTCTAATGCCATTTAAGTCAAATATCGTCTACAATATCAAAAAACTCAAAAAAAGTGAAACAAAATAACTACTATCCAAGATAACAAGCATATAGAAAAACTTAAAAGCGATATATTGATTGGAATATACAGATTACAAAGGATATATTAAAATGATTCAAAAACCAAAAGACAGTTTTGACGTTTTCTTCAGAAGAAAACCAGCTTTGATGCTAGTAGCCCTAAAAAAATTAACTCGAGCAAGATACGGTTCAATTCTAGCAAAAGAAGTTGACTGCACATACAGCCACGCAGTAAAAATCTTGCAGATGTTAGAAAAACTTGAACTAGTAGGCTTCGAAAAAAAAGGCAGAATAAAATTAATCAAACTCACAAAGAGAGGCGAAGAAGTAGCTAACAATATAGAGAATATAAAAAGAGTAATTGCTTAACTAATTGATGAAAAACATCCTAAAACACATCCCAAACTTCTTAACTATATCTAGAGTCTTTCTTACTTTTGTCATAATATATTTAATTTTCACAAAAGCAGACATAAAAACAACAGTAACTATCTTTGCAATAGCTGCCATAACTGATTGGCTTGACGGCCAATTAGCCCGTAAGTTTAAGTGGGAAAGTGAATTTGGAAGAAAAGCAGATATAATTGCCGACAGATTTCTATGGGTGGGAACTGCGCTAGCATTCATAATTGCATTCGGAATGTCTGGAAATTTAGGCTGGGTTCAAGGAATGCAAATTTTATTCATAATGTCTAGAGAAATAATAACTGCCCCATTCGCAGTAGCTTATTTCATGTCTGGAAAATCAATACCTCATGCAGCATATATCGGAAAACTAACCACATTTGTCCAAGGATTTGCCCTTCCAGCATTAATATTAAGCATTTATTATTCAATATGGACATTTATCTCAATCCCTTTATCAATAGCCTGCATTATATTAGGCTCCATTTCAGCAAAACATTATATTAAACAAACAAGCCAAGTAAAAAATTTCAACAAAAAAAAGAAATAATTAATAGGTTGCAGATTCATAAGATTCTACAAAACTATCAAGCCCTTCAATATGCGAAATCCCCATTATTAACAAAACTTTTCTAAGTGAAGAATCTATTCTAACACTCATAGAAGCCATTTCTTTTTTAATAGTCTTGTAAAGCTGTTTTCCTTTCTTGTCAAAATCTGTAAGAATGCATACTTTATCTTTTCTGCCGATATTATTAACAATTTTCTCAATAATCTCACGAAGAGAAACGCCAATTTTATTGATAGTAAAGACTTTCCTAAATCCCAAAACATTCAGAGCATCTGCATCTTTCCTGCCCTCAACAATAAACACATAATCCTTATATTTGGAAAATATATCGGACCATTCAAAGCTAAACATGTATTTCAATGAGGTCATAAGTATAAATATAGATTGATTGAAAAGACAATCAAAAGAGTTATAAAATAGAAAATAATACCATTGACATGAAAAAAACATGCACATTTATCTATGAAGAAATGACGGACAGATTATTTATATCTTGTAAACACGATTCAGATAAAATGTATGGGAGCGTTAGACTATTGAACGTTATTTTAGATGTCACTACTAAAAATGAATTAGTTAATATAGAACTTTTAGATGCATCTCAATATTTAGAGTCTTTAGGAATAGATTCATCAATATTGCACAATCTTATAGAAGTTGAAATTTCATTTAAACAAATAAGACAAGGCTATCTTATAGTGTTTGTTTTAAAATCAAATAACCAAATTATACCAGTACCTTACAATATTCAGATGCCCAGTAATAAACAAATAGTAATTAGCCAATCTTAAATCTCTTCCCCAAACTTCTTTTATATTCAATGGCGTGAATTAATAACACGTCATTACCTTTTGTAATAGTTGCTATGGAAAAAGTAATGTTATTGCTTAGATTGTAAAATAATTCATAACTGGTATCTCCAAATTTCAATAATTTCTTTTCAATGGCAAATACTTTATCAAACTGCGGAAAAACCTTAAGAACCATTTCATAAGATATATCGCGCATAGCATTTCTAATTCTGAAATTCTGAGTAAAAATCAGCTTCTTGCCCTTAATGTTTTGTGTAATTATTTCATAAATTTCTTGTTTATCTCTAATCAATCCAATCATCACAATCTATTGTCTAGAAAAGATTATATAATTTTCTTATCTGATTCTAATAAGGGGATTATAACTAATTCAACTCTCTTGTTCGACCCGCCTCACATGCTCGGAGACTCACTGCGGAGTTGAAAATGGCCCCGACGGGATTTGGACCCGCGACACCCGGCTTAAAAGGCCGGTGCTCTACCAGGCTGAGCTACGAGGCCGTAGTCAGAGATAAATCTCTTAAAAACAAAACAAAACTGGTTTTTTAAACATTGGGTATACTAAATTTATTTCAATTTGCCCACTCTTTTTGAACTTTAAGCACTTGTAACTTTACAGGCTCTTTAGTCTTATAGACATTAGAAACAGACTTAGCAAAATCAGTCTTAAAATATTTGTCTAAATCTTCTTTAGATTCAAATTCAAAAATTCCATGAAAAATTCCCGTTTTCTCATCTCTTGTCCAAAACTCTTTAATTAATCCTGGAACTTTCTTAAAATAATTTTCTCTACTTTTAGCTATAGTCAAGGACACTGAAAATTGAGCATTTGTGCCTTGACTATTTAGGGAAAGACATGCAATTTTGCTCAATTATTTATGTCTTTAACTATATATTAAAAACCTCTCCATCAGAAAGATTAGTATTTATTGAAGTAATTAAAATATATTTCATTATTAATCATTACCTATACGTTCTCCAAGTATGCTCGCACTTTACACACTTGTAAAACTTAGTCTCTGACTCATCAGAAGAACGAGTCTGCATTGTCCAAAAATAAGCCTCTTTCTGCTTGCATGAAGGACACTTTATCTCAATAATAGGATAAGTATTCAACTTAGACTCATCAACAACAGCAACGCGCCCAGGAACTAAAATTTTCTCGGAAGATTGAATCTTTAACTTACCCTTATGCTTATATCCGCATTTAGCGCACACAGCAGGCTTATCCCCTTCAACTAACAACATTCCCCCGCATTTTGAACAAAATTCCATATATCCTCAAAGTTAAAATTCAATCGCTTAAAAGTATATTAACCTTTCGGTTTACAAATAATCAATTAATTAAGTCGTAAAGACCTTTACCTGCAAGATAGATAACGGGTAAAAAAATAGCTGAAACTCCTACTTGGTAAAATGAGTAAAGTTTATGGCTCAAATCACTTTCGCTAAATCTTTTACGAGTATTTTCAGGATGAGCCGATAAACAAGCCCTAATAAAATCATCGCGATAACTAGAAGCTCCAAGTACTGGGATAAAATGTCTTGGTTTAAATTCAAATCTTTCCATAAAAACTTCACCAAATAATCCTATTTAATCCTTTCTACTTGCAAAACCCTCTCTGACTAGGATCACGAGAACCCTCAAAGAAAATAAGCTTAATCCACCCTATTCCAGGAACTCGCGCAATAGCTTTCCCAACAAACTGTTCTTGCTCAATATTCAACTCTCCAGGCAACTGGGCAAAGTTATTATCTCCTTTGGTATCATACGGCTCAACGCGAACAAGTCTATGAATTAAAGGATATTTATATTGTGAATTAAATATCAAAACATCTCCTTGATTATAAGAGCCACGACCTGAAACAAGAACAATATCTCCTTTATTTAACCCATTCTTAAACTTCAAATTGCTAAACTCTTCTTTATCTATTCCGTGTTCTTCATACCAAACTCCATTACTTTCCCACCAAGACTCAAATCCACTAGAATGATACATAGAACAAGATTCAACTACAACCAAAGGAAGAGACGTCATAAATATCCAGCTAAGTAAAGGAAAAAAAATAAATTTAATAAAAACAAATGCAAGAACAAGAGAAACTAACCAAGACTGCCAAGTATCTTGTTTCAAAAAAGTCCAAAACCTCTTAATATTAAATAAAAACTTATTCACAATAGATTACATAAATCAATGTTTAAAAACCTAATCAAAAAGAAATCGCAAACACCTTAACATAAAAAATAGTCTTTATTTAAGAGTACTTCCAATTAAAATTCCATTTGCCCAATAAAACCCTGTTTCACCTTCAGGCAAGATATCATAAGTATATTCCTGATCATATTGGATAAGTTCCATAATTTTTATATGTGAATTATCTATAATCTCTCCCAACTTAATGTCTCTAAATATTCTTCCATCACTTGTCGGATGGCCTTGAGAAACAAACAATTCTTTTCCATTATCTAAAACAATGTGAATTAATTCGTGGGCTGAATGAATCTTTGTTTTTCCAACCTTCG
>Ga0209541_10011499_pt1 | contig 13838 bp, 20 predicted proteins | sample RifCSPlowO2_01_FD_184027 | JGI IMG/M metagenome (GOLD analysis project Ga0209541, IMG submission 184027) | Groundwater microbial communities from Rifle, Colorado - Rifle CSP2_plank lowO2_0.1 (SPAdes) (version 2) | ecosystem: Environmental > Aquatic > Deep subsurface > Groundwater | place...
ACCCTCACCCGCGTTTGAACATTCCGTTCGCCCGGTAACTGATCTCTGGCCGCCATATGAGGCGGCCTTTTTTTAATTGGAACAATGGTATATGGTAGTTCGTATGCCGAAGACTCGAAAGACGAAAACTGGAGCAAAAGTTGTCAATCCGCGTTTTGCGAAAGGCAAGGAGTATCGAAACGTTATCAATACGATAGGTAACATAGGTCATTGCCCTTTCTGTCCTGAAAATTTCAAGTACCATAAAAAACCAATTTTAAGAAAATTAAATGGCTGGATATTAACTGAAAACAGCTGGCCTTACAAAAACGCTAAAAAACACTTCATTATTATCTCAGAAGATCATAAAGAGATTCTGAACGACTTAAAACCTGGCGACCTTGAAAATATATTACGATTGAGTCGTTGGGCAATTCGGACGTATAGTATTTTAGGTGGCGCCTTAATGATGCGCTTTGGGGAGTCAGATTACACGGGTGCGACAGTTACGCACCTGCATGCTCATTTGATCTATCCGTCTATAGCAAAGAACGGAAAATCCAAAACCGTTAATTTCCCAGTCGGCTAACTTTCGTCGTTAGTTTAGATTTTTAGCAGACACCCTTTTTACACGAACTCCCGCCGCTTCGAGAAGCGGTGCACTCGCTAATGTCGACCATCCCTCTGCAAAAAAACAGGTTTGTATGCCGGAATGTATGATGAGTTTGGCGCATATAGGACACGGGAAATGTGTGACATAGAGCAAAGCCCCTTCAAGCGAAGTGCCGCTACGGGCTGCTTGTGCTATAAGTTTCTGTTCAGCATGAATAGTATCAACGAGTTCAGGATTGGCTCCAGGGGCTAGGAAATCTCGCACCGCTCCAAGCTGATATGGCGTATGGTCCGTTGGCATTCCTTCGTTGAAGGCGCGACCAACAATTGACCTCTCTTTTACGAGGACCGCACCAACGTGCCTCCACCAATCGCTACTTTTTTGTGCCTCTGTATAAGCTTCTTCCATCATTTTACAATCAAAAGGATCGTCTGATTCTGCAACAGATACTGGATCTTCGGTATGAATCCGATCTGCATCCCAGCGTAAAAATACCGAATCCCAAGCAATATCACTGCCAGAAAAGTAGTGCTTGTGAAGTGCCCGAGAAACGCGATCGTTAACAAAAAGCAGTGGCTCATGCGAGATCTCTTTGGCCTTTTTTTCTTCAAAAATTGACACACGTAAATACCCCAACATGCTAAGAAAGGCCTGCATTTCCGGAGCCGGTATTGTTGCAATGTCCGGCTTTATTGAAGAGAGTTTTCCGACCAACGAGTCAGGAATCAAATAAACACGCTTTATCTTCTCTTTATTACGAGTAAAGAAACTCAAGTATCCCTGATGAATAACTGGGATATGCAGTATGAGGACACGTTTTTGCATACTACTGAGACCTGTACTGTTCAACTATATCGAGAAGATGACCTTTGAGTACGTTCTGGATTACATCAGTAGTCGAAGTGCTTTCTGCTTGTCGTGGCAAAACTTTAAGTTGTGAACATAATTTTTTGATTGTAGCTTTTTGCTCCGGCGTGTAGCTTGTGCCAGCTACTGCCACAAAAGTATCTACCGGAACTGATTTAACGAGTTCAAACTGCCAAGTGCCTTTTTTGTCTATGTCATCAATCAAAGTAACGTAATCAACACAGGTTTGATATGAAAGCATTTCCATCCTTTCGTGTTCAGGAACGACCGGACGCAATGGACCTTTGTAAAGCTTTATACTCCGATCACTATCCACTCCAACGATAAGTACATCACCGAGTGCTTTGGCGGCATGCAGATAACGCAAATGACCAATATGAAGCAAATCCCACGAACCAATCGTACAAATGATCTTGTGACCAAGTGTTTTATGAGCAAGCGCTTTTTCGCGCAAGACTGAGTAATCACGCACAATTTTGTTTATACTTTTATTCTGTTGCGCCATAATGAGTACTATAATCCTTGCATTATACACCCAAGCACGAATGACTAATTTTTAAAATTTACTTCTGAACGTCAACTCCCATTGAGCGCGCCGTGCCCGCGATGATGCGTGCGGCCGCCTCGGGGCTGTTTGCCCGTAAATCCGGCATTTTTTCTTCTACGATAGCTGCAATTTGCACTTTCGTGAGAGAGCCAACCTTCTCCTCCTTCGCCTTACCGGAGCCCTTCTCTATGCCGAGCGCTTTCAAAATGAGACGCGAGGCTGGCGGGTTTTTCATGATAAAAGTGAAGGAGCGGTCGTCATAAACCGAAAGTTCTATCGGGATGATGGTTCCCTTCTTGTCCTGCGTCGCGGCATTAAACTGCGTCACGAATTGGCCAATGTTCACGCCCGCGGGCCCTAGCGCGGTGCCCACAGGAGGCGCAGGTGTCGCCGCCCCGCCGGGGATCTGAAGTTTTATTTTTTTAACAACAGTTGCCATAAGTTATGTGAGATTACCTTAGAGTTTGCGTATCTGCAAGAAATCCAATTCTACAGGTGTTTCGCGTCCGAACATAGAGACCATCACCTTCACCTTCCCACGGTCTTCGTCTATCTCCCCAACCTTACCCTCTAAGTCCTTAAACGGACCGTCTGCGATAACGACAGCATCGTCCTTCACTAGGTCTATGCGATGCTTCGGCGCTTCGGCTGTCATGCGCTTCATAAGAGTGGCGACCTCAGACTCCTCCATCGGGACAGGCGTGTTGCCCGAGCCGACAAAGCCGGTAACGCGCGGAGTGTTCCTCACCACAAACCATGAATCGTCGTCTACAATCATTCGCACGAGAATATATCCCGGATAAATCTTCTCTTCTTCTACTATTCTTTTCCCGCCTTTCACTCTTATCTTCTTTTCAGTCGGTACCATGACTTTAAATATCTTTCCCTCCATCCCGAGCGACTCTATGCGCTGTTTCAAGTTGCGCTCAACGGCGTTCTCGTAGCCCGCGTAGGTGTGGATGGTGTACCAGCGCGCGTCCTCTTCGCGCGGGGTGACTTCATCGCGAACTTCGCTCCGCACTATCGGCGCGATATCTGCCATTTGTTGCACCTCGTTTTCGTTCTGAATTTCAGTTTCGTCCATAACAATAGAATCATCCGCCAACGATACGGCTCACGATTGAACCGAAGAGATAGTCAAAACCGCCAACGACGAATGCTATCGCTAATGCGATGCCTATTACGACGAGAGTGTGCGATGTTGCCGTCCGATTAGTCGGCCAGACTATGTGCGTGAACTCTTCGCGAACATGCTTCAGGTATGCGAATGGTGAGGTCATAAGAAATGTGTTTGGTAAATAAAAAAGCCCTGCGGGCTTTGATAAATACAGTGTATTATAGTGTCCAAAATAAGTCAAACTCCCAGTCGCTTTGTAGCGGGACGTTGTAGATTTTGATTACGTACCGTAGAGATTGTGATGCGTGTCAATTTCTGTTAACAAAATCATTCCCTCGTCGATAGGTTTGTAAACAAGTCTCCAGTCCCCGGTAATATTGATACTCCTGAAACCGTAGCGCTCCCCAGAGAGTTGGTGGTCATTGAGAAGCGGATGCCGAGGATCAGCAATAAAGAGTTCCAAACGGTTAGCCAAAGTGTTGCGAATGCTTGGAGAGAGACGTGTGAGTCTTTTCTCAAATTTCGGGTGACGAGCAACCTGCATAAACTATGATCGTAGGTCGGCGATGAATTCTTCTACACTTGACACCTTAAATCTCTCCGGATGTCGGTCCATCTCTTCGCTCATTCGTTCCCATTCGCGTACTTTTTCAGGTCGTGGGACAAGCGACACTTCAAAACGCCCTTCGGACACGAACTGAGCGAGCTGTGCGTTCATCACGGTCGTGAGCGGTATGCCGAGCTTCATCGCGGTGCGTTTGGCGGCATCGCGCAATTTCTTGTCTGTCTTAATGGTAATCGTCGTTTTGGTATTCATACCAATATACTACTTTTGGTATGCGTACTTTGTCAATACGTCGATTCCTTGTGCTGAATACTATCGGATTTCGTAGGTGATGGAGACGGAGGCGTTGTAGGTGTTCTCGCCAGTCGGGACATCAGGCGTAGCGGCTTTGGTGGAGGACAGTTCGGCGCCAATTCCGTACATCATCGGATACGGATAGCCGCCTGACGACTCGCTGAAGTTTACTATTTTGCCGAGACGAACGCTGAGCTGTTTGGCGAGGATCTTCGCCTGCGCTTTCGCCTTGTCTATCGCGTCTGCGCGCGCAGCACTATATCCGGCGGTAGAGTCGTCAAGCGCGAAGGCGGGGCCGTTCACATTCTGCACTTCCAATCTACCGAGCCCTCCGAGCATCTCGCCAACTTTCGTGAGGTCGCGCATCGTGATTTGAATTGTCTCCGATACTTGATATCCGGTTATCTTCGGCGCACGATAATAATCTGGACAAGAGGTTCCGTATGCACACGGATTCGGATAAGAGTACTGCGGGGAGATGTTATACGAAAGTGTCTTTACATCTTTTTCGTCAACGCTCTGCTCTTTCACATAATCAATCGCTGCGTTCGCCTGCTTGGTAGTCGCATCTTGTGCCTCCGCAACGGTCGCTAACGTATTTTCAACCGAGAATGAGATGCGCGCGACGTCAGGCGCGAGAGTCGCCTGACCGTCGCCCTGCACCGTAATCGTGTCGGTCGCCGGTACTCCGGAACGACTAAGATTCCCAAAAGTATTCATCGTCTGTGCGAGAAGAAAAAGTGCAAGAATCGCCAGAGTTATTACTAACGCTACGCGTACGCCTTTGCTATCAAATATTTCGTAAAGTGAATTATTGTTCATATGTTTATATATTACTCCCCTTGCAGGGTTGTGAGAAGACCCCGTAACGCAGAGTGTGCAGGAAGCTTTGATACATCCAGATTCGGTTCAGTCCAATTCATAACTTCTCTGTCAATCGCGTCAAAGCGCAGGACATCAGTCCCGCGCGCCAGATAATACGCGGTATCAATCACAGCTTCAAAACGTTCTATAGATACGACAGTGAAACGATGCGTCCCGATAACGGTTGACGAAAACGCCGTTGTCGGCACAGGTAACCCAGAGGCCCCGCCGATTGCAGTTTTCTTTATAACGTCTAGCGGAGTGGAAGATGCGTCAATAAAGTACCGACGGATTACAATGCCCTCCGGGCTCAGCGAGCCGTCTGTTGACTTTTCATATGCAGCAACGCTCACAGAATCCGGAAGTTCGGTTGGTACGAACCCGTCCGGCAATGCATATGCGACGCCTATATCAGAGAGAGAAACATTAGGGGTCGGACATGCGGGGAATGAACAGTCGCTACCTGTGCGCGCCACGCTTGTTCCATCCGGACACACCTTCGCGTCAAGCTGGCAGGCTACCGGACGTATCGGATACTCAACGGCATTCTTGTACACTAGTCCGCCGAACCCGATTATGATGATAAGTAGAATGCCAAATAGTAAACTCTTCATGCGCGCATGATAACATTCGCCGATACAAATCGTTGGGGTGGTCGATGGGTCACGATCCCACAACCTTCTGCGCCACAGGCAGATGCTCTACCAATTGAGCTACGACCACCATGCTTGCCTCGCCATAGTTTTAACGTAGGCGGGCACAAATTTTTTATAACACGAAAATGAAAACCGCGCTTTAATACTTCGGATTTTCTTCTTTTACGCCCGCAAGATGATTTGCCAGCCGGGCGAGCGCGAAGAGAAGCGAGGATATGCGATTCATGTAGGAGATAGTCTCAGGCGATAAGTCGCGCAGATTCATTTCCTTCACCGCGATGAGCCGCCGCTCGGCTCGGCGCGCGAACGTGCGCGCCATATCCAACAGCGAAGAAAGTTCCGTTCCGCCAGAAATAGAGAATCCCTTGATCAGCGGGATCTCTTTTTCTACATCGTTCACCATCTTCCCCACCGCTTCTGCTGTTCCTCGTTTCAGTCGTTTATCTGCGCCGGCTGTCTCTGCTTGAATGATAAAAAGATTCTCTTGTATACCACGAATCGCTGTCGCGATTCGTGGTGACTCTACCGAACGCATCTTCACGAATCCCAGAAACGCATTCAGCTCGTCCAAAGAGCCGAGAGCCTCTGGTAGTTCCGACGACTTAGAAATGCGCTGTTGGTTACAACCGAACGTCGTTGTCGTTCCTTTGTCCCCTTTGCCGGTGTAGAGCATATAGGCATATTGTACCTCACTTTTGGTAGCTAATTGACTTTCTGGAGCAAGGGTGCTATACTATATTTTGAAGTACAAACCAAAGGAGAGAAATATGTTCGACTTAGAACAACATCTGGACCGACTGTTCGGATGGGTGGATGGAGAACAAGCACAAAAATGTATCCGTGTCTCCGTCTGGCTCGCGTTCATTGGATTCGTCTTCCTGGGTCTTGTAAACGCCGAAAACATCTACGATGTTTTCGTAGGGAACCCGACCAAGTGATCGGCAAAGCCCGATGCGCGTAGCGCATCGGGCTTTTGATTTGTGCGCGACAAATTTCTTCTAAAAAAGAACTTGCGTATCTCCTCGACCAAAATAACTAATCCGGCAATTGGAATAATTATAAGCCATTCTGAAAGCGAGAGCGGCACTGTGTGGAGGACTTTCTGCAGAAACGGAGTATAGACTGCGGCAAGCTGCAAACAGATAACGATTGCGGTCATGCCAACCAAATACATATTAGAAAACGGATTCATCTGAAAAATAGATTTGCTTTCGGACCGGCAATTCCAAGCGTTGAACCATTGGAACACTGCCATTGTTGTGAGAGCAACGGTCCACCCTTTAGCAATGTCTGTTTCGAAATACTGGCTGAAAAGATACAGTGTCCCGAGTCCCATCACCGGAGCCATCAAGAGCATTCTCTTAGCCATAAAACCGTCCACAATCCATTTTTTTGGTCGTTCAAATTTTCCTTGCATTAGTCCTTTTTCTTTTGGTTCCATAGCAAGAGCCGCTGTCAAAAACCCATCGGTGATAAAATTAAGCCAGATAATCTGAGACGGCAAGAGCGGGATCGGCCATTTTAAAATGAGCGCACCGGTGATATTAATCACTTCTCCAATACTGGTAGAAAATAGGAAAGTCAGAACTTTTTTGACTGTCTTGTAAATACTTCTCCCTTCTTCAGTTGCCGAGACAATGCTTGCAAAGTTATCGTCCAGAAGCACGATGTCCGAAGCTTCCTTTGCCACCTCCGTTCCAATTTTCCCCATTGCCACACCGAGGTCGGCCGCAACAAGCGATGGCGCGTCATTCACCCCATCTCCAGTCATAGCTACAATTTCGCCTCGTTTGCGATATGCCTGAATGATGCGAAGTTTATGGTCCGGCGTAACTCTGGCAAAGACGCTGGTGCGTGCGAGTTTTTCCGCCAACTCGTCTTCTGACATTTTATCGATTTCTTCCCCCGTAAGAACACTGTCGCCTTCACGCCAAATGTCCGCCTCTTTTGCGATTGCCTGCGCCGTGAGACGATGGTCGCCTGTAATCATCACCACGCGCATATCCGCAGCTCTGACTCTCTGCATTGCCTCTTTAACTTCGCCACGAAGCGCATCATTCATGCAAAAAAAACCGACAAAAGTGAGTGGCGGCATCGCATTCCCGTCTACGCTCTGCGATGTGTCCGGATTGATAGCATAGGCGAGTATCCTAAAACCGCCTCTTGCAAGATTATGGAAAACCGATTCTAATTCTTTTTTCATATCTGCGCTCAGAGTTTCGGCTCTATCTTTGTGCCAAATATCTTTACAAAGTAGAAGTACTGCCTCTGGCGCGCCAACAATAGTAAGAAAATTTTTGCCGTCAACAGCTCGAATTGTGGCGTGGTACTTTTTTTGATAATCAAAAGGCAATTCAAAAACTTTCGGCGTTTCTTGCTCCAGTGTTTCGTGGCGAAATCCAATTTTTTCAGAAAGCACTAACATTGCCGCTTCGGTGGGGTCACCCGCAATCTTCCAAGTGCTGGTTTCTTCTGAAAAAGAGAGTCGCGCGTTGGCGCAGAATGCCGCAATTCTTCCACTAAAAAGCAGTTCGGGATGACTTAAGGGGTCAATAGTTTTGCCATCAAGAGTTGCTTCACCCTTTGGCTCGTATCCGCTGCCTGTGATTCCAAAATTTTTGCCGTCCACATACACCCGTTGAATAACCATCTCGTTTCTAGTGAGCGTCCCGGTTTTATCCACAGCAATGACTTTTGTTTGACCTAATGCTTCCACCGCCTGCAATCGCTTCACTAGCACATTGCGTTTCGACATTCGGAAAACGCCGGTTGCGAGAACAAGAGTCATCACAATCGGCAGGCCTTCTGGAATTATAGAGACTGAAAGTGCCACCGCCGTGGTGAACATTTCTTTGAGAGATTTGCCAGAAAGAACGCCAAGAACAATTAGCGAGGCGCTGATGACTGCTACTGTAACGATAATAACGCGCGAGAGATATCGTATATTTGTTTTCAGAGGAATCTCAGTATCAATCGAGGAGATTTCCTGCGCAATTTTTCCAATTTCTGTTTTGATGCCGGTAGCCACAACAACCGCCATACCGTTTCCGCTTAAAATATACGTTCCTTTGAATACCATATTTTTCTGATCCGCCACTTGCAGATTGTCGGCCGGCGCCACTGTATCTGTTTTAGTCACTGGTTCTGATTCTCCGGTGAGACTTGCCTCGTCAACTTTCAGGGTATTGGAGAAAATGATTCGCGCATCAGCAGGAACCTTTTCTCCCTCCTGCAATACAATAATATCCCCTGAGATTATCTCGGTATCAGGGACTATAAGTTCCATGCCGTCGCGTAATACTGTCGCGCTGGTCTCAGCAAACTTTTTTAAGGCAAGTAGAGTGTTTTGCGCCTTGCCTTCCTGAATCGTGCCCACAATCGCATTAAAAAGAAGAACTGTAAAAATAATCAGGGCATCAATAGTTTCTCCCGTCACAAAGACAATGCCCGCTGCGACAAAGAGAATATAAATCAGCGGACTTTGAAATTGCCGAAAGAAAATAAGAAAAAGGCCATCTACCTTTCCCTCTGGGAGTTTGTTGAGTCCGTATTCTTGAAGACGTTTGGCTGCTTCTTCTTTTGTTAATCCGCGCTCATGAGAATTGAGCACATCAAGAGCCTCGGTTACTGTTTTTGCATACCAAGAAATCTGTTTGGACGGCATTTCAAGTAATACTAACCTAAAATCTGTGCCCAGGAGAGGAGTCTCGGTCATTACATGACCAGTGCATCTCGTGGAGATTTTGCTCCAAGTCTTCGCAAAATCCCTCACAAGGTTTTCGAGTCTTCTCCTCGCCATTCAAAAACCGGCCCATGCTGGTTTTTTCATGTGCCCTGGAGAGGACTTGAACCTCCACGCCTTGCGGCACTGGCACCTCAAGCCAGCCTGTATACCAAATTTCAGCACCAGGGCATTACTTTGTCAACTTCTTGCGCATTGCTGGCAAAGACTTCCCCACTATACGCAATGCGCGCTCTATTTTCAATCTCTTTCGTGCGAGACACACAACATCAGGACGCGGGTACAGTTTTTTAAGAACGATTAGAGCTTCTCGTTTGGCGTATTTCAATTGCACTACGCAACTATTTTTGGAGGTAGTAATGTGTCCTTGCACACCGAGCAGGCGTTCCAAAATTTCGCGTATCCAATATATGTGCGACGGACTGGCTGATATAAAACTTAAATAAAACATAAAACTGCTCCTCCAACGAGGATCAAAATAACTGTAGAACGAGCCGTCGCCATCATGATGGCCACGCAAAAAATCAAAAATATACTTGTCAGGTATTGCGAGTTCGCCGAGCTTCTTTGTTTTATTGGGCATCAACCCGATGGAAAGTAAAAAATCATAAAGCACCACATCTCCTATCTGGACATGCGTGATGGACGGCCGATACGATCCTTTCTTAACAGCAATGGGGACATCCGAACGGTCAATGCACCTGAGGAATGTCTTTAGTTGTGGCACGTCCTTTGACGTAAGACTGACGTGTCGACCGCTCGTTGAGAGATTGCCATCGGTAGCAATAAGCCCAACTGCATACGCAAGTTCTGGCGACCACAGAACCTCTTTTCTTTTCGGTTGCGGACCTCTTTTGCCCATACCTCAAGTATAAGCGGATACCAATAATATGTAAAGAAAACCCGAGTGGATAACTCGGTTTTCTATTTCTAAAAATTTATGCAGTGACCTCTTCTTTCGTTTCTTCTACAACCGGTGCTTCTGTTTCAGCGACAACCTTTGCGACAGCGATTTCTTCATCGCTCTTAACATTCATCATGCGTGCGTTACGGAGCTGGCGGCGGACCGCCTTGGCGGCCTTCTCGCGGATGAAGTAGAGCTTCGCTCTGCGAACTCCTGAGCGCTTTACTATCTCAATTGAATCAATGACGGGAGAATAGAGTGGAAATGTTTTCTCTACGCCGACGCCCGAGAGCGTCGCGCGAACTGTGAAGGTGGCCCCAGCTTCCCGCCCGTGTTTGACCGCGAGGACAAGGCCTTCAAACGCCTGTTTGCGCGTATTTTTAATAGTCTTTTCTTTTTTATCCGTACCGCGGCTTTTCTTTAGTTCAACGATGTTCTGGACGACGCGCATTGTATCACCCGGGCGAACCCTCAGCTTCGCGCGTCCCTCTATATTGACTGGAGTGATGACTCTCATATGTGTCGCGCACTCTAACACGCTACACGAAAATGCGCGAGTGCTGGAGCTAAATCATCTGGTATCGGCGCCGTAATGAGCGTTCGTCCACCAGATTGGAGTGGGATATCAAGTGAATAGGCATGGAGCGCGAGGCGAGGTATGCCGAGAGCGAGAGGTTTGTTGGGCGAATAGAGAGTATCGCCGACGATAGGATGGTGAATCGCTTTCAGGTGCACCCGAATTTGATGTGTCCTCCCAGTTTCTGGGGCCAGCTTGAGCAGAGAGTATCCCTCCACTTCTCCGATTACTTCATAGCGCGTGAGAGCGTCGCGCAGACGCCCCTTCGCCTTCGGCTGTGCACTGCGTAGTCTGAAATCTTTTCTTGAGCGGCCGATGTCAAAATCTATAACGTCGCTCTTCTTTTTAAGCGCGCCGTACACAATGGCGAGGTAAGTTTTTTTAATATCTCTGTCGTGAAATGCTTTCCGCATGAACTCGTATGCCACCGCGTTCTTCGCAAACACCAAAACGCCGGAAGTATCTCTGTCTAACCTATGCACATACCCACCTCCGCATGGCTTCGGCGAGGCAAGCCCTCCTTCGTATTTTTTTTTAAACCAATCCTCCGCCGTTTCTTCTTTTGTTCTGCCATCAGACCCCCCTTCGCCTGGCTTCGGCGGGGCGCGGTGCGTTAAGAGCCCGCTAGGCTTGGCGACCGCGACGATATTATTATCTTCGTGGAGAATATTGAGATTCATTTTCCGCGGCGGCGCTCGCGCGTGGCATATTCTGCGAGAATCGCATCAAACTCTTCTTTGTTGAAGTCTGGATAGAGCGTATCCGTGAAAAAAAGCTCGCTGTAGATAGACTGCCACGTGAGGAAGTTGGAGAGCCTTTTTTCTCCGCCGGTGCGAATAATGATGTCCGGCTCCGGCATACCTGCCGTCCACAAATTTTCTGAAAGAGATTCTTCAGTGATTGGAACGTCCGCGACCGCCGCTGCGGCGGCCGCGGCAACTATCTCTGCCCTCCCGCCGTACGAGAAGCAGACCCATAGCGTAATCGCATCATTTTTTTCTGTCTTCTTTTCTATATCTCCCATCGCTCGTTGCAGATCATCTGAAAAACGCTCCCTCTGACCAACGAAGCGCACTCGGACATTTTCTTTCCCCAATTCATTCATTTCCTTCTTTATCGCTTCGCGGAATAAATCCATAAGATAGGACACTTCATCTTTATCACGATTCCAATTCTCGGTTGAGAACGCGTAGACGATAAGGTGTTTAATATCGCTGTCGCGCACAAATCGCACTGTCTTCTTCAGCGTTTCCATTCCTGCACGATGCCCTTCCAGTTTTGATACGCCGTTTTCCTTCGCCCAGCGACGATTACCGTCCAAAATAATTCCGACGCACGCCGGCGCTGAAGAAGCTTTGTTCATAGTTATTCCAACCTTTATAGCATGCTATTCGGTTTCAGGTGCGTGCACTTCGTAGCCTTGGCGAAGTAGTGCACCCTGTAGGACTCGGACCTACGGCCTTCCCCGTGTAAAGGGGTTGCTCTACCAACTGAGCTAAGGGTGCGTCGCGTACTCATATAATAGTAGCAGAAAGTCTTGTGTTCTACTGCGAAGATGCTACCATATGTACAGTTAGACATATAATCATATGTACGTATGAAAACCACCGCGTCATTTACAAGCACCATTTCACCTGAACTTATTTCTTGGGTTGATAAACGCGCGCGTGCCCAGAGGCGAACGCGCAGAGTTATTTTAGAAGAGGCTATCAGGAGTTACCAACGCGATGCAATGAAGAACATTTTACGAGAGGGGTTCGCGCGAGCGACGCATGATGCTGACATGCTTGAGCTCGCCGAATTGGGCATGGACGATTACCGTCAGATTGTCGGTTGCGTATAGGTATGCGACAGGGCGACATATGGTTCGCGAATCTCAATCCCACAAAGGGGTCAGGGCAGGCTGGCAAGAGGCCCGTGGTGATTGTCTCCGGAGATACTTTGAATGATGCCCTCCAGATTGTCATAGTCGTTCCCCTCACGTCTCGGATAAAGTCTTATCCGACATGCGTTACTATACTTGCGAACAAAACAAACGGATTAATGAAAGATTCTGAGGCTGTTCCATTCCAAATTCGCACGATAACCAAAAAACGGCTCACCAAGAAAATTGGCCGCGTGACTGCGAGTGAGCTTCGAGAAATTCTGAAGGGGTTATTTCTGGTACTCACTCATTAGTGGGCATGGGGAGACTCGAACTCCCATGTCTTTCGACATACGCTTCTGAGACGTACGTGTTTACCAATTACACCACATGCCCTTCTGCTCGCTTTCTGGCCAGCTGTGCCCCCAGCTGGAATCGGACCAACATCAGCGGCTTAGAAGTCCGCTACTTTATCCATTAAGCTATGGGGGCGATATAGAATTTTGCAATCTTTTTCTTAAGTATTGTCTGCCAAAGCCTGTTTTTAGTTGTTTTTCTCGTAGTTGTGCATCCTCCTTAGACAGACAAGCCTCATAGTACACGAGTTTCAGATTTTTTATTCGTCGATCGGATAGAGACGTCTGACGATTATGTTCAGACATTCTGCGCGTCAAATCGGCCGAATACCCAATATAAAATTTGTCGGTCATATTGCTATAGAGGACATACACATAAAACATATATACATTATATCCGCTTATCCGCCAGCAGCTACGCAGCTAGGCGGACCCGCCAAATTGCGAAGCTATTGGTCGGGTTGCGAAGCTATTGGCTGGGGTCGGCGTAGCGATAGACGCCCGTCACATACTTCGCCTCCTCGGCGGCGCGCTCAGAAAAAATGTCGCGAATAGCTTCAAGAGAAGATTCGTTAAAGACGGGCGGGGTGCTGGTCGCGGTCGTACCGATAACACCGCCGCGCGAGACCGTATCAAATGCCCACACATTCCATACGACAATGCTCGCAAACGCAAGTATGGAGAGCGTGAGCAGTATCAGCCAGTCGCGCACGGGGTCGATGTGCGCAGAAAAGCGCAAGCGGCTGAAGAATGAACGAATGGTGTTAAAAATATTCATGGATAATAAAAAGAAACGGTCGCCGGTACCGAACCTACGATTAGTTCTAGGTTGGCACTCCAGACTCTTTTTTCTTCCTTCACAAGCGAAAGTTTCGATATTGATAGATCGTATG
>Ga0209541_10011502_pt1 | contig 13836 bp, 15 predicted proteins | sample RifCSPlowO2_01_FD_184027 | JGI IMG/M metagenome (GOLD analysis project Ga0209541, IMG submission 184027) | Groundwater microbial communities from Rifle, Colorado - Rifle CSP2_plank lowO2_0.1 (SPAdes) (version 2) | ecosystem: Environmental > Aquatic > Deep subsurface > Groundwater | place...
TAAAACATTTGTTTTAAGCCATCCGTATCTCCGGTGATAAACCCACACAGGCTCCTTTGCATTGTTGATGACAATTTCCTCAAGATTTGTGTCTTTAAGCAGTATGTCCAGATTTCCTAATCCAATATTCTGCTGCAATATATAGTTGATAAGCATGTCCATTGTTCTCTTGTCGGCATTCGGGAAATACTTTGCCAGCAGCTTCAGTATTTTTTCCTTGAATTGTTCCTGCACATCGGAGATGCTTGCCTCTTCGCTTAATGTTTTTGTTTCTTCCGCAACAAACTCGTCCCTTATCTTCTCGAGAATTATCTTTGTCGTGTCGCTTATGTTTGTTATCGCGATATTGTACACTGGCACCGGCTCGTCTTCTTTTGTTGTAATGTTGACATCGACAACTATGTTGTTGACATTAAGCGCATAAGTGTCAATTATCCTTTCTCCCCTTTCCATTTTAAGTTTTTATTTGACTTATTTTATTTTCAATTTTTGGTTTAGTTATTTCTTTATTAATGTCAGAAATCGAATCGATTTCTGAGCATTCCCAAAAACCTATGGTTTTTGATAATGTGAATTTTATGTGTTTTCAAATTCTTTTATTTTCCCACATGACGCATTAAACGTTTCTGCCATTAAATTTTTAAAAAATTAAAAAAATGATTTTGTTTTTATTAATGAGTTTTATTTATTGGTATTTTTGTTTTTTATTGTTATTTTTTGTTTTTTTAATTATTTTTATTGAATTTTTGATTATTGAGTTTTTTCGTTAATGAATTATTATTGAATTTTTGATTGTTATCTTATTTTTGTTTGCTATTGCAATGTTTTTATTTTTGCATGGATGACTTTAGCCTCTGCGTCATTTGGCTCAAGCTGGAGCGCTTCCTGTATTTCCTTGGACGCTTCATCGTAAAAGCCTTTTTTTATATTTCTTTTGGCGCTCTCTCTTTTTGTGTTCAGCAGCATTGACTTTGCTGCGGCATTTTGCTCATGGTTTGCCTGGGCAGATGGAATAACAGGAGCTGGTTGCTGGCTTTGCTGCCTGTATCTGGGCTGCTGCTGGACCGGCTGCCGAATCTGTTGCTGGCTTAATTGCCTCTGCAGATTTGATATTTCTGCGTAAATGCTGAGGGTTTTGTAAATGTCCAAAAGCCTCATGCCAATCTGGTTTTTATACCTTAAAAAGCCTTCTGGCACCTGATTGTACAGCTCAATGCACCTGTTGTAGCTTACAATTGCATTTATCATGTCATTTGACCTGATTGAGGAATCTGTCTTTTCTATAAGCTGGTTTGTCTCTTGCATTAATGCTGAAACCCTTTTTGCCAGCTCGTTGTCTGTTATAGTGCTAAGCTCTCTGTAGAAATCCATTATCTGCTCCTGCATTATCTTTTTTTCCTCAAAAAACACGTTTGGAATAGAGTTGTTTATCTCCTGTATTTCGGCATAAAGCTTGAAAGGCATTTCTTTTTTGCCTTCCTTGAGCGATGCCCTTGCCCTGCTTATTAACTCATTTATGTGCTCTGCTTTTTTCTTCATTTCATTATAAGCATAGTTTAATGCGCTTGAAAACTGCTTTGTCAAAATCGACAGTTGCTCATAGAGCTCCTTATTCCATTTCAGCTTTTGCTGCATCAAAATATGCCATAACTGGACGTAAGATTGCTCTGCCTGCTCAAGATTGCCTTTGCCCAGGCTGGTTTTTATATTCTCAAACAACGGCGAGGACTCATATTGCTCTTTAAATTCCGGCAGCTCAAATGCGTCTTTTTCAGTTTTACGAGTCTGTAAATCCAAGTCAGAAAGCTCTCTATCCAAAAACTCGTCAATATCCATTTTCAGTTATTACACTATAAATATGACAGATATTTCTTCCAAAGCCCTTCTATTTTCCCTTCAGCTACTTTTTTTTCCCTTGCCTTTGCAAAAAATTCCTCCCTTATGCGGCCAAGATTCTGCCCCAGATATCTCCTCCACAAGCCTTCGATATGCTCGTAAGGCATATTTTTTTCTTTTGCCTTTTCGTAAAACTGCTCTTTGGTTATGATTCCTTTTGCGAAATCCCTGCCTTTTTCTTTGGACCCTTTGACTCCTTCCTTGTAAAGGTAAATATATGGGGTTGTAAATTTATATTCGATGCCAAAAACCTTTTCCTCAACCAAAAAATCAACTAAAGCTTGTATTGTTGCCAGAGGCACATTCAGCTTTTTTGCTGCTTCTTCAACTGATATTTTCTTGTTTTTTTTTACCAGCTCTAAAAGCTCATCAGCAAGCGTCCTTAACACAGTGTCGTTAGCAGGCATATGCATTAATTTGGTGCGGGATATAAAAACTTTAGTTATCGTCTTTGAGTGGCAACTTGGTTATTTGACTTTGCCATTATGCCGCCTATGCACTAACAAGTTCTTACAGCATCTTGGGATGTTATGTTGTAGCTTATTGTATGGTCAAAATCAAGCTTAAAAAATCTGAATTCGTCCCAAAGGCCTCCTCCGGTTTGGGGGTTCGTGATATTATAGAGCTGATTGCATGGTATGTTATTTGCCGGATTCCAGAATATGTAATCCACATAACTGTCAATTTGGTCTGAGGGGCTTATTTTGTTTGGGTTTACCAGGCTTTCAATCCCGCAGCAGCTTGAGTTTGTTATCGTGTTGCTGAATCTCATCAAAAAGTTAGGCGCTTCTGAATTTTCCCAGTGCACATAAGTGCCATTTCTGAGATGCTCTCTCACTTTTGTTATGTCCCATTGGTTAAATTCAATGCTTGACTTTTTTATCTGGTTTGTGTATGCTTTGTTTGTGTTAACGAGGTAGTATGGGTCATGCAACCCCTCAATGCCTATAGTTGCGCTTATAATTGAGGTTTTACTCCATTCAGCGACATTGGACTTGACTGTGAAGCTTATGCTTAAGCTGGAGTCTATATTCCATGGCTTTGTTTGAAAGGCAGAAACATCATTAATGATTATTGTGGTATTTACATTCAAAGTGTCTTTTGCTGCCTGGATTATTGCATTGCTCCAGTTTGTTAATGTGTTGTTCTCCATTATCTTTTTAGCTGTTATTGAGTCTATCGGCACTTTGTTTATTGTTCCATTTATCATTACTTCCTTGAATACAGAATCAAAATTTGTAAAGTAAGATGCAGGATTTGTTGAATTTATATAGAACACCAAAGACAGGATTGTCTTGTAGGTGGTGGCCCTTAGCACAGTTTCAAAATACCTGCTTTCCAGGTCGTTCACATAGCTGTCAACAGAGCCTATCCTTGTTATTACAGCTTGCGTGTCTTTCTGCAGGCTTATATCTGCCTGGGGCGTGAATACAAGGATAAACAATGCCATTATGGTTATTGCAATGAAAGTGAAAAATATTCCTTTCCTGCTTTTTATTTTTGCCATACAAATACCTCTGCCTTGTAGGGCCCCCAAATGGCGCTTGTTGTCTTGTTTACAATTCCAAAAGTGATTTTTTTTGAGGTGAGCAGCAGCTCTGTGCTGTTTCTTGACTTTAAGTGCTCAGGCGTTTGCGTTTTCGGGTACAAAATAACGCCATTAATCAGCACTTCATACCTGAATTGCGCAGGCATCACTCCCTGTGTAACATTTGAAATAAACCTGTCAGCAATGCCAGAATTATCTGTTGCGTAAAATTCCCCTGCCTGCTGCAATAAAGAATTGTCAGGGTCTGTTATTATGCCATTGAGCCATAGCTCGCCTCCGATGCCGGCATACTGGTTATTAAGATTTTTTATTTTTGTGTTGGAGAGAAAATTAATCAAATCGTCTGAAAGCAGTCCAACTTGTGCTGGCTTGGGCACATTAACATAGGAGGAGGTTATCAGAACAACTCCAATCACAATGATAAACAGGCCTAGAACAGCATCTAGCACAAAGAAGTAGCCTCTTTTTTTAAGCATCATTTTAAGTTACATGCTTCTAGAATTATAGTATATTTATAGTTTTTTGTTTTTAAGGTTATTTTTTATATTGTTTATTATTTTTTCGTTAATGGGTTTAGCCTTATTATATATTTTTATTAATGAATTTTTATGTCTTATTTTTGGCTGCAGGGTGTGCCGCTTAAGTTTATGATTGAAGCTCCAACACCCTTGTAGCTGTTGTTTATCAGGACCAGGTAACCCTTATCATCTTCAAGATACAGGCAGAAATCACTGTCTACCCTTAATCTTCTTTTTATTTCGTCATAGCTGAGATTTTTTAACTCGTTGACTTTGCTGACGTTTATTTCATCATTATTGACTATAACAATTACGCCGCCTTTCACCGTCGCCTGCTTAATGACAAATGTTGCATCTTCTTTTAATTTGCTAGCTTTTGTGTTTGGGTTTTCATTCAATAGTGCGTAAAATATAAAAAAGGCCCCTATAAAGATTACAGCGCCCAATGCAATGTCTATCGACCATGACTGGGCTTTTGATTTGATGTTAATCACCTATTTGACAAATTCTACATTTGGCATATTCTTAAATTTTTCATCCCCTGTTAGGAATTTTACTTTGTTCTCTTTTGCAATCAGGTAGCCCAAGCAGTCTATGTAACTAAGCTTCTTTTTCCTTTGCAAAAATTTGAGTTTTGCAGCCCCGATTAAGGCATTTGTGCTGGGCTCTATGTGATATTTCAAATAGTCCTTAAAGATTATCTCAATTTTATCTTCTTTACCTATGCGAAACAAAAAGTATGCCAATTCCATAAGATTGAGTTTATTTGTAAGGATTTTTATACCTTCACGATACATTGCATAGTTTTGATTGCCTTGGGCAATTTCAACTAGTGCATATGTATCAAAATAAAAATATTCATCCAACGTCTTCGCCCTCGTCAACGATATCCATTATTTTTTGCGCCGGTGTTTTTATATCTTTCAGAATTCCCCAAAGTGAATTAAGGTTGTCTTTTCTTTCTACTTTAATCTGTAGTGTGTCCTCGGGTTTGATGTGCTCTTTCTCCACAATTTCTTTGGGGATGATGACTCCTATAGAGCCTCCTATTTTCTTTGCTTTGATTATCGCTTGCATATAACTCACTTTGTTATATTAATTAAGTATAACTAAAGTTGTATAACTTATATTTAAATCTTTTCATTCCCTGCAAACCAGCCCATCCTTATTTAGTTGTCCAAAGAGGAGGTCATTTTAATTTTTTATAGAGAGCTTTGAATGTCCTAAAAAATTGCAATGCAATTTTTGGGAACCTGAAAATCTTGGATTTTCATGTTAAAGTAATAAAATGGTAGGTTATTCAAAGTTCTCTATATTGAAATAACTATTTTGTTCTTGCTTTCAGGGTATATAGTAACTTCTTCCCCTTTCTTTAATTTTAAAAAATCTATTATCTTTTTTGGCAGTCTTATATCAAGGGTAGTTCCTACCTTGCCAACTTTGGTTTTAGCTTGCAAACCCCAAAGTCCTTTTTGTTTTGTTATTTCAGTTATTTTTTTAGACGTCTCTTCGCTAAAATAGGTTTCACCGCATTTTTCACATACTTTTGCTGGGAAATTGCCAATTTTAACCCCATACAAAAAATAATCTACATTTTTATCTTTCATTTTAGTTTTACATTCCCAACAAGAATCCTCGTCTTTCATTTTCTCTCACCTTTATCGACAAAAACTGTTTTAATTCTATAAACATCTCCTCTTTTTTTGTATGCTACATTAATATAAGTGTAAGTTGCAAGGTAGCCATCAGTTTGCCGTGATGTTGAACCCATTTTTATTGCTCGTTTAATCTGCTCCTCATCTATGCCTTCTATATCCATTTTTTCTTTTGCATGCTTGCTGATTTGGAGTATCATTTGACTTATAATATATTATAACTCATTATAATAGATTATAACTTCTATTTAAACCTTCCTATTTCATTCCCTGCAAACCATCCCATCATTATTTAGTTTAGAAGACCCTTTTGCAAGGATTATATTCCCATTTTCATCCTCAAGGTATATGCAGAAATCATTCTTAACTTTAAGAGAGCTCTTAAAATCCCTGTAATTCATGCTTTGGATTTCCTTCAATTTATCGTTGTCCACTATTCCGTTATTTGCAAAGCTTAAAGCATGGTCGTCCAAGATTGTTTCAGTTATTTTTTCTGCGTCCATTACTCTGGGCTCATTATCTTTGCCGTAAATGCTTATAAGTACAGCCATTAATGCCACAACCAACACAAGAGTAATTTCATCGATTTTAAAATTTGGTTTTTGATGTTTATGTGATTTCATTTTATTTTATTTTTTTCAATTATTTTTATTGCATTTTTGATTATTGAGTTTTTTTGTTAATGGATTATTATCAAATTTTTTATTTATTGAATTTTCATTGATTTTTTATTGAATTCAGTAATGGATTTTTTATTTTGTTTTACTATTTTTTACCCGCATGCTGCAACAACAAGCTTTACCGGCTTTCCATTGTAGACGACTATTCTTGTAACTTTGACTAGAGTGCCGCTTGAGCATGTCACGCTTGCTTCTATCTCTATTTTTAGCTGTGGCGAGCCAGGAGCGCATATAACATAATGAGTTTCATTATAATCTCTAACCCAGCCAGGCTGTGCAAAATCGCATGCTGATTTTGCAATATCGTCATAGAAGGTGCAGCCATTTTTGCCATCACAAGATGCATGTATTATGTTATCGCTTGCAAAAGTGCAGTCTGGCTCGCATGATGTGCCTAAAGTTAGACTGAAGTCTGCTGTTACTTGCTGTCTTGGCTGAATGTTGATGTTGGCTTTTGTCTGTGGAGCATAATCAGGGTGAGAGGCAACTAAATTGTAAGTATTGCCACAGTTAATGCTTAGGCTGTATGTACCCAGCTGGTTTGTTGTTGTTGACTTGAAGTTTGTTGATACCAGTTTTGCAGTTATATCTGCCAAGTTTATTGGCTGTTGAGTAGCTTGGGCTGTTACAGTGCCTGTTATTGTACCGAAGCAATCTGTATCATTGCAGTCAGTCAAGCCATCGCAGTCATTGTCCAGGCTATCTGTGCATGCAGTTTCTGTTGCTGTTTTTGCTATGCATTTTCCTGCAACTGCTGTGTCGCAAACACCTTTTGAATTATCGCATGTTGTATCACCGCATTGCTGGTCAACTAAATCGGTATCAGCATCTGTTCCTATTTGAGTGTCTGCAGCAGCGGCGTCATTGCAATAGCCTGGAGCTCCAGAGCACCCCCATTCCTGCCTGAAGTACCTGTTGCTTGAGCAGTAATTTGACTCATAATCCTGGCATTGTTTTGTTCCTGAAACGAATGAACTGCTTGAAGCGCCATATTCTGTCAATACTGTGCCTGAGCATGAATCAGGATAAGAATTTGAGGTGCATGAGCCACTAGAACAGGTTATGTAATCTGTAACTGTTCCTGCTGCTGTGTATGCAGTTGCTGAGCCATCAGTGTCTGTTGAAAGTTTTGTAGAGCAGTCTTCTGTATTAGACCAAGTGCAAGAACTTGTGCATGTGCGCCTTATGCTTCCTGAGCAGCTGGTTGAGCCAGGAGAGCAGGGGCCTTGGTTGATGCATGTGCCCCATGAACCCCAGCTGCATGAAGAAGTGCAAGTTCTTGATTGTGTGCCGCAATTTCCGCATGCTTGGCTTTGGGTTTGTCCAGGCGAGCAAACACCTTGGCCTGTGCAGTACCATCCACCCCATTGACAGCTGCTAGAGCAGTCCCTGCGCTGCGTTCCACAATACCCACAGCCACTGCCAAATTGTGATGAGCCAGGCGAACAAACACCTTGGCCTGTGCAGTACCATCCACCCCATTGACAGCTGCTAGAGCAGTCCCTGCGCAACCTTCCACAATTCCCACAGCCTCCACCCAATTGTGATGAGCCAGGCGAGCAGGAACCTTCATTTGTACAATACCAACTGCCCCAATTGCAGCCATTACAGTCCCTTCTTGAAGTACCACATAATCCGCAGCCGCCACCATACTGAGACTGGCCAGCAGAGCACACACAGCATATGCCGCAGTCTTGAGAGCAACTGCTGCAGGTTTCGCCTGATTCGCAGCCAAACGCCCCGCATTGGGGATGCCCTGACTGTTCACATCCGGCATATTGGGCGTATGCAAAATCTGCATTAATCGCTCCGAATGTTAACAAAAGCACAACGCTGAAAATGGATATAATCAAAGCTTGGAATATCTTATTATGCGTACAAAAATATAAACTACCAGAAAATCTGTAATCAAAGCCTCCTTTTTTCATTTTATATTTTTTCCGCTGATTATTACCTATCTTTAAACGGGCATTTATATTTTTTTCTATATTTTTGATTCAGAATAAATTTCAGCATATATAGTGTATTGAATTAAAAATTGTATCCTACTGAATTACCGGCAAGAAAATCCTGTTTGAATTCTTATCATTCGAAATAATTTTGCCCTTAATGAGACTGCCATTAAATGAGTTGAAGGATTCTTCATTAGAGAGTGGCATATCGGAATTCTGCAATCCTCCTATTTCAATAGGCTTTGAATCATAAAGCCTGAAGCATATTCCATCGCATAATTTTCTTTTGAAGTACTTGCAGCTTTTGCATGTTTCGCAAGGCTCGCTCTCATGCCTCTTTTTGTTGAATATTTCCAATACTTGATTCCTGTTTTCTACTTCACCAAGCTTGGGTCCTGTTTTGCCCAATGGCTTGCAGCTGCGGAACTGTCCATCTTTAACCGAAAACAATTCGCTGCACTCATAACAATTCCTTGGAATCTTGAATGTTTCAGCTATTTTGTTGTAATCAGCGCCGAAAAGGCACCTTGGCAATGTCCTGCAGATCTTGAAGCGCACGCCATTTTGCCTTAGTGCCTGCAATAACCATCTAATCCTATTCCCTGCAACTAAATTAAGATCTTCCTCCCTTAACTCAAAAGTTATTAAAAGTTCTCGTGCCGATAATTTTGCTTTTATAAGAAATTCATGGAAATCGTCATACACCCTTACTACTACATGCTCCCTGCCGATTGCTTCTTTCGGAGTTTTTTCATAGAGGGGGTGGTCCCTGCAGTAGTCAAAAAGGTCGGAAGAATCTCTAGGCAAAAATTTACGCATTTCATCGAAAAAATCCCGTTTTTCCGACCATAATATATAGCCCGGCAGAGTCTTTGAGAATCTTTCTATCATCAAACTCAAACTTTCATTGTTTATGTTTCCCATTAGCGAAGCCTTTCCGCACTCTGAATGCCCATAGACATTCCCATTTGGGAATGTTGTTGGGAAAAACCAGCCCGCAAACTTTCTTTGGGATCTTTTTGGGGACTGTTCTTCATAGCTGCTCACATTTGTTTCAGCATTATATTTTGCTGCAAACTCCTGTACCTTGTTATGCATATATTCTGTCCTTTTTATTCTTTCAGCGTTCAGGGCATTATCAAGCAGCTCAGCGCGTCCATACGTGCCAAATCCGTCATGAAATTCAAACTTAACATTATGCCTGACAATTATTTCAGCAAGTTCATCCATAAGGCTGTAACTTTCTTGATCGGATGTGATTCTCAAAATTATTTTTATTCCTTGCTTTTTCGCCTCGTCAATGGTTCTTATGATGCTGCTCAAGGGGACTGTCTTCAAATGAAACCTGTCGCAGCTCACAACCATTGTGTCCATCTTCCTATCGCTCAAAATTTTGATGGCGTCAGATGTTTTTCTTTCGCTGGCACCAAAAACTGCCGATGTAATAATCAGAATTTCATGCGGTTTTTGGTATTCAAGCACAATATCCAGGCACTCCTCCAATTTCTTAAAATTGAAAAAGGGTTCACCGCCGCAGATTCTGATACCGATGTCATTTTTTGTGTATTCTTCCGCAACCCTTCTCATTGTATGCTGGGGCATCCAAGTTCCGGCAGTGTTGCAGCTATAGATGCAGAACTCGCAATCCACAGGGCATGCCTCTGTTATAAGCAAGTCCCCGTCAAGCTTCTTGAATACATTCACCATCTTTTGTTCAGGCCGAAAGCGTGCAGGCAGTAGCTGCATGGAGATGCTGTCTCTCTCGGTTTTTCCCACTTGCCAAACAATCTTTCCTTGTTTCTCAAAAATCCAGACCTTGCCTTATTGTTTCTTTGAATTATCTCCAGCAATGACAGGTTTGATGTATCGCTGATTCGGGAGTTAGGAAGGCTTCTCAGGAAATGGCAAAATGACAAGTTCCCGTATACATCTAGGAACAGGCGCTGACTCCTGTTATAGGTGCAGTCCACATTCAGCAATGCAGGAGAAAAATGAATGCTCTTGTTTAATCCCAGTTCATTTATTTTCCTTAATGCCTTACTTTTCATGTCATCATCCATGCATAAATCCTCTTCTACCTTACCCAAAGGATAAATTTCTATGGGAATGAAAGTGTTTACATCATTTATTTTTGCCAGCTCATGCATGTCTCCAATGTTATTGTAATTGAGTTTGCTTAGCCTCATGTAGATATTATATTTAATATTTTTCCTTTTTAGGTAATCAAATGCCTTCAATGTATTCAAAAAAACGCCTTCACCCATAATTCTGTCATTCTCATCTTTATCTGAGTGGTCAAGGAAAAAAGTGAAAGTAAGTTTATTGGTAAGATTTAGATTCTCAGCATATTTGATGAAGTTCTTGCCATTGGTGAGTATGTTTATGCCGCACTCGAAATTATCAAAAAGCCCGATAATTTGTTTAATCTGGCTGTGCAGCAGGGGATTGTTTTTATCCCAGCCAAATTCAAAATTCCTAATAGGTCTTTTCATCTTTAAATTTTCATCAACTATCCTTTTAACCAGCGTATAAGCAAGTTCTTTTTCGTCTCCTGTTGAGTAATAAATGTCGTCTATGTCGCATTTGTTTGTAAGCTCAAATACCATTGTATTAATCTCATGATTTTCCGTTACATAGGAGTCCTGCTGGAATAAATGACTATAGTCATGACTCTGAATGTCTATCCATTTTATATTTGAGCTCTGGCAGATATTGCATGTAACTCCAAGCAATGGGTTTTCTGCATACTTATTAACAAGTTTTATTGCTTTTGTGCTTGCTTTGTCTTGTGTGATGGCTGTCTCCACTTTATTTATCTCGGTAAAAAATTCGGCATTTCCGCAATTATTGCATCTCCATCCCATATTTCAGTGATAAATGGAATGGATTATAAAATTTTTGTTATTGCCAGAATTGTACCAAAACCATGATAATATTATTATACTAAACTGCATGACATGGATGAAATGTTAACCAACACAAGCATTTGGCAGAAAATTTTTCAAGAGGATATTTTATATAATAATCATGAGATGGCACTTGCCAAGCATTTAGATTTGAAATCTGCCTTCAGGTATTTTGCAGAAAACCAGTCGAAGAATGGATATTTCCATAAAGAATCGCCAGTCATTTACGATACATTTTATTTTTCAGGAATTTTGAAATGCGTTGGCAGGATGCCTTCCAAAAATACGATTGAGTATACAAAATCCCTTCAAGTTGGAAGCATAGGTTTCAGCGAAACAACCGGAGAAACGCCTTGGACAGACAAGTCTTACATGGCCATACAGATGTTTGACTGGTTTGATATTCCAATCCAGAAAAAAAATGAAATGGCAACGTTCTTCCAAAATTTCCAGAATCCTGATGGGGGGTTCGGCTCGTTATCTTGCGAAAATTCGAATTTCAGAAATACTGTGGAAACCATATTCATCCTAAATAAATTAGACTCAAAGCCAAGATTTGCCGGGCAAGCTGCCCAATGGCTCACTAAAAATACTGAAGTTAAAAATCCGTGGGAATTATGCCATCTGCTGCAATCATTGAAGCTGCTTAATCATTCTTTAAACAAAGAAGAAAAAAATACTTTCGATGGTTTTATTTTGAATTTCTTGAACAGAAAAAACTTGGACAATGAAAGCAAATATTACTGCATTAAATCACTTTCTATTTTGGGGATTTCTATTGCTCAATATAAGGACTTAATGAAAAATTCTCATTCAATAAGTAATAATGCAAAAGAAAACTATTATTTGTGTGAACTTCTTTCCATTTATAATGAAATAAAAAATAATATAGATGAATTTTATCCCTATGTTAAAAGGCATGAGCTGCCACAGGGAGGGTTTTCATCTTCAGAAGTAAGCATTATCAAGAACTGCTTTATGGCGCATTCTCTTTATCTTATGGGCTTGTTAGGGCAGATTAATAAAGACAAATTTGCGGAATGGCTCTTGTCTGTGGCTGGCAACGAAGGTTGGGGCCCAATTCCATCGTCACAGCAATACCATGAATATACAGTTGCAGCTCTCATCGCATTAAAACTTTGCGGCAAAACTGAGATTGAAAATAAAGATGCCATAATCAATGTTGCAAAACTAGAAATGAGCAATGCAATCAATTTTAAGAATGTAAATAATTATCATGTGCTCAGAACTATCAAGAATTCATTGGAAATGTTTATGCTTCTGGATATTAAGCCGGAAAACTTGCTAAGGGCTGCAAACAAGGTGATGGAATATTACAATGAAGAAGGAGGCTTTGGGCCAAAACACAAACCTTATCTCTATGCAACTTTCTGGGCAGTCAGAAGCTTATATTTGATTGAAAAATATCTAAACTATTCAAAGAAAATTTTCATAAGCAAGCTTGGCAGGGTAAGAGAAAAAACAGCATCGTGGATAAATTCCTGCCAGAACCAAGATGGGGGCTTTGGCCCGATGCCTAATCAGCCTTCCAATATTCAATCAACTTTCTGTGCAATATACTCTTTGTGGATGCTGGACAATTTACCCAAAGATAAAGAAAATGCAATCGCATGGATTCTTTCTTTGCAAAAGCCAGATGGAGGATTTGCAGGGCATATAAACATGGAATCAGAAATGCTGCATATTTTGTACGCAATCGGCTCTCTAGCCACACTAGCAAATTAACGTTAGTTGAACATGAACCTATTAAACAAGCCTCCTTTCGTCTCATTTATTGACGGCCGGCCAGCATAGCCAAACGCCCTGTCAATCTCTGTGAACGATTTAAATGGGCCTACTAGGCCTTGCCGAATGCTTGCATTAACTGAAGTTGTGAGAGTGTACATCCCTTCTTTGCCGCGGTCTACCAAAAGGATAGTATGCCCGTTTGGAGATTTCGGATCCATTGTATATAAGCTTACGTTATATCCTTTAGGGGCTAATGCATCATGGGCAAATATTGCATACGCCTTGCAGTCGCCTAATTTTCTCTTAAAAGTAGTCTTTGAGTCTTGGGGATAATAAGTAAGAGTATGGGCGAAATTCACTGACAGATAAAGCTCTACCAGTTCAGGCGTGCTCAATCTTTCCATAACAGTTTCGAGGTTTTGCCATTCTGCTCCTTGAGCAGTTCTCCATATATTGCTGACAAACTCCTTCTGTCCCGGATAGGTCGACAAAGGATTCTTCTCTTGGAAGCTACCATCCTTATATCCTTGAAAGAGAGATTCCAACGTTACATTGAAACTTCCCCTGCCAGGGCGCATTATATCCCTCAAAGCCAGTAATTCCTTAGAATAAACCCTCTGGGCAAAATCTACACCCTTAACAGTTAGCTTTCCATCCAGATAATTACCTTCACCAAATTCTATAGGCTGCAACAACGCGTCTATTGGCCTAAAGCTTACAAAGGCAGGATGCATTGAAAGAGTTAGGCTATTGAATTTAGGATAATCCAAAGTTATTATCATGCCATCAGAGTCGTTTCCATCAGTTGTTGTATTCCAGCTTAACTTGGTAGGATCTTTTTTTAGGATGGCATCGTCTATGCTGTCTCCTGGCTCAAAACCTATTGGTTTTGCGCTGACAACTTTGCCGCCATTTTTTGCCAAATACAAGA
>Ga0209541_10011506_pt1 | contig 13834 bp, 13 predicted proteins | sample RifCSPlowO2_01_FD_184027 | JGI IMG/M metagenome (GOLD analysis project Ga0209541, IMG submission 184027) | Groundwater microbial communities from Rifle, Colorado - Rifle CSP2_plank lowO2_0.1 (SPAdes) (version 2) | ecosystem: Environmental > Aquatic > Deep subsurface > Groundwater | place...
TAGTTTTCGAATTTATTTAATCACATTTGTATATGCTCGGAAACAAAGTTTCCGGCACGCCAGAAATCGTTATTTCTGTGCGTACAAAAGTGCTAATAATTGTTCGAATATTTAGCACTTTTAGTATAGTTAGCTGAATAATAGTTAGCAACATTATGTTTCAGGGGCTTTAAGCGAGCCAGACTTAAATTAATCTATCAAATAACTGGCGAGCGTGCCCCCTGCAAGCGTAACGTAGTGAAGCGTAGAATTAAAAAAAAATCAATAAATCGGCGTCAAGTATTAACGTTGTGCAGTTTTCCAAAGATACTCAAAATAATTTTTATAAGATTCATAAACGTGTTTATGTTCTATTAAAACTGCTAAAGGATTGTCAACCCACATAATTAAGGCTACTTTTTCGTCAAAAATATATGTAGAAACTGAAGAGTTAAATTCGGAAGGAACATATTTTATTGTTGTTAGAGCAATTGTTGTCGGTTTTATTTTAATATTTGCGACAATCCGCATTTTAATTTTTTGTTTTATTCTTTCTTTATCCCATTTAGGATAATCATAAGGAAGAAATTGTTTAATCTTGTATTCTGCTCCAAAGTCTAAAATTTCTGTTTTTGATTTTAGCATTTCTTGGAGAACAGTTTTGATTCCTGCTAATCCTCCATAACTATGAACTTCTTGTTTTTCTGAAGCAGATTGAAAGTCAAGAAGGAGACTCGGAATAATTTCTTTTGCTTCCTCGAGTTCAGATTCTTTCTCTTCAATCATCTGCTTAATTTTTTCTGGACTGCCTGCTTCAAATAGTAATTTGTTAGCTTTCATAATTTGGCTGATGAGTCCTTTTTCTCTTAATCCTCTAAGAGCATCGTAAACAGATACACGATGGACTCCAGATTTTCTAGATATTTCATTAGCCGATGCTGATCCCAATTTGATAAGTGTAAGATAACACTTAGCTTCATTAGGACTTATTCCGGCTTTTTCTAACTGCTTCTGTTTCATTTTCTTTATTGGTCGTGTCTTTTCTTTTTAAAAGTTTCTAAATGTTGTAGGGGGGATTACTACAATCACTTAATAATACTAATTTAACTATTATTTAGTAATGAAAGAACTATTAGAAAAGACCGAGTCATTGGAAGAAGCAGTAAAAGAATTGTTTGGATTAAACCTAGAAGGAAGACTCTGTATACTCACTCAAGAAGTGATGAATGATGAGGTTGCAAAAGCATATAATCAAATTGGATCATTAGCTAGACTTGAGACCTACCAAAAAATTGTTGAGGATTTCAAAAATAGAACGGGCTGTTATGCAGTAAATCATCTTCATTATGATTTAGGGGATATTTTGGATATTGGTTGTGGTTCTGGTTTATTAAGTCTAGCATTAGCAGAACATACTGTTGGAAATATCGTTGGAGTTGATTTGTCTTCTGATATGATAAATTTAGCTAATGAAAATCTTACTAGAAGATCTAAAGAAAGGATTGAGGAAATAAAGTTATTCTGGGAGAAAATCCCCTGGTATTGTAAACCTGGTAAAGCAGAACACGAAAAATTAGAACGTAATCCGCCCTTGCTGAATGAAGTTCAGTTTAGAGCTGGAAGTGTTTATGATTTACCTGAAATAGTACAAGATTGCAGCCAAATTAATTATGTTGTTTGTAGAAATGCTTTGCATAGATTTCAAAACCCAAAAGGGGCAATTCAGAAAATGTATCGGGTTGTTGCCCCTGGTGGGAAGATTTACATTAGAGATTTAAGAAGAGATGCTGATTGGAAGACCGTGATTAAAAGAATTGGAGAAGAGCGTTGGAAACGACCGGTTCTTGTGAAAGATTATGTTGGAGCAATGGCAGCAATGTTAACAGTAAATGAAGTTCATCGTTTGTTAGGAGAGTTAGGGATTAGCGATTATCAGATCTCAGATGGAAGCTATAAATTAAGAGAAAACCGCACAACTTATGGAATGAAAGAATATGCTGGTGAAGTTGAGTACACTTGTGTGATCTGCAAGCCATTGGTGCCGATAAAGTAGCTGTCTTTTTTCAATTAAACATAACTCGACCTTAAGCTGGATTTAAGTCTCATCTCAGCCAAAATCAGCTAAAACTCAAATCCGGAGGGAAAGTTTTTTAATTTAACTTATTTTTTAGTTTTGATTATGAAGCAACAACGAAAACAGCTCTTATCTAAGATCCTTCTTTTAGCTTTAACTATTATGATTGTTATCGGCTTTACTTTACCTACTTTTTTAAATAATGAACCTCAAACTCAGCAGGCTGAACGTAGAATCTGCCAAACTGATTCTGACTGTTATTTAATGTGCGGTGAAGAACAGAACCAGCCGGTATCAGTTATCTGTACCGAAAATCTCTGCCAGCAGAATTCCTGCGAGGAATGGACTCCCTACCCTTACCAGGCCGAGCCAGTTGCTTTTGAACTGAAAATTGAGAATTTAAATCTTAAGAATTCCAGCCAAGCTAAGGATTTGTTTGTCAAGTTTGAGGGCAGTCAAGTTAAAGTCTTTACTGCCGGCCTTTCTCTGGAACGTATTTTAGAAAAGCTGGATTATACCTTTGTCGGAGAGCAGCTTGAACTCAACATCAACGGCGACACTTCATCTTATTACGGCGGCTATGTCCCTCAGCAAGGGGATAAGATTGAAATAAAGACTGTTACAGAGAAGACTGTTAAAGAAAATTTCTTAACCAACTCCTCTTCAGCCAACTCTTCACAAGATTATTTCTCAGAAGACAGTTCTTCCAATAGTTCTTCTAATACCAATCCTTTTGGAATAAGCCCTTCCAATGATAATTCTTCTTAGAGAAGTTTGAAAAATAGTAATTTTGGCGAATAGGTGGTTTGGTTTATACCAAAATTACGGTTATTTCAAATTCTCTTTAGAACTTTGCAGATAAAATAATGAATTTCGCAAAGTTCTCTTTAATATTTTTCTCAATAAGATAGGTATATATTAGGCTAGCGCCATTATGGGGCGGCGGGACAGACACACCGAAGATATGCCATTCGGGCTAATGCGCCGTCGGCGCATTAGATATTTTCTGGATACAGATGCAGTTGACCGGTGTGTCCATAACAGTCCCCGCCGCCCTGCCTAGCCTAATACATAAGACCGTAAATATTTAAATAGTTTAGTGCACTGAAACCCAATATGGCTAAGTGGATCAGCAAAGAAGAACAGAAACAAATTGCTCTCATTATTCTTCGCGCTGCTCAATATCTTCAAACTGGCAAAGAGAAACTTTCTTTATTCTTACGAGGCTCCCATTCCAAAATTATTAAAGAAAAAGAATTAGACAGAAAAGCTGGTTACGGAGCCATTCTTTGGCACGATATTCCTGCCATTAAAGGATTCATCAATCAACTAGAAGAGATGGGCTTCATTAAGCCATATCTTGTTCAAACTGGACTTTACTCTTATCCTATTCTTGCCTTAACTGAAGCTGGTAAAAAAGCCTTAGAAGAAAAATTAGAAATTCCCTTGCAAATTAGAAAAGAAATTAAGCCGTTCACTATCGGGGATTCTGAAACAGAAACATTTAATCTGTTCCAAATGGGATATCCGCCGGATAAAATAGCTGAGGCAAGAGGAATGGTAATCTCAACAATTTTTGGCCATCTTCATAAATTTATTACAGTGGGAGAAATTAGTGCCAGACAATATGTTTCTGCTGATGCAATCCAGAAGATTCTGCAGGCAAAACAGCAATTTACTGGTAATTTTTTATTAAAAGAACTAAAGCAAATCCTGCCCAACGAGATTACTTATGAAGAGATAAAAGCTGTCTTAGCGGACAAAACGCTTCAGCCTGGAGGGGAGAACAATGAGTAATATATTTCAGATGAAAATAATGTTGCGAGAATCTGCCCCTCCGATTTGGAGAAGGTTTCTGGTTAAAGATAATCTCACTTTCCATAAATTGCATGAAATACTGCAAGTAGTCATGGGCTGGACCAATTCTCATTTATATGATTTTCAGATAAAAGAGCAGAGAATAACATTTCCTCTTCAGGACTGGGATGAAAAAGTTATTAATTCCAAAAAAGTAAAGATAAACACACTTCAAGAAAAACAAAAATTTGATTATACCTATGATTTTGGCGATTGCTGGGAGCATACTATTGTGGTTGAAAAAATACTATATGGTCAAACTGGTCTTCCACCTCCCATTTGTCTTAAGGGGTCTTTATCCTGCCCTCCGGAAGATTGCGGCGGAATTGGCGGATATTATCACCTTCTGCAGATTAAGAACAATAAAAGCCATCCAGAGTATAAAGAGCGTGGTGAGTGGTTAGGAAAAGACTTCAACCCAGAACTATTTGATCCTAATATGATCAATAAAGAGTTGATGGAGAGATTTATCAATAGAAGAGCACGGTTTTGGGTTCCTCCATCTGAAAGCCATCAAAATGCGAAGAGATAAAATTATTGTCGACGGGAAAGAGTACAAAATATATATTTACTTTGAACAAAGAAATAATACCCGAGTTTCCATTGGAAAAACTGGCCTCCACTTTCGGATTCCTATCGGAATGTCCAGGGAAGAACAGTTTAAAGAAATATTGCGCTTAAAACGGTGGGCTGTAAATAAGATAAGAGAAAAACCACCAGAATTTAAACAGAAAGGTTCAAGAGCTTATTGTGAGGGTGATAAACTTCAGATTGCCAGTGAAGAATATACTCTCCATTTGGAATACAAAGAAAAACAAAGTAGTTCTGTACGAATAATCGGCAATGAACTTTTCTTTACAGTCTCCAGCAGTATACCCGAAGACAAACAAAGGAAGCACATTTTGGTACTGGCAAGCAGAATCATTGGCCAAAGAAAACTGTCTTACATCACTCAAAAGATTCATGAACTAAATAACGCCCATTTCAACGTTCCGATTAAAAAAATATTTCTTAAATACAATCAGTCTAATTGGGGAAGCTGTTCGCGTGAGGGAAATATTAACATCTCCACCAGATTATTATTTGCTCCTGAGGAAGTAATTGATTACGTTTGTATCCATGAATTAGCGCATCGAAAAGAACAAAACCATTCTGATGCGTTTTGGAATTTAGTAGAAAAAGCCGTTCCAAATTATAAAGAAAAAGAGAGATGGCTAAAAGAAAATTCCGGCCAGTGCTGGTTTTGAGCATGAGTGCGGCAGTATAAACTTTCTTGGATATTTTCTTCTAAATGTAATCTCCATAAATGTCAACTTCATCTCAGTATTTATCAAACACAACACTTATAAAATCTAACTTTAGTTAACTTTAAATTATGAAAAACTCTCTCGAGTACCATTCTCATCCTAAACCAGGTAAGATTGCCGTTGTTCCTATTAAACCCTGCAGTAATGCTGAAGAGTTATCTTTAGCTTATACTCCGGGAGTAGCCGATCCCTGCCTGGAAATCGAAAAAAATCCTCAGGATGCTTACAAATATACCAGCAAAGGGAATTTAGTAGCTGTCATCAGCAACGGCACTGCTGTCCTTGGTCTGGGAGACATCGGTCCTTTGGCAGGAAAACCCGTGATGGAAGGCAAAGGAATCCTGTTTAAACGTTTTGCCGGCATCGACGTTTTCGATTTAGAGATAAAAGAAAACGATCCTAAGAAAATGGTCGAGATCATAACTTCTTTGGAACCAACTTTCGGCGGGATTAATCTTGAAGACATTAAAGCTCCTGAATGTTTCTATGTTGAAGAAGAATTGATTAAAAGAATGAACATTCCGGTTTTTCATGACGACCAGCACGGTACAGCAGTGATTACCGGAGCAGGAATGCTGAATGCTTTGGAAATAGCTGGAAAAAAAATCAGCCAGGTAAAAATGATTTTTTCAGGTGCCGGAGCTGCCTCAATCGCTTGCGCTAATCTTTTAATCGACTTGGGAGCCAAGCGTGAGAATATTTTCATGTTCGACAGCCAAGGCTTGCTGACCGTTTCCAGATTATCAGAATTAAACAAATATAAAGCTAAATTTGCCCAGAAAGAAGAAAAAACTCTGGAAGACTCTTTCCAAGGCGCAGATGTCTTTATCGGTCTGTCTAAAGGCAATATTCTCTCTGGCAAAATGCTCCAGAAGATGAACCCTAAACCGATAGTTTTCGCTATGGCCAATCCTACTCCCGAAATTTCTTATCCGGAAGCCAAAAAAGCCGTTCCCGATGTTATTATGGCTACCGGAAGAAGTGATTACCCTAACCAGGTTAATAATGTCTTAGGATTTCCGTTCATCTTTCGCGGAACTTTGGACGTGCAGGCAAAAAAAATCAATCCAGAGATGAAAATGGCTGCCGTAAAAGCTCTGGCTCAATTGGCCAAAGAAAAAGTTCCTCCAGAAGTAATCAAAGCTTACGGAAAGGAATTCTCTTTCGGCCCAGAATATATTATTCCTAAACCATTCGATCCCAGAGTTCTTTATCACGTCGCTCCTGCTGTAGCAAAGGCCGCGATGGACAGCGGCGTAGCCAGAAAAAAAATTACTGACTGGAATAAATATAAACAAGAGCTGCAGCAATTAGCTTTAAAGTTAAGCCGGGGGGTTTATACTTAAATATGGTTTTTTTATCTCATTTAGTCAGCCACTTTTAGCCGATACTTTTATTTACTTCTTCTTTTTTATTGTTCTCGGTGATTTAAAAATGAAAAAAATATTGTTGGTGTTATCGTTAGCAGTGATTCTGCTGTTTTTAGTCAGCTGCCAGAAAGCAACAGAAGAGATTATTGAACGGCAGATTGAAGCTGAATCTAACGGAGATGTAGATGTTGAAATAGAGTCTTCCGGTCCAACCATCAATGAATGGTGCGAAAAAGGAGCACAATGGAAAATGTCCACAACCACAGAAAATGGTAATGCTAATGCTAATTGGAACATTGAGGGTCTAGAAACTTCTGGTGAATATGCTGGATTGTGCCATGTAATCTATACCATTACCTCTGCAGAAGGGAATATGAACATTGATTATTACTTTGAAGAAGGCGGAGAGAACGGCTACATGGTAATCGAAGCCAATGGCCAGACCATTAAGCAGGAATGGAGTAAATAAAGTTAAATTATTTTTTTTCTTTTTTAATAAACATCATTCTCATTTTTATTCCACTAAATTCATTATATTTTACATATTAATTTCTTACTATTTTAAAACACCACTTTTTTTCACCAAAAACCATAAAAACCCCCTCTTTATTTCAGCTTAAATTATGTTAAGAACTCATACCTGTGGAGAGCTGTCTAAGAAAGATTCCGGTAAAAAAATCACTTTAGCCGGCTGGGTAGACTCAGTTAGGATTTCCGGAAAAATCGGCTTCTTGGATTTAAGAGACCGTTATGGTAAAACCCAGATTTTTCTGAATAAAGAACTTGCTCATGAATTCCGTAATCTGAACAGAGAAGACATTTTGCAGATTGAAGGTGAAGTAAAAACCAGACCACCGCAGCAAATTAAAGAATCAGGAACAGGAGAAATAGAACTCTCTGCAAACACTATCAAGATCCTAAAAAAGATTCCTCCTCTGCCGTTGGATTTAGACGTTGAATCTAATGAAGAGACTAGGATGAAATACCGTTATCTTGACTTAAGACGTCCGGAAATGAGAGACGCTTTGATTATCCGCCATAAGCTGACTATCGCTATCAGAAAATTTATGGACCAGCACGGTTTTTTAGAAATTGAGACTCCATTCATGGCTAAGTCTACTCCCGAAGGTTCTAGAGATTATATTGTTCCAGCCAGAAATTTTCCCGGCCAATTTTATGCCCTGCCTCAGTCTCCGCAGATATTCAAGCAATTATTGATGGTCGGCGGCCTGGATAAGTATTTCCAGATTGTCCGCTGTTTCCGAGACGAAGATTTACGTGCTGATAGACAGCCAGAATTTACTCAGCTGGATATCGAAATGTCTTTTATTGAAGAAGAAGATATTTACTCTATGATGGAAAAGTTGATGCAGTACGTGTTTAAAGAAGTGATTAACGAAAACATCGAGATGCCTTTCCCCAGAATGACTTATGACCAGGCTATGAAAAAATACAATTCTGATAAGCCCGATACCAGAAAAGAGACTGGCAAAAAATATTCGTTTTTATGGGTTACCGAATTTCCTATGTTCGAGTTCAGTAAAGAAGATAACCGCTATGTAGCCATGCATCATCCTTTTACCAGCCCTAATATTGGCGACATGAAATATATCCATAACGATAAAGACAAAGTAAGATCTCGCGCTTACGACTTAGTTTTAAACGGCAGCGAAGTTGGCGGCGGCTCAATCAGAATCAGTGATGAAGCAGTTCAGAAAGAAGTCTTCACTGCTATTGGCTTGACTGAAAAAGAAGCCCAGAAAAAGTTTGGCTTCCTTCTCGACGCTTTAAAGTATGCTCCTCCTCACGGCGGCTTAGCTTTTGGTTTAGACAGATGGGCAATGCTTATGGCTGGCAAGGAATCAATCCGGGACGTCATTGCTTTCCCTAAGAATAAAGATGCCCGAGATTTGATGATGGACTCTCCTTCTGAAATCTCTGCAGAGCAATTAGAAGAAGTGCATCTAAAAATAAAAAAATAACTTTTCTTTTATCTATAATGGAGTTAGTATAAGAATATAAATCATTCTCTATTTCTTTTTCAGATGGAAAAATCTTCATTCAATTTTGCAGTTGAATTGGCAAAAATAGCTTTACAGATAAACGCCATAAAACTTAGCCCTGAACAGCCTTTCCGCTGGGCTTCCGGCTTTCATATGCCTATCTATAATGATAATCGTCTGTTGTTAGGGGAAGCAGGACATCGTCGATTAGTTGCTGATGGTTTTGAAGAGCTGATTAAACTACATTCTATCTCATATGATAGCATTGCCGGAACCTCAACCGCTGGAATTTCTCCTGGTACAACTTTAGCTGATAAGTTGGGCGTTCCTTTCATGTACATCCGGGATAAGCCCAAAGACCATGGAATGAAAAATCAGATTGAAGGCCTTGATTCTGAATCTAGCTTGGAAGGACGTACTGTAATTGTAGTCGAAGATTTAATCTCTACTGGAGGAAGTTCATTGAAAGCAGTGCAAGCCGTGCGCAATGCCCGGGGAACCGTTAATAATTTACTTTCTATTTTTAATTACGGGCTGCCTGAAGCCGAGCAGATGTTCATAGATGCTCAATGTGCAGTCCATTCACTGTTAACTTACGATACTCTACTTGCTGTTGCTAAAGAGCAAGGATATATAACCGGAGAACAAATACAGATGCTGGAAGAATGGCGCCGTGATCCTTTTGTCTGGGGAGAAAAACGCGGTTTTCCACAAGGAGGAACAATGAGCTTTGCGCAAAAATGGCAGGAAACGATAGCTAGAAAAAATTCAATTATCTGTGCTGGTTTAGACCCAGCCGAGTATGGGCAACGGGCTGGCGCATCTTTACCATTAGGAGCGAATAAATTAGAATGGTGCCTTGATTTTGTGGAAATAGTTGCTCCTTATTCTGCGGCGGTAAAGCCTAACCGAAATTACATCAAAGATTTTTCACGAGCAGAAACACAAACCTTAGTGAACAGAATTCATGAACTAGGAATGCTGGCTATCGATGACAGCAAACTTGCTGATATCGGCGACACTAATGACTCCGGATGGTATCACAGCCAAATGGAAGGCTTTGATGCCGTTACTTATGCTCCATTTCCTGGGAATACTCAAGAAGCAGTAAAACAAGCCCATGGGAGAGGATTAGGTCTTATTGCACTAGTCCTTATGTCAAACAAAGAATTTGAGATAATTAAAAATGCCACTGTCCGCGGGCTGAAAGGATACGAATATCTCGCTTTTCAAGTAGCTGAGTATGGTGCAGATGCAATGGTTATCGGTGCGCCTAGTGAAACAAACCACATTAAAAATGAAGAAGTTCGCCGGGTAAAAGAAATTGCTCCCAATGCTTTAGTACTTATGCCCGGTGTAGGAGCGCAAGGAGGAGACGCTCAATATATCTTAAGTGTTTTTGGTGATAATGTCATTGCTAATGTTGGAAGGGCTATCTTAAATGAGTATAATCCTGCCCAAGCAGCGGCCAAATACCAAAAGATGCTCAATGAATTAAGAGGAGAACTAAGAGGGGTTTAATTCTTTAACTATTCTTTTCAAAAATTAATTTTCAATTTTCTCGTTCCATTATTTTGACAAATTGTATCCCCAACAAGTGTCCCAAGAGGTACATCTAAACCTATAAAAATTTTATCAAACACCTACTTCTTTCCTAACAGCTTGGCTACTTTGTTCTGGACATTTTCTTTTCCATTCTTCCAGTTATCCTTCTTCAGCATCCGCATAAAGAAAGTGTCGATGTCAAAGAATTGTGTTGGGGGAGTTTTCTCGCTTCTTTTTTTTAATTTTATCACTTCATTGACTTTTTTGGTGATTACTTTGTTAATGTCAGCTGTATAATCCTCAATCAGAACCGACACCTGCTCTTCATTAACTGTAGATGAACATATCACATAGTCCGCTCCATTATCATACAGCTGCAGCGAGTCCTTGATGTTCTTGGCGCTGACTATAGCGACGGTACCGCTATTTTCGGCCTTTAACCGCTTCAGCAGAATGAGATTCTCATCTAAATCCAGCAGGCTGGAAACCACAATCTCTGCCTTTTTTAGATCAATTTGGTCAAAGAAATAAGGGTTTGCCAGCGAGTTATATAAATAGTTCACCTGCTCTTTTTTGAGCTGCTCAATGTGTACCGGATCTTTCTCAACGAAAAGAACTTTTTTTCCCAAGCCGTTTAATTTGGCGGAAACTTCCTGGCCTAGTCCAGAATAACCAAAGAAAAGCACATTGTAATCAAGCAGGCTCGGAGACATCTCTGGGGCAACAGACTTTCGGAAGAACTTCTCGAGCAGAAGTAGGAGCTTTTCCAGGCGCTTGAAGATTAATCGATCATATTTCATAAAATAAGAAGAGATAATCATCGAAGCCAATAAGCTGACTAAAGAGATTGTTAACAGGGAAGGAGAAATGACGCCGCTGGCCAGGCCAACATTAATCAGAATAATCCCGAACTCGCTGAACTGGGAAAGGTGCAGAGCCAGTAAGGCCGAGGACTTTGAATCATAGCCGCCGCGGCGCACTGTAACATAGAACACCAAAGGCTTGACTACAAAATTCAACAGACAGAAGAAGAGGATGACCATCCCCAAGCCAAATGAAAGGTTAAGATCGAGCTGAAATCCCATTCCCACAAAAAACAGGATGTTAAAAAAAATGACCAAAGGCTTCAGCCGGCTGTGAATTTCAGTTTTATAATTCGAATTGGCTAAAGCTACGCCGGCGATGAATGCGCCGATTGCCGGTGAATAACCAACTGAGACAGACAGGAGTGTGAATGAGAAACAAACTCCTAAGCTGAACACAAATAACAGTTCAGGAAAGCGGCAGGCAAATTTTAACAGATGGTTCAGCAGGTACTTGACAAACAGATAAGCCGCAACGACCAAAGCTATTCCTCCTAAAGGGATAAGCAGGACACTAAAAAGAGTAGTTTTCTGCACTGCGCTTAATATTGTAAGAGAAATGATTGCAAACAGGTCTTGGACAATCAATGTTCCAATGATTAGCCGGCCATGCAAAGTAGTAGTTTCTTTCTTATCCTCTACCCATTTGGCAACTAACAGAGTGCTGCTGAATACGAAGAACAAAGCCAGGTATACTGCCTCAAGCATGGTAAACTGAAAAAATAGGCTGATAGATAAGCCCACTAGAAAAAGAAGAGCAGTCTGCACGGCAGTCAGTATGACTAGTTTCTTGCCCAGAAATTTAATATTTTTGAAATCAAACTCAAGCCCCATCAGAAATAAGAGGAAGGTTATACCTATTTCTGCTAGAAGAAGTATCTGACCTCCTAAATCGCTGCCATGAGCTGCCCAGATAGAAAAGAAAAACCCGGCTAAGACATAGCTGATGATAATCGGCTGTCTAAGCAGCTTGACAATAAAAGATAGTAGGCCTAACAGAATGAACAACAAGGCAAAATTAAAAATATATTCTTCCATTCAACATCTCTCTCTCCTTCCCCTGCTTGCAGAAGCCACTTGCTTATATCTTTTATGTTTCTCTAGTTGTTACTGTTATATTCTCAACTTTAAATTTCAGCCGTGTTTAAATTTCATCTTAACTATCTCCCATTTTAACTTCAACTCCATTCAAACTCTTCTTAACGTTTATATATCCCTAGATAATTCTTAGTAATGGTGATGTAAAAATGACATTTAAAGAACAATTAAAAAAATTAAAAGAGAACTGGCTGCTGGCAGCGGTAGTCTTAGTATTGCTGCTAGTGCCGCTATTCTCAGGAAATTCTTCCATACGCAGCCTTTCCAGTTATGCCGGAGGTTATGCTATGGGAGAGCCGGAACTGGCTATGCTCAAAAGCGCCTCTTATGATAGCAATTACTATCCACCGGTTTCCATTGGAGGAGATTTTGCTCCGGAAGTAGAAAACCGTCTCTTAACTAAGACCGCTTGGCTCTCTTCAGAAATTAACCGCGGTCAGTTTCAGGATGCCGATTCTAAGCTTAAAGCTATTGTAAAATCAACCGACTCTTTCTTGCTTAATGAAAACGTTAATCATTATGGAGAAGGCCGAACTGCTTACTATTATGGTTCCTACCAGCTTAAAGTTGAAACTGACAAATATGCGTCTATTGTCAGCCAGCTGAAAGAGTTGGGCAAAGTTCAGTCTTTCAATGAGAATACTGAAGACATTACCGGAAGGTATACTGACTTAAAGAAAGAAATTGAAAAAGAAGAAGAACGATTGAAGAGATACCAGCAGATGTACGCTGAAGCTACGTTAGTTGCCGATAAGATTCAATTGAGCGACCTGATTTTCAATCAGGAGAGAACTATTGAGTATCTGAAAGAGTATCTTAACAATTTAGATAATCAGGTAGATTATTCCACCATCACTGTAACTTTGACTGAAAAACAGTCCGGGTATGTTGCCGTTGCTTTGGTAAAATTCTCTGAACTGATCCAACAACTGGTCAACAGCTTCAACAGCCTTCTTGCTTTGCTCTTCTGGATCTTGCCTTGGGCAGCCATAGTACTGGTTGTCTGGCTGGGAGTAAGGTTTACCAAGAAAAGAAAATAGATTTTTTTATTTATTCTTTATTCTTTTAATTCTCTTTTACCTATTCAATCCAAATTCAACTTAACCCAAATTCAAACTTATTCTCTTTTACTTTTAGATTCTTATAAGTATAAAACGTAATCATCGCAATGATTCCTAGAGAGATTAAGCAAAACAGACATAGTGATTTAATAATAAACAATGACGTGTACGTCAAATATAACGAAAAGATTAAAGCTGCAAAAGAAACATAAAATAAGTTCTGCTGTGTGAATACTTTCTTCAGCCACTCTTTCTCCAGTAGCCGTTCCTTCTTATAACGTAACATTGCCATTAATCCAATTAAGAAATAACCCATTAATCCATAACCAGCCATTGGAATCCCAAACGCTTCTGAGTAATCACTATTCTTAATCTCACTACAAGAAAATGTTTTATTGATGTCGCACAACTGGCTGCCGTCAGAATAATGAACTTTTAACAAGTAGGCAGAAACCAAAATACCTAAAACTGCCAAAAAGATTATTTTTTTAAGTGTTTTTTTGTCCATGGTTGTTGTTTATATTAATCATCGATAACTATTATTTATTTACTATCATTTATTTATATTACTTACTATTTTTTGTGGCTGGGTCGAAGTTCGGGCAATGAAAAATATTTTTGTTATTAGCATGCACGGCACGATTATGGCGCCTTATGAACCAATTTTAATTTTTGGG
>Ga0209541_10011509_pt1 | contig 13832 bp, 9 predicted proteins | sample RifCSPlowO2_01_FD_184027 | JGI IMG/M metagenome (GOLD analysis project Ga0209541, IMG submission 184027) | Groundwater microbial communities from Rifle, Colorado - Rifle CSP2_plank lowO2_0.1 (SPAdes) (version 2) | ecosystem: Environmental > Aquatic > Deep subsurface > Groundwater | place: Rifle...
AACGCATCAAATCCTTCGCAGTCCTCTTTATCGCGCGCACGTCGTCGGTGGCAGCAAGCAGCGTCTTTGCAGCAGTGTGAGTCTCGAAATTTTTATAACGGAGTCTTATTGAAATTGTCTTGAAATTGAATTTTATTTTGTATTCATGCAAATCCTTGTAAACCTGCTCTGCCAGTCCGTCTATTGTGTCAAAAATTCTCTGCTTGTCGTCAACATCTCGTTCAAACGTATGCTCGCGTGAAAAACTTTTCTGCATCCACTCACTTGCAACTTCGCTGTCGTCCATGCCGTGGGCTGCCTGATGGTAAAAAATTGCCCACTGTCCGAAATTTTCTATCAACCTGTCTATGTCGTAGCTCGCCAGGTCGCCGACAGTTTTTATTCCTAAAACTTCGAATGCTTTTTTACTTTTTTTGCCAATGCCTGGAATGCTCTCAACTGGGAGATGTGTGAGAAATTTCTTCACCTCATGCGGCTCGACGAGGACAAGTCCGTCAGGCTTTTTCGAATCGCTGGCAATCTTCGCAATTAGCTTGTTTTGTCCTATCCCGATGCTGCACGTGAGCTTTTCCTGCTCGTAAATTTTTTCCTTCAGCAAATACGCCAGAGACTTAGCCTCTGAGAAACTTTTGCATCTGTCCGTCACGTCCATGTAAGCCTCGTCAATTCCTCCCTGCTCAAACCGTTCCGCGTGCTCTTCCAAAATCTTCATCACGCTCTCTGAAACTTCTTCATACAGCTTGAAGTTCGGCTCGAGAAAAATCCCGTTCGGGCAAAGCCTGTACGCCTGCGAGATGGGCATACCAGAACGAATCCCAAATTTTCTGCTTTCATAATTTCCAGTGTTTACTATACCGCGGCCCTTCCCTTCTTTCGCAGCAGCACCGACGATGACCGGCTTTCCTCGAAGCTCTGGCCTCTGCCTCTCTTCCACCGCAGCAAAGAAGGCATTCATGTCGACATGTATGATGATTTTTTGTGACACGATTAAAGAAAAAATAAGAGAGCTTAAAAGTTTTGTGGTAGTGCGATTTGTATTTTAATTAAGAAGAATTAATCTGAAAATAATCCGCATTTATTAATACTTTTCAATTCATTATAAACATATGAATTTTCTGAAGATAAGTTTGTTCGTTTTAATCTCTTTATTTTTATCTGTTTCTATTCTCCCAAATGCTAATGCCTCTGAGCTGGGTAATTTCAAGAAAAAGATTGATGTATCAAATCAAAATACATATTTTCTTTACAATTACTCAGTTTATCTCAATATAACCTGGAACCCCCATATGAAGAATGACTTTTCTGATTTAAGATTCACCTACTTTAACAATACTACTCAGAGTGAGACAGAAATTCAAGACTTTTGCTTAGGCAGAGATTGTCCCGGAGTTGATTTAAACAACTATGCTACTGTTGATGGAGTTTATACTGATTTGTGGATAAAAATCCCAACTCTTCCGCCCTCTACTGTCACGACATTGTACATGTATTATGGAAACGCATCTGCTGTTTCTTTAAGTGATAAATCAAAGGCCTTCTTGTATTATGCTGACTTTGAGAGTTGCTTTGCCGGGGCGATAAGTTGCGAACTATTTGCTAATCAAACCGCTGGTTCTAGCAATAATGACGGTGTTGTAATTTTCAGTAATGGAAAAGCTTATAATGTTGGCTACAATGGTGGAGATCCTTTCGGTCAAACTGGTGATTTGCACTTTCCTCTTCATGATTTCAAGCTAAGTTTATGGTATATGGAGACAAGTGGTGGGAGAAATTCTGAGATTTCTTTAATCAATTCAAGCTTTCTCGGCTTTCAAGGAGGAAGTACCATTGGAGATAATTTTGGTACTAAATATTTAAGAGTAATTTCAACAGTTCCAGGCCCTAGCGGTAACACACCTTGGACTGTTATTAGTAATTTGAATAGCGGCTCACAACAAAAAAGAATTTTATATTCCTTTGGAGAAAGAAACGATACTTGGATAACATTTCTCACTGAGAGTGGCAATAATGTAGGAACAGAAGTAAGATTCATGACAGATGCCGGACCTTATTTTGGCAATCCATGGAAAATCAGAGTTCGTGATGGAGGTTTGGGCGGTTCCTTCTTTGTTGATAATATTACTTTGAGAATGATTGCAGATCCAGAGCCAAATGCGACGATAGGTCAGGAAGAAAATGTGAATACAATTGAGGAGAGATTAGATGAACTTGAGCAAAAAGTCGCAGCCTTGGAAAATAGAACTTCCTCTTTAGAAGCAATTGTGCAAACTTTGCAAACAGCCTTTAATGATTTTGTAAATAAAGTAACAAACTTTCTGTTCTTCCTGCCAAGAGGATTTAGAGAGCAAATGATTTGCGGTAACTTGTTGTCGGTACAAAATATTACTAATTCACCAACAAACGCAACCGGCTTTGGACTTTATTGCCAGATTTCAAATAATGCATGTAAGTGTACAGCTGTTTGATTTTGATTCCTGCTTGTATAAAAAAAGGACTTTTTAATTGGTGATTTATTAATTCATACGATAATTTTAAATAATTGATTCTCATGATTGACGTCCACTGCCACCTCGCGTATGAAGGATTGAACGAAATTGCCGATGCTGTTGTCGAGCAGAGCATAGCAGCTGGAATGAAAGGCATAATCACTTGCGCTTATCCGAAAGATTTGCAGAGAAATTACGAGCTTGTGAAAAAATATCCGGGCTTTCTTTACCTGAGCGTCGGTCTGCATCCGATTGACATAAAGGACATGACGCAGAAAGAAATCGACGCGCATTGGGACTGGATTAGGGAGCATGCAGATGAAATTGTTGCTGTTGGTGAAATCGGCCTGGAGAAAAAGCATTTTACTGACGAAATGCTGCTTGCAAGATTCAAAGAAATTTTTGTGCAAGGTCTTGACTTGGCAAAAGAATTAAAAAAACCTGTTGTGCTGCATCTGAGAAAAGCCGAGCAGGAAGGATTCGATACCGTTGTCGATAACAACATGAAGGAAGTTGTTTTTCATTATTACAGCGGGAACATCACTCTGGCACGGCAGATCATCGCAAAGGATTACATGATATCGATTCCGACTACGATTGGAACAAGCGGAAATCTACGCGACATCGCAAGAAAATTCCCCCTCGAATATTTGTTGACAGAGACAGATTCTCCTTTCTCATCGCCGATTGCAAACATGCCGAACGTTCCGCAAAACGTGAAATTGACTATAGAAAAAATTGCTGAGTTGCGTGGCGATAAGTTCGATGTTGTTGATTCGATGACGACTAAGAATGCTGAAAGAGTTTTTAACTTAGGAGAGTTTGTATCTTAAATATTTGTCGTTCCGTTTTAAAAATATGGTTATTAGATTTAGAGAAGTTGAAGATATAGTTGATGCTTTTAAAAAAGCAGGATATATTGAAACAAATAACGACTACATAAGTCCTTTTCACACATTTGTTTTTCCTCCAGGCCATTACGATTTGCGGCTGGGTGAATATGAGAAAAGCTGGATTCTTGAACAAGTAAAGAAAAAAGATGGCATTCGCTATGTAAAAATGGTTGCGTTAATTGGCGAATCTATAGCTGGTTATGTTGATGTCCATTTGTTTGGGCCAAGTGGAATTGAAATACCAAGTTCTAAGAGAACACGTGTTGACGGAGGAAAAGATTCAACTGAAAAAATATATTGGATTGGTACAGAAATTCAGTACTATATTAATAAGAATGGTTTGGAAAGAATGAACTTGCAGAGAATTGAAAGACTGTCAAAAACAGTAGACGAAGTTCATATCGTTTTTCGCCAAGATGTTGACCAGCAAATTTCACAAATGCATAAAGTAAAAACTTAGCTAAATTTTTTACTGCAACTTGTATCGTAAGAAAGCTGCAATTCCCCCGATTTCTCTGAACTGACGGCCTTCCGGAGTGTTGATTGAAATATACTCGACGCTCGCGCCGGCCTTTGTTGCCTGCTCGACTAAATCATCAACGATTTCGTGCTCTTCCTGCACGTTCATCTGCTGCCCGCACTCCACGCATTTCTGCTTCTCGATAAGGTGACGTGGAAGGTCTTTCTCATCCGCGTGATTGTTCTGGCACTTCAACTTGACATGAACATAATTGAAATCTTCACTGACTAACAACTGATCAACTGCTGCTACTTCAATTGCATGCTTCACTTCATCCAAGCCGTAAACAACATTGCCGCCTGTTTTCAACTCGCTGAAAAGTTTTGACGTCAATTCACGCTCCTTAACAACCGCAGCATGCTCAAGTAAATCTAGCGAGCGTTCGACAAGTTCTTCAAGTCCTTCTTCTCCTGTGTAGCCGATATCCTTCACGCCAAGAACTTTGTTTTGCAACATGTAGTTAAGATATTTTTCTTTATAGAAATTCTCTTTATTTGGTCCTGGTCCACCGATTATTATTCCCTTTAAATTTTTCTCCTTCAAGAAAATTTCGCCAGCAGCGTCAGCAACCTTTGTGAAAAATTCATTCAGCGCGTCTTCACGTATTCTGTCATAGCGCCCTTGGCTCATTCCTCCCTTTACTGTCTTGCCCGGAACTGTCGAATCCATTTTCTTCACCTGCTCGATCTGCTTTCCCTTCAAAAATCCGATGTTCGCCTCTTTCGCATCCAGAACAATCAGCCCGTAAATTTCTTTTTCTTCGATTATCTCACGCAGCGGATCGAGAACAAAATGCTGGTCGCACCAATAAAGCTTCTGATTCATCTTCACTGGCGGCTCGAAGCTCCAGATGTGTATGTCCTCCTTTCCCTCCACTGGCGAGATATTGCCTGCGAAAACTACCAGCCCGTTTGCCGGAGTCTGCCTGAAAAGTCGGAGATGGGTGATTATTTTTTCCAGCGCAGTGAGGACGTTCTTTCGTGTGGCTTTGCTCTTTATGTTGCTTGCCGTGCCTTTCTCGTTTGCCAGCTGGTTGATCGTGTCGTAGATGTTTCCTCCCGCCGGCACGTAGACGCTGACCAGCTCTGTATGACGCCCGCGGATCTTTTCGATTTCGCGAATTAATTTTTTCAGTTTCAGAAGTTGCTCTGTCTTTGTCGCTGTTGAAGCGTCGTTGCTAAATAGAGATACACCTAAGTTAAAGACGGTTTTCTTTATTTATCTTGTTTATTTTCTTTCCTGCATCGACATTGGACATTTTTCTCACGTCAGTCTTTTCGTTTGCGAAGTTTATTTTATCTGGCGCTGTATTTAAAGGTATAGGATTTTAAGGGCCGCAAGGGTCGTAAGGATTGGAAGGATTGGAAAGGTCGGACGTATGCACAAGGCAATAAAAATTCTCATCGCGTCAAGCATTTTCTACAACATGGCTGCCGGCTTGCTCGGGCCGATATGGGCGATTTACGTCGGCACGGTCGGAGGAAGTATTCTTGATGCAGGTTCGGCATATGCCGTTTACACCTTTTTCGTCGGCCTGCTCATGCTTGTCTTAGGCAGGCTTGAGGACAAACTTAACAGGCGCGTGATGTTCGTGTTCGGCCGCTTCCTGAATTTCGTCGGTACCACAGGATATCTTTTCGTCACTAACATCACAGAGCTTTTCATCGTTCAAGGCGTGCTTGGCGCAGCGCTTGCCATCATCAACCCGACTTTCACCACGATTTATTCGAAGAGCATTGACAAGGGAAGAGAGAGCAGCGAATGGGCTTATTGGGAGGGTTCTGTCCACATCATGTATTCGATCGTGGCTTTTTCCGGCGGTGTGATTGCGTCGCTGTACGGCTTCCGCACGCTTTTCATTCTGATGTCCATCGCATCTCTCTGCTCGCTGATCGTTTCACTTCTGCTGCTGAAAAAGAAAATTAAGAATGAAATACTTGTAATTGAAGGAAAAAAGAAAATTAAGAGAAGGACGAAAAAATAAATTTACTGCAGGTTGTGCATCGCAACTAAATCTTTTTCAAACTGCTTTAGCTCGGCGGAAATTTTTAGTTTTAACGGATCTTTCAACGACAAGTTCTTCTTTTTCTTCTCGTCCCACACCTGCGAGTTGAAGTCGACAAGTTTTTGTGTGAGTGATGCCATCGCGCTGCTCTTGAATTCGGCTTGCGGGAATTCCTGCTTGTGTATGCTTTCCTCTCCATACAGCTTCTGCCAGATGACTTCAGTGAGGAAGGGAGCTATCGGCGCGAGCAGCAGGTTCAGCACGCGCAGGCAGTGATGCAGAGTGAACCACGCGGCAAGCTGTTCGTCGCGAGAGAAATTTTTATTTTGCCCGTACGCGCGAGTCTTGGCCATTTCCAGATAATGTGCAGCAAAAGTGTTCCATGCGAACTCCCGGATTTTCGTTGCTGGGATGAAGAAGTTGAAGTCGTTGTAGCCCTTCATACATTCGTCGGTCAGCTTGGCAAGCTCTGCGAGTATCCACTTGTCTGACGGCGTAAGCTTGATTTTGTCGTTCTGCTTTGGCTGAGGAAATGATGAGATGAAGCGCGCGATGTTCCAGAACTTCGTGACGAACTTTCCTGCGGCAAGCATGCGCTGTTCGCTGCAGCGGATGTCGAAGCCGAGAGAGGCCTCCGACACGTTCCAGAACCTGAATATGTCCGCGCCGTACTTGTCGAGAAGAGGGATGGGGTCGATGACGTTTCCCTTGCTCTTGCTCATGCGCTCACCCTTCTCGTCCACTCCATAACCCATTATCCACGCGTGCTGCCAGGGGACTTTGCCTGTGAGCAGATGGCTACGGAGGAGAGTGTAGTAGAGCCACGTGCGGATTATGTCCTTTGCCTGCGGGCGGACGCTGGTCGGATAAGTTTTTGCGAAAAATTGTTTGTCTTCATTCTTGCTGCTGCCGAATTTAGAAATGAAAAGAGGAGAAATCGATGAATCGAACCACGTGTCGAACGTGCGGGTCTCGCCGCGGAGTGAATGGCGTCCGCATTTGCTGCATTTGCCGGGGAACTTATCCTTCCATGGCTGGTAGTATTTTCCTGGCGCAGGCACGTTAGCATTTCTGCAGTTTGTGCAGTACCATATCGGAATTTCCGTTCCGTAATATCGCCTGCGTGAGATCGGCCAGTCGATTGTCACAGAATTAATCCAGTTGACTAGCAACTGTCTGTGCATCTCCGGGTGGAATTTTATTTGCTTTTGCAGCTGCAGCAGTTTCTTTTTTTGGTCGACTTGCTTGAGGTAAAATTCCTTCATCGGAATTATTTCAATCGGGGTGTGCGAGCGGTCGCAAATCGGCGTGCGGTGCAAGATGTCATCCTTCCTCACAACAAGTCCCATAGATTCCAAGTCATTTGTAATTTCCTTTCTCGCATGCGCGGCACGGAGTCCTGCATACTTTCCGGCTGCCGATGTCATCTTCGCGTCCGTGTTTAGCGCAATCGTCTCAGTTTTTATCTGCAATTCGCGAAGCACTCTAACGTCGTCGTAATCCCCATACGTGCAGACCATGACAATTCCAGTTCCATATTCAGGGCTTGCGGCAGTGTGAGCTACAATCGGAACTTCCTTTCTGTAAATCGGCGTCACCGCATGCTGATCGATAAGATGCTTATGACGATCGTCGTTCGGATTGACAATTACAACCTGGCATGCAACGATGAGCTCAGGCCGCGTGGTTGCTATGACTATTTCCTCGTTCGTCTCCTTCACTTTCCACTTCACGTACACGAGCTGCGACGGAAGTTCCTCGTATTCGATGTCCGCATCTGCAACAGTCGTGCGGCAGTCTGTGCAGTAGTTGTTCGGACGTGTGGCCTCGTAGATCATTCCCTTCTTCCACAGCTGTATGAATGTTGCCTGCGTGAGCGCGCGGTAGGAGTCGGAGTCAGTCCTGTAATAATTGTCGAAGTCGCCTGACATGCCCATGCTCTTCATAATGCCGATCATCTCAGCCTCAAGGTCGTCGAGCGCTACTCTCGCCAACTCGATGAATTTTTCGCGAGGTGTCTCATGCATCCGTATGTTGTGCTTCTTCTCAGTGTAGTTCTCAACGGGAATTCCGTTTCTGTCTATGCCGATTGGAAAATATGTTTCGAATCCAAGCATTCTTGCAGTGCGGGCAATCATATCGATTTGTGAATAATGTGCTGCAGCACCTATGTGCCAAGGCCTTCCATTCCCGTCAATTTTTTAGATTGATCTCGGATAGGGCGGTGGCGTATCAATGCTGAATATTTTCTTTTTCTTAGCTTTCAAATCAAACGCGTAAATTTTTTCTCGAAACCACTTTGTAAATATTTGTTTTTCTATTTTTACATCCCATCGGTTTTCTTTTATTTTTGGTGTAAACTGCATCTTCCGTTTCCTCCTTTATCAAGATAAAATTTAGAATTAGAAAGTAATAAAAAGGTGTAAGTTTAAATAAACATTGCCTTGCTTCAACAAAAGCCTCCAGCGAGCTTCCGTTCAATACGGGCTTTGAACCTGGATGCACGGAGCAAGGCTACATTACTTATTCTGGATGCATTGAAAACCTTGTAGAAAAACTATAAATTAATCCGAATCAACATCTTTTAAAGTTGAAGCATGATTTTTGACCCTAAAAAGTATTTGAAAGTAATTTTGCTTGTTATTTCTTTAGGTTTATTTTTATTAACATTTTTCTTTCATTACAGACCAGTTTTAATTTCTGGATTTTCTCCTTCATCAGTGGATGCCAATGATCATGCTTATGCTGTAAGGCTTCTCGTAACTGATCCCTTGCTTTATTTTAGAGGACTTATTTCTTTTAACACATTATGCGATCAGTTTCCCACTTTTGAATGCAAGCTACTAGCTCTCAGCACCAATCCACCTTTGTTTTATTTGATTGGTGGAATCTTCAACATACTTCCACTAAATGAGGTCAATGTTGCATATTTCACAGCAACTGTTTTTGTCAGTATGTCTGTAATTGCAATGTTCCTGATTTTCTATTATTTATCTAAGAATCTCATTTTAAGTTTCGTATCTTCCTTGCCATTGGCTTTTAATTTAATAACCATATGGTCAATTCAGCAAGGTTTATATATTGCCATTGCAGGAACGCTATTTTATCCGTTGACAGTATATTTCTTCTATAAGTCAGTTGCAGAAAATAGACATATTTATTTCATACTGAGTTTGACGGGCTTGCTTCTAACTGCTTCATATTTTTTGATTCCTTTCCTTTTTTCAGTGTTGCTACTCTTCATCGCGACTCATAAGCAGAGAAATATTCTTAATTATTTAAAAGAATTATTCGATTTCTTTAAGAAAAATAAAATTTACATCATTCCTATACTGATAAGCATCTTTTATCTAGTAAGAGTCTTCAACGTCTTCGGCCCCACCATTTCTGCAAATTCAGGTCAGAACCTGTTTACTATCTTGGATACTGCTATGATAAGCAATTATGGGCAGAATTTCCATGAGATGTTTTTATTATTGCCAAATATCTTCTTTTTTGTACTAATCGGCTCTCTAGTAGTAATATCTTATTACATGAGAAGAAGATTAGAATTACAATTTTCTTTCTTATTTCTTTCAGGAGTCATCGTAATATTTTTCTTGCCTTTAATTTTATCGCTGTTCATTTCTGTTCCTTTTATTAGAAACACATTTATTGCTACCTACATTGTCAAGAACTTCATTCTTTTACCATATGTCTTCAGCGTTTCTTTCTTTTCAATATTTTATTTCCTAATGCAATTCACGACAAATAAAATGCACAGGAGCTTGTTGTATATCACAGCATTTGGATTGATAATATTCTTTCTAGTATCAAATGTAAATACAATATCTTTAGGAAATGCTATTCAAGAAAATGTTACACAAGGTTTTACCGTAGCTCCCAAGGGTGTGAATAGTTATTATAATGTTTTAGATTTCATCACGTCAAAAAGAGGAGTTGCGTTTACAGAACAGCAATATGAAATTATAAAATATATTAATATCAATACAAACGAGAATTCAAAGATTCTAATAATTCATCCAAATTTCAGATTTGAAAGCTTTTTGTCCAGAGATTATAAGGTAATAGCTAATCAATCAATAAGCGTGTCTCAATTAAATAAAAGCAAGGTGTTCGAGAACTACACTCACATCGTCATTCCCAACATTGATATAGCTAGGAATTTCTTTGAAAACAGTAACTTTAGTAGTGTTTATTCGAATAGTGAATTTATTATTTTTAAGAACTATAAATAAAAAATCTTTTCAAAGAAGCAAAAGTAGTAAAGTACTTAAAGAATTTTCTATTCAGGCTTAGAATTATGCAGAAGTAGTACCATAACCACTCTTATGTTTTCGATTGGACATTAAAATTATGAAGACTAGCTTTATAGTAGTCTTGTTTGTTATAGGAGCTTCAGCTTATCTATTTACAGTAACTCATGCCTTCGCACTTGTAGATTCCAGATTTTCCTTTTTCAAACAATGGAACATAAGTTCCTCTTCTGATAATCCTTTCGTTTTTGATAATACAACCGTTAATTTCACTATTGGTAGAACCATTGATTGTGCAAGCGATGTTAGGCTCTACCAAAATATCAACGGAACTGGATTCCAAACATTACTCTTCAATGCGACCGGGAAATTTCTTTCTGGTGGAAACTGCCTTGGTGCAGTCTACAAAACAACTCCAAATGTTTCTTCTAATGTTAATACGACAATAGAAATTGATTACGGAAACACGACTTCCATTGAACAGACACCATATTTTGATGTTTATGCCGACGATTTCAACAGATTAGATCAAATTTGTACATTTGCTGGTTGTATAGTTGATGGGATGACAGGACTGCCAGAAGATAAATGGGTTTATGCCCAGCCAGCCAACTTTTTCGGTATTCATAACAATCAACTCGAACTGAATTTCAATACTACAGGTTCCAATGCAATCTTGCTGCACAATTTTACAACTTTTCCAAGTTTGAACTTGGAGTACTCTTTTGACATGGATGGTTGTGCTCGATACCATGCTGGTTTATTCATTCATAATTGGAGCTTGCCATTAGGAATAAACTGGGTAAACGATAGAGGCGGAGGTGCGATTCCAGCATGTAATTTCAATCTCTTTTGTCAACAATTAGTTACTTTTAATGGGACAAGTAATTTAGTTTTTGCAAATAACATAGGTTGCAGTGGAAGTGGAAGCTTGCGTGTTAGTTTTCCAGTTCCTATAATTGATGGAAATAACAATCAAATATATTTCTATTATACAGCAAATTCTTCTCCAACATCAGATCCTAGTTTCATAGCAGCTGGTATAGGCAATCAATTTCATTTGGAAATGAAATCTTCTTCTGACAGTCCACAATCACCTTTTCAGAACCTAGTCTTTGATGATCTATGCATCTCTAGTCAAAGTTCACAAATTTGTTCAATTGTACCAACGACCAAATCAACTGTTAGTAATGAATTTGCAATCTTAACATTGGCACAAAGAGTCTCAGCACTGGAAAATCAGGTTTCAATATTGGAAAATGAGACGCAGTCATTACAAAATCAAGTGACTTCATTGAACCAAACTGTTCAAATAATTCGATTTAACATAACTGATTTCGGAGTGAGAATAAGTAGTCTTGAGTCCTTGACCCAGACGCTCTCAGCCGGCTTGAACAGCTTGACGCAATCTTTCAATAGTTTTGTAACAAAAATTATAATTTACTTAACTACCTTGCCACCTGCTACAAGAGACAGTATGGTGTGCAGCTATATGTTCAATCAAAATCTAACAACTTATTCTGATTTGGGATTGAATTGCACGATTTCTGCTGGAAAGTGTAAGTGTTAATGAAAAAAGCTAATCTTGACTTACTTTAAACTCTTTGATGAACTGGCCGTGTACTCGCTTGCACGGAGCAAGGTTACATCATTTTTTTCATTGAGAAAGTTGTTCTAAAAAATATTTAGAACTCATCTTTATAGGAATACTTTTTAAATTATTATTAGGTGCAAATGAAGAAGCTCGTATTCGTAAGCTTGTTTATATTGCTCTTGCTTATTCAAGTTCAAATAGTAAGAGCTGCAGAAAATGTTACTGAAACAACTACTACAACAACTCAAACAACTTCTGCAACTACGACCACCACAACACCAACTACTACAACAGTCACAACTACCACGACTGCTTTACCATTACAACTATCAGCCAGTATAAGTTTACCTAAAAAGACTTATTATCCAGCGGAGAGTTTTGAGCCAAGAGTTACGGTCAAAGATCTTGAAGGAAAAATTGTTATAGACGCCACTGTTAGTGGGAATTTAACTTATGGAACTAAATATACATCTCTCAGTTTCTATTGGTCTACTTTGTGCGACTGTTATAAAGCGTGGTACTGGTTTAGTGAAGGAACTCTACCAAATGATTATACTCTCACAGTCAGTGCTTCCCGTTCTGGTTATCAATCAGCCACGGCCACAAGTACTTTTTCTTTAATCAAGCCTACTTTGCAAATGACGATGTCAACTGACAAAACCGAATACAATCCAGGGGATTCGATCAAAGCAACAGCTGAAGTAAAGGACAGTTTGGGCAACACGATTACTAATGCCTATATGACTGGTGAAATTAGAGATGTAGGCACGGGTGCATTAGTGACAATAATTTATCCCTGGTTAAAAGAAAATGTTTATTATTACGAGTATTATCTTGGCTCAGAAAGTTTGGGAAAAAGTTACACCATCTCGATGAGTGTAAGTTGGAAAGAACAAGTTGTTTCTGCTTCGAAAACAGTTTCCGTTACTAAAAGAGGGCTAAATGCGGATGTTGCCTTGGAAAAAAATGTTCTTATTCCCGGAGATACTTTGCAAGGAAAGATAAAAGTTTTCGACAAAGACGGTAATCTTATTACAGATGCCAAGATTGATATACAGCTTAAAGATTCGTCTGGCAATCCAAAACAATGGTTATCAGCAGTATACAAAGATGGATTTTATGAAATTAAACCGTGGAAAATAGAAGATTGGATTCAAACTGGAACTTACACTTTAGACGTGAGAGTCGAAAAGGGTTTCGAAAGCACTACCTTAACGAAAACAATTGAAATCACCAAAGAAAAATTGAACGTTCAAGTCATGCTTGATCAAACGGGTTATGCTCCTGGTAATAGAATTTATATTAAAATTTTGGTGACTTATCCGAACGGTTCGATTGCTCCCAATGCTTACATCGGCGGGGAAATATTTCCATTAACCCAAGAAGTAATTAGCCAAACAACAGGCATAACCGGCAAAGCCATGCTAATAAGCGCAGGTGCTGTAGCAGTACCGATTGGGGAACCAACATATGTTTGTAGAGTTTACATTTCACCAGAAGGCCCGCTTTATTACAAGGGTGAATACATCCAGAGGTATTACATAGACGATGCTTACATTCCTGAGGGATGTCCGACTGGAAAGTACGCCCTCCGTTTAAAAATTAGTGCATCTGGATACGCAGATACAGAATTTACGAAAGAATTTGATGTCGTCTTATATAAACTCTTGCTAGAAACCGGATTTAAGATTTATAACAAACCAGGTGCAAATGAACTGAGCATATATGCTGAAGTAAAGGATGAACAGGGAAGAGTCGTTCCTTATGTAAAGATACAAGGCTATTTCCATCCATTCGAAGAAAGTGTTGAAGGATGCATACAAAGAGTATATTTGGGATACGATGAGTTTACAAAAAGATATACAACTCAAGTATTCTTAGACAAATACAAATGTCCAGCTGGAAAGTATTTGTTAGAGATAACCGCTTCTCAACCATCTTACGAAACTGCTACTGTCGAACAGGCAGTAGAAATAAACTATGCAGAAGGTTTTGAATACAATGTGGTAGTCCCTTCAGCTATCGGCGCCCCGGTGTGTAGAGAAGTTTCTTGTGGGCCTAATTGTGTTAATAAGATA
>Ga0209541_10011512_pt1 | contig 13831 bp, 10 predicted proteins | sample RifCSPlowO2_01_FD_184027 | JGI IMG/M metagenome (GOLD analysis project Ga0209541, IMG submission 184027) | Groundwater microbial communities from Rifle, Colorado - Rifle CSP2_plank lowO2_0.1 (SPAdes) (version 2) | ecosystem: Environmental > Aquatic > Deep subsurface > Groundwater | place...
CTAATTCCTGTTAACTGACCTAATATTGCTTCTGGATCGCCACCGATTCTTAAGGCATATGATGTTAATCTACCTACAGCTTCTGTTAATGCTCCACTACAACCTCCTGCTTTCCCTAAACTTGCAAATACTTCATGTAAGTTTTTTTCATCTCTGTTTATTTCATCTCTGTTTATTGTTACAAAAAGATTTCCACAACCAGTTATTTGTTTTGATGTACTTCCTGAAACTTTTCTTGGTCTTTTTTTTGGTATTAAATAACCATCTTTAATTGTAACCCCTAATGGTAATCCTTCTTTGGTAGATATTGTTGTTAAGGGTTGTCCTTCTCTACTACCATCTCTGTATACAGTTATTCCTTTACAACCAAGTTGATAGGCTAGTAAGTAAGCATTTCTAACATCATCTGTGGTTGCTGTTCTGGGCATGTTTATTGTTTTTGATATTGCGTTATCTGTATATTTCTGGAAAGCTGCTTGCATTCTTACATGCATTTCTGGAGAAATCTCATTTGCTGTTACAAATATTCTTTTTGTATCTTCTGATATATAGTCTAATTCACTAAATTTTTTACCTTTTTTCATGTCTTCTTCAACTTTTTCTTTTGGTATTCCTAGTCTTTCTAATTCTTTTAGTAGTGATTCATTGAAAAAATACCTAATTACATTATCTGCATCTCTATGTTTGAAAGCTACATCAAAATATGGTTCTATTCCACTTGATGCTCCAGATATTATACTTATGGTTCCTGTTGGAGCTATTGTTGTTCTAGCTGCATTTCTCACTTTTTGTTCTAGTGGTTCATAAATACTTCCTTGGAAATTTGGGAATGTTCCTCTTTGTTCTCCTAATTCTATTGATGTTTCTAATGATTTTTCTTGTATGAAGCCCATTACCTGTTCAGCAATTTTTATTCCTTCTTTACTATCATATGGAATTCTTAATTTTACTAACATATCAGCAAAACCCATTATACCTAGACCTATTTTTCTATTACCATAAACCATTTCTGTTATTTCTTCTAATGCAAATTTACTCATATCAACTACATTGTCTAAAAAATGAACAGCATTCTTTATTGTCTTTTCTAGTTTTTGATAATTTATATTTCCATCTTCTACCATTAAACCAAGATTTATTGAACCTAAATTACAGGCTTCGTATGGTAAAAGTGGTTGTTCGCCACAATCAAGTGATAACAAACCATTGGTTATGAAGCTTAAGGTTTTTGGTTCTGTTAGATCATATACCTCTTGTTCCCCAATATAAACTATTGATCTTATTTTTTCTTCAAAACAATCTTCGTAAAATTTTTTATTTTTGAATTTATTAATTTTTGTCCTATGTTTATTATTTATAAATCCAACCTCATATAAGAATTTTAGAACGCTTTTTCTAGTTATTTCTAGTTCAAAACATATGCCATCATTAATGTATTCTTTTTTGATTCCATATACTGTGGTATACTTAAAACATTTTCTTTCTTTCCTAGTCCTATCATAAATTCTGGATTTGATTCCTAGGTTTAGTAGTATTATCTGCATCTGTTTTAGTAACCTTATTGATTTTGAAGTTAATCTTACATAAGAAGAATGGTTTTTTCTATAGTTGACTGTACCATCAGCACTGAATAATCCTTGTAAAAATCCAATAACTGCCTCTTCTGGAGCTGTAAATATAGATTCTGGAACTTCTTTTTCAATTGCTTTTACTGATTTAATTCCTAATTTCCTGAAAAAATCTACAAAATATTTAGAATGATAAGACAAATGAATTGTTCCTTTTTCTCTTTGTACTTCTTTGATATCTTTTCCATAAAAGTTGTTTATGATTGGTTTAAAGTAATTTAAGAGTTTCTTATCATTTTTTCCAAAGGTAAAACCAACTCTACAATTTTTACCTTTGCTTATTAACCATCCATCACCAATCAAATAACCTAATATCTGTCCAAGTTCTTTTGACCACTCATTCGGTAAATTAAGTCTATATCTTTTCCCATTTAACCCCTTCCATTCATTTTTAATTTCGAAAGGAAGATTATAAAGGCTATTGAATTTTCCTTTTCCTGATTGAATTAATATCTTGTGTTCATTAATGTTTAAATTTTCTATACTGATCCAATCAGTGTATCCTCTTTTGTCTTTTGTTAGTAATTTATGATCTGTGGTTGCATCTAATTCATAACCAGAGTTGGTGATTATTTTATAAACTTTTTTGATTCCTGTGGAGAAAGCTTTGGTTATCTTATTTAAGGATGTCCCTTGTTGGTTTGATTGTAAAAGTTGTATTGTTCCATCCTTGTTTATTATTTTTATAGGAACTCTATTGTCTGTAACTATTTTAATCTCACCATCACTATATTCTTTTACTAATTGATCCATTCTTAGTAATCCCTTTTCTGTAGAAATTAATGTTGAACCAATAATACATGGGTTAGTTGCTTCTATTTCTCCGATATGTGGTGTTGGATTATTCTTGTTAATTGTATCTATGTATACCACTCCAGGATCTCCTGTTGCATGTGCTAATTTTACTATTTCATCAAAAACTTTTTTTGCATTGTAAGTTATTCTGCCTTGTTCATCTACTTGTCCTATTTCAATTTGTTTTATATCTAGAACATTATCTTCATTATCTTTTTTAGTAGGTATTTGTGCTATTACTGTTCTATCTTTAGCAATTATTATGTTTAATTCTTTTTCAGAGCTTAGTAAACCTTCTTCTACACATTTTTTTTGGTCTTCGATGTCTTTAACTGTTAATTCATATGTTTGACCAGCTCTTGGATTTGTTAATATGTAATGTTCATCATTTTCTAGAGCTTTCATGAAATCATCAGTTATGGCAACTGATAGATTAAATCTTGGAAATTGCCCTTCTTGTGATTTTGCATATATCCATTCCATTATGTCTGGGTGATCGATCCTTAAAATACCCATGTTTGCACCTCTTCTGAAACCTCCTTGATTTACAGCTGTTGTTGCTTGATTGTAGGCTTTTAGGAATGATACTGGTCCAGATGCTCTACCATGTGTTGTAGAAACAAAATCATTTTTCATTCTTAATCTGGAGTATGAAAAGCCAGTTCCTCCACCACTTGTGTGAATCATGGCTGTATCATAAACTCCTCTGAATATACTTTTCATACTATCTTCTATTGGGAGAACAAAACATGCTGATAATTGTTGGAATTCACGACCTGCATTCATTAATGTAGGTGAGTTAGGCATAAATTCTCTATTAGCCATTATTTCATAGAATGTTTGAGCTGTTTGAAATGCTTGTTCTTCTGATGCTCCATAATGGATTTCTGGATAAGCAATATTGGCTGCAACTCTTGTTAACATATTCTTAACATCTTCTTGCATATTTCCTTCTCTGTCTTTTCTAAAGTATCTTTTTCCAAGAACAGAAATAGCATTTGGGGTGAATTTAGGTTCTTCTGCTGTTTCAAGCAATCTTTCTTCTAATCTTTTAGTTATGTTTCTATCATAGGTATCATAAAGTTTTGGGCTTTCATATGTCATTTTCATCACCTCTTTTTAAAATTTCTATTTCTTTTCGTAATTCTAGGTATGCTTTGTATAATAATTCAAAATCATTCATTTTACCTCTTTTTTATTAAAGTTTTTAATTCTTCTTTGAACGAATCAATATCTGCAAAGTCTTTGTAGACTGATGCAAATCTTATGTATGCTACTTTATCTAAAACTTTTAATTTCTGCATTACTAAATCACCTATCTTTTTTGTTGGGATTTCTGTGGTATTATAAGAGTTTAATTTTGCTTGGATTTGGTTTATTATTGTTTCAATTTTATCTGTTGAAATTGGTCTTTTTTCACATGATTTTTTAATGCCTGTTCTTAGTTTTTCTATATTGAATGGTTCTCTTTTTCCATCTTTTTTGATTACTGTAATATTTGAGGATTGAATTGTTTCGTATGTTGTGAAACGTTTATTACATTTTAGGCATTCACGCCTTCTTCTTGTTATTAATTCATCAGTTTCTCTAGTATCTGTTACCTTTAATTCAGGGGATTGACAAAATGGACATAACATGTTGCTACTTTTAGTTAAATACAATATATTGTATATTTTTAATTTTTAAATACTATATGTAGTAGAACATAAGTTATATATTAATTTTATTGAAGTAGAAAATATATGTTTAAAGTTTTTTAGGAAAAAGCTTTAGCAGAAAAATAAGAAGGTATGTTATTGATAATAATATTTTCCTGATTCTTTTTGTTTTCTATCCAGAACTGAATTTGGTTTGTTAATTCTTGGTCTTTTTGTTTCTGTATCGCGTCTTAGTGTTATTTTAGCGTCTTTTAAAAAAGAATTCATACCCTCCTCCATTTGTGATGGAGAGGAACAATGACCATTTATCGCAGGTTGTCCTGAAAATATTATTAATCTGTCTGATATATAATCAATGAATAACAAATCATGATCAACGATTAAAGCGGATATCTCTTTTTGTTCTATGAAATTTTTTATTGTTTTTGATAATGCTAATCTTTCTTCTATGTCTAGGAAAGCAGATGGTTCATCTAACAAAATTAAATCTGAATCTCTTGATAGAGCTAAAGCAATTGCTACCCTCTGTAATTCACCGCCTGATAAAGTGTTAATATCTTTATTAAATAAAGGTTGTATTTTTAATGGTTCTAAAATTAATGTTTTATATTTTGAAGAGGAAAATTCTTTTGTTTCTTTTTGTAATAAATTGATAACCAAATCATTTTGGTCTGGTTTGATATATTGAGGTTTATAGGATATTTTTATTTTTTCTAAGTTTCCTGAATCTGGTTTTAGTTGACCTGCTAAAATTTTCATTAAAGTTGTTTTACCTATAGCGTTTGGTCCTAGAATACCTACAATTTCTTGTTGTTTTATCTCTCCTTGTTCTGTTGTTAAGGTGAATGAATTTAATTTTTTAGAAATTTCTGTGAAAGTGGTTAATGTGCTAAACTTTTTAGATTTTTCAGGTGTTTTTTCTTGGAATGTTATTTTTTTATCTCTAAATCTTATGTTTTCTTGTTTTAGATAACCTTCTAGGTAAATATTAATTCCAGATTTTGTTGTTTTTGGTTGCGAGACAATACCATAGCAAGATTCTTGGCCATACATTAAATGGATAATATCAGATAGGTAATCAAGGATGATTAAATCATGTTCTATTACAATAATTGAGGTTTTTTCATTTAATAAAGAACGAATGAATTTGGCTATTTTGAATCTTTGTTTGATATCTAGATAATTGGTTGGTTCGTCAAAAATATAGATATCGGCTTTTTTAAGGACTGTAGCTGCTATCGCCACTCTTTGTAATTCACCTCCTGAGATTTGATCTATGTCATGATTTAAGATATTGAATATTTCTAATTGTTTTGTTATTTTTTCTAGTTGATTTTTTTCATCAACTTTTGTTAATAGAGCTTTAACAGTTCCTTTTGTTATTTTTGGAATTTGATCAACTTTTTGTGGTTTATATGAAACTTTTAATCTATTTAAATTTTTAAAATGATTTTGTAATTCTTGACCTTTGAAGAACTCTAAGATTTCTTGTTCAGAGGCTTGTTTTTTTCCTAGATTTGGTTTTAGAATTCCTGATAGGATTTCAATTGCTGTGGTTTTACCTATTCCATTTTTTCCTATGATGCCTGTAACTTTGTTTTTTTGTGGTAAGGGTAAATTGAAAAGTCTGAAACCATTTTTTCCATATTGATGAATTGGTTGTTGTTTTAGAGATTCTGGCAGATTGATTATTGAGATGGCTTCGAAAGGACATTTGTGGCATATACCACAACCTATGCAAAGTTCTTCATTAATTGCTGCTTTTTGGTTTATTGTGATACATTGTTCTCCTTTTCTGTTTATTGGACAGAGTTTTTGGCAGTAATTACCACATCTTTGTGGGTTACACTTATCCTTTTGAATTACAGCGATTCTCATGAAATTTAAAAGAAAAGAAGCATTTAAATATCTTTTTGAATTTTTTAGTTTTTATGAAATGTGATGTTTGTGGTGGGAAAATTGAAACTCATTTTTTAGGAAAATTAAAGGGAACTTATATTAAGAAAAAAGTTGTTTGTTCTGATTGTCAGAGAAAAGGAAAGGATAAAGCCCTTGTAGCATAGTTTGGTAATGCATCTGCCTCGTATATTTGAGAGAGCAGAAGATCGGGGGTTCAAATCCCTCTGAGGGCTTAGAAACTTTTATAAATGTTGCAGTAGTATTTTTTCTTATGCGAGGGTGCCGGAGTCTGGAAAACGGGCAGGTCTAGATAAAATCTGGTGCTAAACTTAAGTTTTCCAAAAGGAGAAATCCTGTGGCTTAGTGCCTACGAGGGACAAAGTAAAATTTGCTCGAATTCAAAATAAGTTTAGGAAACTAAGCTTAGGAAATTCCCTTCCCTCGCATAAACTTTCCAAAAAGAACCTTTTTTAGAAAAAAACGTTCACGAAAAAACCTAGAGATTGCCTCAGTAGCTCAGCCTGGTAGAGCACAAAGAAATTGCTCAGTTCCTTGGTAAGGAAGAGGTCTCGGGTTCGATTCCCGACTGAGGCTTTTTCCAATAGATCGTAAATTAACTAAATAATTTAATTTGCTCTAATCTGGTAATATTTATAAAGAATTGATATTTCTTGGATTATATACTTTATTTTGTATGTTTTCTTAAATTTTATTTTTATATGTAGGTTTATGATGTCTTTTGAATACGATTACAATTGCGAATATGATGCCTCCTAATAGAATAAAAGTAACTATCAAATATAAATTAAATTTAGATTTATCACTTTTTGCGCAAGGTTCACAAATACCACCACAATCAATCATTTCCTCATTCTGATTTTTAATGCCATCGTTGCATATTGCAGTTATTGGTGTGCAATATCTTGTTGTTTCTGGTTTTCCTATTATTGTGTTGCAATTTTTTATATCGATACAGTTTCTTGTCTGCAATCCTTCTTCAGAACAAACAGTCCATTTACTACATTCCCAATCTTCAATACATTTTTTAATTATACAATCACCACAGTCCCTTGCACATTTTGAACAATCTTCATTTGAATTGCATATTCCGTCTCCACAGTAATTATTCCTACTTCCACTGCTTCCTCCACCACCACCTCCATTGCAAGTACCACAATCAGTTGGGCAGTTCTGGCAGGATTCATCACTTTCGCAAATTTCATCCCCACATTCAGTAACATTTGTAATTGGATATGTGTTTTGGGCAAGCATTATCTTTTGGGCAATAAGCCACCTAGTATTTTGGTAATCGTCTGCTGGTATCGTATTGTAATCCTGCAGATTGTTATATTTGGTCAACTCATTCTTTATTTCATTGTCTATACTTGATGCAAGACCAGGCTTTGTTTTATTTAATTCGTCAAGTAGTTCATAAAGAGTTGTTAAATACCTTACATCATCATAACCTTCTCGTAATGCTTCCCATTTTGTGGTTGGTATCGGGCCTTGCTGAGAAGGGTAAGTTGTTTTTGTGTCTCTTAATTTTTGATTATGAATTCCATCAAAGTCATCAAATGGGTCTCCATGAATCTTAATGTCTGTATTTGCTTGGTAGGACCATGGCATGATGCCATCAAGCTTTGATGTCCACAAAAAATACCCAGATTGTAGTCTGTTTAGCTTTGGCTTTTCAACCCATATCTGCCAGTAATAAACCTCAATTCTTGATTTGTTTTTCTCTTCTGAACCATTCCTTAATCTTTGTATATAATCCCAAAGTGGTTTGTCTTGTTTTAAATTATCCATATTTAATTCTGTTGCGTGGTAATTTGCAATATCTAGGCTTTCATAGACTATCCCTTCTTGTTTAAATGTCAGAGCGTCGTTCGATGCTGGGTCTATCTGATCGTAAGCGTAACTTGTCGGATCATCAAGGGCTTTTGAATTCTGGTATTGGATACTTGTAACAACAAGACCACCTGCTTGATGAATATCATAAGATTCCCTTATCTGATGCCTTAAGCTGTTGCTTGGGATTGCCTTATTGAGACTGTTTGGTTCATCAATTCCATAATGGTATTTTGGTAAATTGTATTCCTGAAGTATTGAAATTGTGTTTTGGTAGTTATTTGAATCAAAAATAAAAGGACCATCCATTCCTCTTTCTAGAACATTATAGAGATAATTTCTGAAATAGTTTTCATCTGATAAAACATTCAATGTTGTTCCTTCAAAGCCATGACTGTGGATATCATCTAAGTTCAAATCCAGGATTTCTTCTTCGGAAAGAAGGTTTGTTTTCGGCTTATGTTGATAGAATATAATATATTTTTTTGATGGTTCCTTGAGTATTATAGGAAGAACATTAACTTCAAGAGTAATTATTTTATCATTTGAATTTGAAGAACTCAACGTTACATTTGATTTATAAATTCCTGGTTTTGCGTCTTCAGGAACCTTAACATTAATCCAAAATTGCTTGCTTGTTTGTGCCGTGATATTTGTCTCTAAAGATGTTGAGATTAATGGCGGAACATATTCAAACCTGTACGCAAAGCCTGTATTATTTTTTATGCTGCTCTCTGAATCAAATGACTCATTGAATATAATCCTAGAATTTTCAAAACCATTTTGAATTTCATTTTGCGAAGCTTCATAGTTGTAGATTCTGAATAAATCCATTGCTGAATATAAATCAAAAGTCGGGCCTAAATAAACATAGTTGTCAGGTTGTATTTCAGTTATAGCACCATTAGTAGTGCACTTTAGTCCATATGAATTTCCGTCAAAATAAAGATTAAGTCTTTGTTCGTTTACGTTCCAGGTTATTGTTACTCTGTGCCATTGCATGGGGTCTGCTCCTGATGTGCTGATATAACAGCGCAAATTAGAATTCTTCATGTAATTTGCATAGATTCTGTTATTGTTTAGAAGTTCGATGCTCAAGTAACCACTATTTTTGTCATCTAGCCTGAAAAAAACCCTTTTTTTATTATTGTTACCTAACCACTCGGTTTTGAACCAGAAGTCAATTGTTCCAATGTTTGCATTAATTGTTTTATTTCCATTTTTTGTCGAGTTATATCTTATTGTGGTATTTTTGAAAAATAAAGCATTTTGGTTTATTCCTTGAATAAAATTCCAGTCTGGGTTAATTCCACCTGTTAAAATGTCATTGTCGTTGTATAAGAGAAGCTCTGGAACTAAAATAGGCTCTTCCATTCTTCTGTCTAATCCTGCCTGTAACCATACCTTGACAATCTTAATGTCAATATTTTCTTTTGGGATGATATTAGCTCCCATAATAAGATCTGTAGCATGTGCTGTTACTTGTTTCATATCTTGATCTGGATAAACAACAAAACTCGCTGGTTCATATTCCCCTGGGGAGGCAAATATTGAAATAATGTCTGTTATTTCGTCTGCTTCGGGTATTGTATTTGGCAAAACCCAATCAAATGGAGACTTTTTGTATATTGTTGGAATAGCTATAACAGAGGATTCTTCAGATGTTTTTTCTTCACCTATTATAACAGCCTTTCCGATGATATTCATTGATCTGGATACTATTAAAGTATAAGCAAAAATTAAAGCGATTATTGTTATTAAGACATAAATTTTCTTAACAAAATCTTTTTCAATTTTGGTTTTATTTGTTCTTCTCTTTTTTTTAATTTTTATTTTTCTTTCCATCTTTTTATAATTATATATCTAATAATTATTTCACATATAAATTTTATGGTTTTGTGGTATGGTCATCTCAAATAAAATGTTTAAATTCTTTAAAATTAAATAAGTTAAGAAGGAGTAAGACAAGAGGTTTTTGATTTCCGACTGAGGATTTTCTACAAAACCTTTTTAAATGAATACTTCTTTAATGGAGATAATGAAAAAGAGAGGTCAAATGTATATTATATCTGCTGTAATTCTTGGTATTATCATATTTGGTTTAGCAAATAGAAGTAATGTTCTGGAGAAGAAAGAAGTTAAAGATGATTTTGAGAATATAGGAGAGAATTATGCTTTTGAAAGTTCTGAAGTTATTAATTATGGTGTTAATAAAGATGAAAAAAATTTATTTGATTTGTTTAATAAATTTACAGCTAAATTTTTGAAGTATTCTGGAAAGAAGGATGATGATGTTGGGGTTTTGTATGTTTTGGCAGCTAAGAATGTGGCAGATAAAAATGTTGTTGAAATTAGAAATTGTTTGAGTTTGAAAGGTAAGAAACAACCTAAAGATAGGGATGAGGTTATTTTTTCTTGTCTTGATGAAGTAAGTAGTTCAATTAGTATAGCTGGTTTGGGTGGTTTGTCTGTTGGAGCTCCTTTGCCAGATAGGTATTCTTCTAAGACTGTTGGGAGAGGTGAGAAACAGAAAATCAAAATAGGGGATGAAGAATATGACTTAATATATGAATTTGATACTTCTGGAGAAAATCCTAAGATTGGTTATGTTATCATAAAAGAAGAAGGAGATACTGTTAAGATTTTTACAAATGCTAAAAAATAAAGGTGTTAGTCCATTAATTGCAACTGTTTTACTAATTGGATTTACTGTTGCAATGGCTTTTTTAGTTAGTAAATGGGGTTTTAAGATAACAAGGAGTAGTTTAGAAACCATTGAGGATTATGCAACGCAAAGTTTATATTGTGATGAGGTTTCTATTGATGTGTATTGTAAAGATGATAATAAATTAATAAAAAATAGAGGTGCTTTTAAAATTAATAAATTAATTGTTAGAACATTTAAGGATGGGAAAGTGAGTACTAATGATATGAATGGTGTTGGTGTGAAAGAGGAAATAGATACTACTTTAATTTTTGGGGGTTCTGAGAGAATAGAGATAATTCCTATAATACTTGATGATAAAAAAAATGAGGAAATTGCTTGTTTAGAAAAAAAATTTGTTTTAACAGGTGAAATATGTTAACTAAAAAAGGTGTTAGTCCATTAATTGCAACTGTTTTGTTAATTGCTTTAACCGTTGTTATAGCTGGTTTGATTATGACATGGAGTAGTAGTTTTATTGATGGAGGGAAACAAAAATCAGAATCAGATATAGCTTTGTTTTGTGTTAGTAAAATTGGTTTTGAAGTTAGCAATGTTTGTAGGAATAATGGAATTAGTTTTGATATTGAGAATTTGAAAGAAAGAAAAATAGATGGGTTTATAGTGAGTTTATTAGGTGATGGTGTTGAAGAAATTGATGGTTTAGATGCATATAAAAGTGAAAGTTTTAGTGTTTCAGGAAATGTTGATCACATTACTATAGTGCCTGTTATTAGTGTTAAGGGTGATGAGATTATGTGTTCAGGTATAGCTGTTAAAAAAGAAGTTAATGATTGTTGAGGTGATAAAATGAAAAAAAAAGGAGTTAGTCCATTGATTGCAACTGTTTTATTAATTGGATTTACTGTTGTTTTGGGTGTTTTGGTTTTTAATTGGATAAGAGGATTGACAGAGGGGACAATGAGTTCTAGTGGGACTCAAGTAGAAACTACAATGAAATGTGCTGGTGTTGATGTTGGGACTTTGATTGTTCCTGGTAAAATAACTGTAACAAGTGAGGGTTCTACTCTTCTGTGTGGGTTTAAGTATGTAATAGGTAATGTTTTGAATGAAGGTCATGCTAATGGAAAAACTGATGGAAATAATAAAGTTTGTATTGGTTATAGTTCTGTTAATATTGTTGGTTGTGACGGTAAGAATGTTAAAATAATACCTACGATAAAGATAAATGAGCAGATAATTGATTGCCCTGCTCAAGCTGTGACAGTAAAATGTTGAAAATCAAGGGTCAAGCAACATGGGTATCAGCAGCATTGTATACTGCTTTGGGTATTGCAACTATAGCTATTATTTTGGCTGTTGGTATGCCTATATTGGAGAATTTGAAAGATAAAAATACTGTTTCTCAGACTAAAGAATTGATGTTAGAATTTGATGGTGTGATAAGAGAGACTTTTGAAGGTCCTGGATCTCAGAGAGAGTTTTTTATTGATGTTAAGAAAGGTGATTTTGTGATTGATGGTAGAAAAGGTAAAGATGGGTTAAATTGGAGTATGAATACTAAAGCGAAATTAATGGAACCTGGTGTTGTGTTGGATGAAGGAAATTTGAAATTTAAATTTAAGAAAAATGGTGATGAGTATATAATTACATTAATTTTGGATTATAAAAATATAGCTGATTTAAAAATTGATGGAAAAGATGAAAGTAAAAAATTATTAGGAAGATATAATGCTTTGATAAGGAATGATGGTGAAAAAGGAATAAATATTATGTTTAAGTAATTAAAACGAAAACTATATTAAAGTAAATATTGTAATAGGACATATGGAAAAAGAGGATTTTGTATTCAAGATTAATTTAAAGTTTAGAAAACCACAATTGCCTTCTATAGATAAAAAAGAATTGATCAATATAAAGTATTCTTTAATCGAGCCTTTTGCTTATGCTCATATTTTCTGGGATAGAGAAAATAAAGAATTAATTTATAAATTAGAGGAACCAGAATTAGATACTAAAGAAAGAGAGATTTTGAAAGTTTTAGAAGATGGTGTTAGAGAATTAATTAATATAAGTTACATTGCTGTTAAGAAAGGAGAGACTGTTGTTAGGTATTTAGAGAAAAATATTAAGATTTTACTAGATGAATTAGGAATTAGTATTAATAGTGATTCTTATCAGAAAATTATGTATTATATTTATAGAGATTTTGTTGGTTTAAATGAAATTGAGGCTTTAATGAGGGATTATTATATTGAGGATGTTGAGTGTAATGGGGTAAATACACCTGTTTATGTTGTACATAGGAAGTATAGAAATCTAAGAACAAATATTATTTATAAGAATGCTGATAGGTTAAGTAGTTTTGTAGAAAAATTGGCACAGAAATGTGGAAAGTATATTTCTTATGCTAATCCTATTTTAGAAGGAGCTTTAGAAGAAGGTAGTAGAATAAGTGCAACATATTCTAGTGATGTTAGTTCAAGAGGTGCTTCATTTACTATCAGGAAATTTACCAAGGAACCATTTACACCCATACAACTAATTGATTTAGGAAGTGTAAGTCCTGAGGTTTTAGCTTATTTGTGGTTGTTGATAGAATATAGTGGAAATATTATGGTTATTGGAGGGACGGGTTCTGGAAAAACTTCTTTTTTGAACTCTCTAGCATTTTTTATCCCACCACAGGCACGAGTTGTTTCAATTGAAGACACTAAAGAAATAAATATATTGCATGAGAATTGGTTGCCAAGTGTTACTAGAGAACAGGTAAGTACTTTGGGAAGTGAGAGGTATGGTGAGGTTAGCATGTTTGATTTGTTAAGAGAGAGTTTTAGACAAAGACCTGATTATGTTATTGTTGGTGAAATAAGAGGTAAGGAAGCTTATGTTTTGTTTCAAGGTTTGAGTTCTGGACATCCTGGAATGGGAACTATGCATGCAAATTCTGTAGATGCTATGGTTAAAAGATTAGAAACAGAACCTATAAATTTATCACCTGCTTTAATTGAGGCTTTAGATGTTGTTTGTATTATGATTCAGGATAAAGTTGGTAATAAGATGATTAGGAGGTTACAGGAAGTTGTTGAAATAGTTAAAGTTGATGATAGTAATGTTTCTAGTAATGTTCCATTTAAGTGGGATCCTGTGAATAAAACATTTTTGTATAAATTAGAAAATTATGTTTTTGAGAAATTATTTATAAAATATGGGATTTCTAAAAATGATTTGATTAAGGAATTTAAATCGAGAACTGAGTTATTAGCTAAGATGTATCAAAATAAGATATTTGGTTTTGAAGAGGTTCAGGAAGTTATTAATGCTTATTATAAGGATTC
>Ga0209541_10011514_pt1 | contig 13830 bp, 13 predicted proteins | sample RifCSPlowO2_01_FD_184027 | JGI IMG/M metagenome (GOLD analysis project Ga0209541, IMG submission 184027) | Groundwater microbial communities from Rifle, Colorado - Rifle CSP2_plank lowO2_0.1 (SPAdes) (version 2) | ecosystem: Environmental > Aquatic > Deep subsurface > Groundwater | place...
CCCCAGCCACATACTCGATCAAGTCCAGCGCCAGTTTGATCTCGCTCTTCATTTGTTCTTCATCGGCACAAACAATATGGGCGTCTGCCAAGCAGAATGACCTTACTCGCATCAAACCAGTCAAAACCCCGGAAAGTTCATAGCGGTACAATTTAGCCAATTCAGCGATCCTCATCGGCAAATCGCGGTAGCTCCTGGGTTTACTTAGGAACAACTCGAAGTGATGAGGGCAGGTCATTGGCCGAAGCATAAACTCCTCATCCTCAACCTGGATCGGCGCATACATCGTCTCCTTGTAGTAAGGATAATGACCGGACTTTTTATAGAGTTCGATTTTGGCAATATCCGGTGTCATTACGTGCTGATAGCCCCAGGCAAGTTCCGTATCAACGACGAAACGCTCGAGCTCACGGCGGAAGGTGGTTCCCCGACTGGTCCACAACGGCAGACCCTTGCCGACGGTATCGGAAAAGGTAAATAGGTCCAATTCACGCCCGATAACCCGGTGGTCCCTTGGATCCAGGACCTCTTCATTTTGGTTTGACTGTATGTCTGCCATTTTTTTTAGTACTTAATAACAAAAAAACCACCCTTAGCTTTGCAGGAACTCTCTCGAGCGGTTCCATCCTGCTTACCTGGTGGTCACTTAATTGGTAGCTTGCCGCTACCGGCTGCTTCTCATTGGTTGGTGAGACCAAGTCATCAAAGCAATTCAACTATCAATATTATATCACTAACTTGAGGTACTTCCTTTTTCCCAGGCGAACGACATTTTCCCCAGGCTTCAAGCCAAATTCGGTTGCCCCTTTCTCGACCCGGGCGTCATTGAGATAAATACCCCCCTGTTCGAGAAGGCGACGGAATTCGGATTTACTTTCCACCAAATTGTTCTCGAGGGTAAAGCCGACCAATTCATCCATCAGCAGTTTAGGGTTAGTTAATTTCACCACCGCGGTATCTTCCGCGGGCGTTTTATTTACCACCGTTGCCGAAAAATGTTCTTCCGCCGTTTTCGCCGCCTCTTCACCGAGTAGTTCGGTGACGATGATCTTGGCCAACTCCTTCTTGATCCCCATTGGATGCTCCTTCTTCGCCAATCTTTCTGAGAACTCACCGACCCGCCTCATCGGCAAGGAGGTGGCGAGGATAAAGTAAGCCATGATCACATCGTCGGAAATCGACATGACCTTGCCATAAATATCCTCCGGTTTGTCAATCAAGTTGATTCCATTCCCCCAGGTCTTGCTCATCTTTCTTCCATCGGTTCCAGGCAAAAATTCGTTCTCGACAATGAATGATTCCTTTTGCCGCAGGTTTTTCTGCAATGTTCTACCCGCCTGCATATTAAAAACCTGATCGGTGCCGCCGATCTGGACATCGGTGTTGAGATGCCACGAATCATATCCCTGCATCACCGGGTAAATTACTTCCGGCAAACTCACACTCTTGCCCTCAGTCAGGCGTTTCTTGATCAGTTCCCGACTGATAAAGTCGTTCAAGGAAAAGTGGCGCAGCAGTTTCACTACCCCCGGAAAATTCACACTCTGCAGCCAGTCGCTATTATGAACCAGAGTGACCTTTGAAAAATCAAGAAACTTTTCTGCCTGCTCTTTGTAGGTCTTGAAGTTCTCCTCGATTTGTTCGTAGGTCAGGACCGGCCTTTCACTTTCTTTATCCGAAGTATCCCCGATCAAAGCGGTGAAGTCCCCGATCAGGAAAGTGACATTATGGCCCAGTTCCACAAATAGCTGTAGTCGGCGCAGGGGCACGGCATTACCCAAGTGAATTCTCGTCGAGGTCGGATCAATCCCATGATAGACATTCAATTTCTTTCCTGACCGCAGCAGTATTCCGAGTGCCTCACGGCCGGGAATAATGTTGGCCACCCCCCGCTCCAGGATTTCTAAGATTTTTTCCTCATCAGTTTTGTTGTACATACCTAGCATTATACTTATTAATCAATTTAGTTGTCTTGCGGAAAGCACCAGGCAGCCATGGTATCTTTCTAGCCCAACTTTCACTTTTTCATCCGGCTCTTCATCGACAACCACTATTTTAATTTTTCCGATTTTAAAAATCAGACCGGAACGGACCTTAGTCAGTTTTCTTGCCCCCAATATTCTTTTATGCAAGCCATCACCGTCCCGCCCCGACGAGAGTGGTTTTTTGTCAATTTCATCGCCCACCAATAACTCCGCCTGAACTTCCTCTCCCAAACCATCTCCAATCCAAGCATCAGGATTAATACCAACCACACAGCTTGAAATCTCAACTGGTTCATCAGTCAAACCATTTTGCGACAAGAGGTCATCCAATCGTGACATGAATCGCAAATAATGATATGCCGTGTTGACCAAGTCTTCCTTATCGACAATTTTTTCCCAGGTTAACTTCGCCCGCTCCACCACAGCTCTTTTTTCAACCGCTATTTTTTGACCGTACGTCAATTCATCATTCATGTCTCCTCCCCGCTAAGAAATTTTTTTGAAAATTTCATCGCTTTCTCCAAGTAGGCCAGGGAATAATTTTCGTCCGTGGCGTGCATCCGGCAGTCTTCATTGGCAAGAGGCACCAGCACACAGGGAATCCGGAGAATTTCGGAAAACAAAGTAACGATTGGCAAGCCGCCACCGGAAAACTTAAAGAAACATTTTCTTCCATAAATCGTTTCGAGTAAGTTTTTCGTTCGATTGACCTCATCGTTTTTTAGATCAAGTTTGACTCCCCGGAAAGGGTTTTCCATCTGAAGAGTGAACTCGGCGTAGTCGGGAAGTACTTTCGTTATAAATCGCTTTACCGATTCCAAGACCTTCGCGTTATCCTGTGACTCGACCAGCCGGAAATTAATTTTCGCCATCGCCTTCCCGGGAATACTATTTCGGTACCCTTCACCCATATAGCCCGCTTGTAATCCAGTTACCTGAATCGTCGGCGTCAGCCCCGTTTGGGTAACCACGTCTTCGATTCCTTTATCCAACGTCAGCCGTTTTACCCCGGCAATTGAAAGGTAGTCTTTCTCATCGAACGGAATGGTCAGATTATTAGTTTTCAAGGTGGCATCAACCTCATCGACATCATCATAAAATCCGGGCACGGCTACGCTTCCATCTTCATTGAATAGACTGGCAACCATCCTCGTCAGCTCGTGAGCGGCAGATGGGACAGCTCCGCCATAAATACCTGAGTGCAGGTCCGTCTTTGACGTCGTAATCGTCAGAGTCGAGTTAAAACCACCCCGGAATCCGGCTTCGATTACCGGACACTCGATATTCATCTCACCATCCGAGATCAGACAAAAATCGGAGAGTAATAATTCCTTGTTGTCACTGACAAATTTTTCCATCAGACTTGATCCGGTTTCCTCATCTCCCTCGATCATGAATTTGACATTGAAGGCCAGATTTTTTTCTTTGATTAGCTCAAACACATTATTAATGTGAATTAATACCTGACCCTTGTTGTCCACCACGCCCCTTCCGAACAATCGGTCATTCTTTTCCGAAAGCTCAAAGGGTTGAGTACTCCAGCCATCCTCGAGATTTGCCGGCTGGACATCGTAGTGGCCATAAATCAAACAGGTCGGCAGTTTCTTATTCACCACATAATCGGCGGCGACGATAGGGTTGCCATAATTTCTAACAACTTTAACTACAAAACCCTTCTCGGAAAACAAGTCCGTCAGCCAATCCACCATTTTCTCGATCTCGGGCTTATAGACCGGATCGGTCGATACGCTTTTGATCGCGATCATTTGTTCTAACAGCTTCTTGTATTGCTTGTTTTGCATTTTATTTAGTAATTTTTAATCCAAAAAAAGACCTTCCCCGATTGGCCTCTTGGCTAATCTTGGAAGGTCTTTCTTGCTTTTTTATTCTTCGTTATCGGGAACCAACCAAAATAGCCTAGAGGGCCATAAAATGACGATACCAAGTCCGGTAGGTTTGGTTGGTTGACAACATTGGAATATACTACTACATTTTCTCCACCGTTTCAATTCCGAGGAGCGAGAGGCCGTTCTTAATCAATTGTCGAACACCGGTAGTGATTCCCAACCTGAACCCCTCGGGATCACCGCTCCCCAAAATCTGATGCTTGTTGTAAAAGGAATTAAATCTTTGAGCCAACTCGATTAGATAACTGGCAACCAATTGGGGTGCAAACCTTTGGGCTGCTTGGCTGATAACTTCCGGATAACGATAAACCCATCTCATGATCGCCATTTCCTCATCGTTTTGCGCGACCGAGTCATTAGATTGTTTTTCATCAGCGACTTTATTAATCACACTTGAACATCTAGCATAAACGTATTGCAGATAGGGTCCGGAGTCTCCCTCCAGATTTGTCATCCGCTCGGGATCATAAACAATATCTCCCCCGATTGCCTGTTTCAGGACTGTATATTTCAGCGCCGAAATAGCCACCTTATCTGCCACGTTTTCTTTGTCATCAACTTCCCTATCGCCAATTTTTTTAAGGACGACTTCATGCAATTCATTGAGCAGACCTTCTCCTGTGATTATATTGCCTGTCCGACTACTCATTTTGCCAGACTTCAGTTTCATCAGTCCGTGGGAAATATGGGTGGTCCTGCTTGCCAAATCGGGGTAGAGCAACGACATCACTTTCAAAACAACTTTAAAATATTCATTTATCTCATTGGCGGTCACGATGAAGGATTTGTCGTAAGCCCATCTTTCAAACTTCGTTTTCGCCAACCCCAAATCCTTTGCCTCATAGGTTGGTAGGCCTAATTTATTTCGAAAAACCCGAGTGTGTAAACCATATTTTTCTCCTGCAAAAATTATGGCTCCTTGCGATTCTTCCAGAACACCTTTTTCTAATCCCTCTTTTACTACTTCAAGTCCGACTCTGCCCGCCTCGCTCTCAAAAAAATATTCGTCAAACTTTGTCCCCAATCTTACATAGATCGACTCGAAATAATCGAGGCTCCATTTTCGTCCATTATCATAAAGCGCATTTATCTTTTCATTCGATCTGTCATATATAGTTTTATTAAGAGTGTTTATTTCTTCCTTCGCCGATTCGTCTTCTTCGTATTTTGTCGCTCCGAAAGCATATGATTTCCCCAAATAATTAACCTTCTCTTCTAGATCTTTTTTCGCCAAGTCTTCATAATCAATTCCGTCTTGTTGCATTTTCTTCCGCCATCCCCAGATCGATTTTGCTACGTGCAGCCCCACGTCCCCTTGATAATTTGCTCTTTTAACTTCTGCCCCTGATGCGCCAACTAACCTAGCCAAACTCTCCCCTATCGTATTACTCATCAAATGACCGATGTGAAATTCTTTAAAAGGATTTGGGTCCGTAAACTCGACCATTATTTTTTGACCGGAAAGATTTCGGTTAGTACCGTAACCATCCTTTTCCGAGGTAACTTTAGAAAGTTCCTCAGCCAACCAGTCTTTTTTCAGCCAGAAATTTATAAATCCAGGGCCAGCGATCTCTACTCTCTTTGTATCAATGACTTCTTCTAGCTCTACCTTGTCGCGAAGTTCGGAGACGATTTTTTCTGCCAGAACCCTCGAACTTTTCTCTCCAAGTTTAGAAAAAGCAACCAGGCAAACATTGGTGGCAAAATCGCCGTGAGACTCATCTGCCGGGTGTTCCACCACAAAGTTAATCTCGTCTCCAACGATTTTTTTCAGTACCTCCCTAATTACTTCTGCTGGTTTCATCACCTCTTATTCTAATGCACCGGTTAAAAATTTCTCCGCATCCAATGCAGCCATACAGCCAAATCCAGCTGCCGTGATCGCCTGCTTGTAGCGCAAATCAACCACGTCTCCGGATGCAAACACTCCCGGTACACTTGTTTGAGTCGGTGCTCCGTGGAGCCAAACCTCCTGATTATTCGTCGGCTTGCTGGTCGTCATGTTCGTCACAATGTATCCCATCTGGTCCAGCTCCAGCTGACCCTTAAAGAGATCACTGTTGGGCATGTGTCCCACCGCTACAAACAGACCCTCCGCCGGCAATTCCTTTGTTTCACCCGTCCTATTATCCTCTACCTTTATCTTTTCCAATTTGGTTTCACCAATCACTTCTACCAGTTCGGTATTCCACAAAACCGGAACTTTTTTCGTTAGTAGAACTCTATCCTGCATGATCTTACTTGCCTTAAAACTGTCTTTTCGATGAATGATTGTCAGTTTGTTCGTATACATCGAAAGTGTCAGGGTATCTTCCATCGCCGAGTCGCCCCCGCCAACTACATAGACGGTTTTTCCCTTGAAAAAAGCTGCATCGCAGGTCGCACAGGTTGAAACCCCGCGACCAAAAAGTCTTTCCTCTCCGGCTCCGGTCATCCTCGGTGATGCGCCCAGAGAAATAATTACAGTTTTAGCTAAGTACTCGGTTTCTCCTACCCAAACTTTTTTTACTTGTCCCGAAAAATCAACCTTGGTGACATCCTCATTTTTCACTTCGGTGCCGAACTTGATCGCCTGGTCGCGCATCTGTTGCATCAGGTCCGGTCCCTGAACACCGTTGGCAAAGCCGGGGTAATTTTCTACCAAGGTCGTCCACATTAGCTGTCCACCGGCTTTTTCACCTGCAAGAAGTAGGGGTGAGAGAGTTGCTCGGGAGAGATAAATTGCCGCCGTGTATCCCGCGGGGGCGCCCCCAATGATGATTACATTACGGACCGTTTCGTTTGCCATTTTAGCTGACCTTTTTAATCATCTCCTCGTATCCGCCTCTGCCGCCAAAGCCAACTTTCCGCTCGATCTCTTTTCCTTCCTTGAACATAATCACGGTCGGAATGCTCTGCACTCCGTACTTCGCCGCCGTGGCCACGCTCGCGTCGACATCGACTTTACCGATCAGAATCTTATCTTTGTACGTCTCCGAAAGTTCATCGATGATCGGTGCCGCCATTCGGCAGGGGCCGCACCACTGTGCATAGAAATCAACCAAAACTGGTAATGAACTCGCCAGGACCTTTTCTTCGAAGTCCGCGTCGGAAAAATGTATTGCTGCCATAATTTTTGCTACTTAATAATTATAAGAACCTCTTCAATAGTTTTGTCGACTCTTCCTTTGTGCAGCTGCTGGTTGCGTCTGCCAGAACGGTTCGCCCGACACTTTTTAACGAACTCATCGCCGCCACGATCTGGGTCATGACACTATCACAGCTTTTATCTTCGTCGATCATCTTGGCGATTCCATTCACCTGCCCCCCAATTCGCGCCAGCATCACCTCCAAGTTTCTTTTTTCTTCAATCGTCATAAATATCAATATACCCACCGGGGTATATCCTGTCAATACCAATTATCTGGTAAAACGCAATCCCCACCAAAAGGTCACTGCCAAGACGATCGGTAAAACTAAAACGCTAAAATACCAAACGATTCTTCCGAATCTCACTCCGCCAAACTCAGACAAACGGACCAAGATGGCAAATCCCAGGAACCAACCTACCAGCAGTCCGCCACCCGGTAGTTCGGGATGAGCTAGCGCCGCCTCTCCCCCAACTTTATACCAACTTAACCAGCCATTCATTTTCATTACAAAGACATGCAACACCGTCAGCCCCACGGCCAGACGTAAACCCCAGTTCTGAAGCCGCCACCACCTCTCCGGTCCAATAATATTCTCCATCTTATCGTTAGAAATAAAGAAAAGTATTATCAATATGATCAAGCCAGCTAAACCAAAAACGGTAGGCCAATTAAATGTTGAAAAGTAACGCGCCAATGGGAACTTCGATGGCAGAAAAAAAAGCGAGACTGTTCCATGGACCAGAGCCAAGAAAAACGCTACTATTCCGATTTCCTTTCGGTACTGGAGGTAACGGTCAAAAACATTGAAGAAACGACTTAAGGGCCCCAAAATAAAAATTATCGAGAGGAGTATCGCCGCGTCCCCGGCAAAGACTTTATTGGCGATATAGAGATCGTAAAAACCCCGTCGATAAAAAATATATAGCGAAAGACTAACGAAAACAGGAATTGCCACTGCCAGCGCCCCCCCATATTGTTTCAGTTGGAATTTCCAGTCAATTTTCATTTCTCAATACTATAGAAACCAGATAATTAATAAATAGAATAGAATGCTTCCCCTGACAAACCAGTCTATTTCGATCTTGTTGATCTTTTTGACTTGCCAAAACCAGAGCTCCACCTCGCGCTCACCTCCAAAATAATCCCAGGCCAAGTCAAAGATCAGATGGGTCCCCAAACCCAAAACCAAACCCCGGGAGAAACCGTTTGCCACCGATGTTGCCGTAAAAATAGCCAGTGCTATCCAGATCACCAGGAACAAAGCGCTTCTCATGACCAGTCGTTTCTGTTTCTCCCTTTCCGAAAAAGCCAGCGCCAGTCCGGCAACCAGCTGTCCTTTACCAAACAACTCTTTTATTTTTACGCTTAGAACTTCTTCGTGGTTGCTGGCAAAGGCATAGACCAGTCGATCGGCGAAAACGAATAGAAAGCCCACCACTCCTCCCAGCCACCACAAAGGCAGGTCAACATTGACAAGGGTCCCTCCGGAAAACCATCTGGCGACTGTCAAAACCAAAAGGACTGCAAATAACACTATCTGATGCCAAAGTAACTTATTCCTCACTATAGAAATAGTATCACTCTTTCATCCGGGAGAGCGCCATCGAAAGTATCTTCGCCACACCCTCTCCATAGGTATATCCGGCACGCCTGATCGATCGCACCAATCCACCAGAGGTGGTGATATCAGGATTCGAGTTCACGTCCAAAATATAGGGTATGTTGTCCCTCACTCGGATATCGATTCTGGCATAATCCCTCAGGCCGAAAAGTTTGTAGGCAGAAATCGCCAGGTTCTCCAACTTCTTTTTCATCAAGGAAGATAGTGGCGCCGGACAAACCACCTCCGTCCCTACATATTCTTTCGATCCCTCTCTCCATTTCGCATCAAAACTACAAATTCGGTCATGATAGTCATCAAAACCTGCGTAATCAATCATCCCAATCGGCAGTGCTTCCGGTTTTTTATTTCCCCAAATCGCTACATTATATTCATTCCCCTCAATAAAATCTTCGACGATGACTCCGTGAGGACCGTACATCTCCAAGATGTACTCGACCCTCCTGTGAAGTTGTTCTTCATTGTCTACCACTGCGTCCCGGGTAATCCCAGTGGAACAATGTTCCATCGCTGGTTTTACCAAAGCGGGGAAAGTTGTCCAGCCATTCGGTTCCAAACTTTCATAGATTTTCGTCTTGGGTGTCAGAACCCCTTTTTCGAGCATTATTCTTTTCACTCTGACCTTATCAATAGTCTCTCTCAGACATTTTGCATCACAACCGGTAAAGACAAATCCCATTTTTTCCAAATGTTCCGGAATAGTCCAATAATCGGTTCCATCGTTGCCGTAACTTTCTGTCCAATTAAAAATTACCGTTTCTTTCGGATCAAATTCTGCAAAACATTTTTCTACCGGGCCGATCACCTTCTTGATAGACACATTCGTGAGCCCCATATCTTTTAATTCCGAAGTCAATTCATCCACTGACAACTTGGAAAGCAATTTGTCTTCCTCGGTCCAGTCATCCATCTCGGTGTAAATCAAAAGAATCTTTTTCCTTCTCAGGTCTGTCCCATCACCATCATCCATTTTATTTTGTCTATCATAAATACATTGATGAATCAATTAATATTTTCATCAACATTTTAAACAGCAACTTAATTATCACACATAAATAATACGTGTCAACAAGGGAAACTCGAATAAAATACTTCAAGCGAAAGATGTGCAACGATTAGGCGGCGATGGACTCCAAAAACTGTAGCCGTGCCGACGCCGCGTCAACAGTGAATTTCGCTTTTATTCCATTAGGCAATGACAAAAATCTTTGCGGTTTTTGCAGTTTTGGAAATCTTTCTTCCAACCAGTTCGGTTCCAGGTGATGACCAAAATCAGACAACTGAGCCAAAGGCATGCCGGCGCTCCGGAAACGGATCCTTCCTTCTATTAGTGCTTCCGGGGTTACTTTCTTCCCCCAAACCGGATATGAATATTCACCGATACCGACAAATCTTCCCAATATAATTCCTTTAATTCTATTTGCCCGCTTGTGATTAAGAATCATATCAATCTGTCTTTGCAGGGTAGATTTCTCGATCCACCAGTCTTCCAAACCAAGGATGAGGTCCCCCGCCCCGTGCATCAGCGGATCATATCGTGTTCCCAAAGTGACAATCAAGCTTTCCAAATTGGAGACCAGAAGAGTCCCTTCAACCTCTCCGGGAATAAAACTTTTCCAATTTGCATCACTGCCGATCTCCAAACCGATTTCCCCAAACAGCATCCGTCGGAGCCAGGTCTGACTTTTTTCGTCCTTTTCGGCCAAACCGGAAAAGTTTGGGCCTTGAATGGAAGCGATTCGAAAACTGGCCAAGGCATTTAGCAGAACGCAGACATCGGAGTAACCGATAAACCACTTGGGGTTCTGGCGTAGTTTTTGGACCACTTCTTTGGTGAATACCGGCAGAACCTCGGTGGCCGCATAGCCGCCCTCCGCCGCCCAAATGACTTTCACTTCCGGATCATCGATCATTTTCAAAATGTCCTCACGCCTCTCTTCGGGTGTCCCGGCGGCGAAGTCTCCCACCATCGAGAAAAGGTGTTTTCCCAACCGGGCCTTAAGTCCCCAGTCCTGGATCATTTTCACCCCCGCTTGGATATATTTCTTTTCGATCGCATCCGACGGGGCGATTACCCCGATGACGTCTCCTTTTTGGAGTGCCGATGGCTTTACAAAACCGCTCATGAGGCTATTATAACCCAAAAAACCGGCAGAATTAGTGCTCTATATCAATGTTTTAAGCCTGTTTCAAGGCTAAGTTAGCAAATTTTCGGGAAGCTAAGGTCCAAAACGGTTAGCTTCAGCCAGTTGGCCTCTCCAGCCACGAAATTTTTGCTCTTTTCGAGGCTGACAGCGAGACCAAAATCCCCGCGGGCAGGGAAAAATTGTCCTCTTTTAGTTTCCCCTGGTTGTAATGCCAATGGCTGGGATGCCCAAAATAGTCTATCGATACCAACGGCAGAGACCCTCGACGTAGGAGTTTCTCACGAACCAAAGACACAAGGTCCTGCCTCTTCGCCCACTTTGGATATGACCCCTCTAGCATCAGGCTGAATCTCCCCAAGACTAGTCCCGCGATCCGCCCAAATTTCTCATGGTCGAAAAGTGTTTCAAATTGGCGTGACAGTGTCGACCAGTTTTGTTTCCAGTCCTCCACCACCAAAATTATTTTATCGTCACCGTGCAAAATCGGGTCATATTTTGTCCCCAAGTTCGCGACCAGACTATCCAGATTAGAAACCAACAAGCGGCCTGCTGCCTCACCCTCGATAATCACTTCACCCCTATCCGGAAAAAAAATTTCGTTCCCGAAAAGCAGACAGTGCAACCAGGCAATACTCCCGGGTTTCCAATATGTTAGTCCCCAGATGTTCGGCCCCACAATCGATGCGATACCGTTGGCAAACAAACTATTCGTAAAGACACCAACGTCAGAGTAACCGATCAGCCATTTTGGATTTTTTCTCAAATGTTCTATCTCCCTTTCTCCCAAGACAGATCGGATTTCCGGCGCGGCATACCCACCCTCAGCCGCCCACAAGGCGTTTACTTCTTCGTCAAAAATCATTGACCGTAGGTCTTCCACCCGTTGCTCTCTCGTCCCGGCCATAAAATCTTCCACTCTTTCAAAGATATGTTTCCCGTACTTCACTCTCAATCCCCAACCCTTAAGCACTCTAATCCCTTCATCAAAATGACGCCGCGAAAACCAATCTGATGGGGCAAAAATCCCTACCGTATCCCCCTCCTTCAAAGCCTTTGGTTTTATAAAGTCCATACCCACATCATATAATACTAGCTATGTTTGAATTCAAAGTCACCGGAAAATTACTGGGGCGCGGTCGAACCGGCGTCTTCACCACTCCACACGGAGAGATCCACACCCCGGTTTTTATGCCGGTCGGCACTCACGCCTCAGTCAAATCAGTAAATCCGGCGGAGTTGGCAGAGATGAAGGCTCAGATAATCCTCGCCAATAACTACCATCTCTTCTTACGCCCCGGTAGCGATATCATCGCTGCACTGGGTGGCCTTCATGCATTTATGAACTGGGACAAACCCATCCTCACTGACAGCGGCGGCTTTCAGGTCTGGTCTTTGGGCCAGGGAAAGGCTGGCCTGGCCAAGATCAAAGATGACGGCGTCGAGTTCCGCTCCCACCTCGATGGCGGGATCAACTTTCTCTCCCCGGAAACTGCCATCGACTCCGAAGTGAAGCTCGGCGCTGACATCATCATGGCTTTTGACCAGTGTACCAGCGACAAGGCGGAGAAAAATGAGGCCCGCACTGCTCTCGAACTAACCAACGACTGGCTCGTCAGAAGCAAAAACGAATGGCAGAAACACGACCCACAGAAACAAGCTCTCTTTGGCATCATCCAGGGAGCGCTCCATGAAGACCTCCGGGGCGAAGCTGCTGAGTTTGTCGTAGCGCAAGATCTTCCCGGCATTGGTATTGGCGGTGAAACCATCGGTTACAACATGACCGGCACCAGGCAGGTGCTCGACTGGATTGTCGATTACTTACCCGAAAACAAACCCAGACATGCCATGGGGCTGGGACTCAAACCCTCAGACGTCCTCGTCGCCATTTCCCTCGGCATTGATATGTTCGACTGCGTTGCCCCCACCCGATTGGCCCGAAACGGCGCCCTCTATACTGGCAAGGTGACCAAGAAAAATAAGGAGTACTGCTTCGAAAGCGAACACGAAAACGAAAGAATCAACATCGAAAACAAAGAATTTGAAACCGATACCGGCCCAATCGACGCCGATTGTGACTGCACCACCTGTCAGCATTTTACCCGCGCTTACCTGCATCACCTTTATCGCGCCAAAGAACTGCTCTACTATTCCCTGGCCAGTGTTCACAACCTCCGCATGATGCTAAAGATCGTCGAGGAAGCCAAAAAGTTTGCTTCTAATGTCTAAAGAAATCCTACCCAGTAATCTCCCCAGGATCGAAAAAGCCAACAACTGCCTTGCCAGTTCGCTGAGTACTATTGTCAACATTCTCGATCAAAATCTTCACCTCGATCCCTACCGCATCATGGAAGTTATGAGCAATACCGATTCTTATTGCACCGCCAGTCTTTTTGCCTTATTTGCCGAAAATGGCAATATCGATATTAATCACGAAGTTGTCGAAGTTCCCAAGAAGAAAAAATTGCTTTTTCAGATTCTTCGTCAAGCCCTTCAGGGAGGAGCTGTCTGTGAACTTTGCGTCGAAACAACCAATTGGGTCGAAATCACTCATGGTCCGACTCCTTCCAAAGACGAAGGATTTCATTCAATTGTTATCTTTGGTTATTATCAGCCGGAAAATTTTGTTGAATCAGGTTATTTTTATGTTGCCGATTCTTATCATCAAGGGCATTTATTTATTGGTTGGCATGATTTATTTAAATGCTTATGCCTAGAAAAAAATAATCTGGTTGCTATCAATCTTTTTGGACTTTGCCTTGATCATGCCGGGCTGATACCGCAGTTTGGCGTCACCGAAGAATACATCAAAAAGACAGAACAGAAAAAAATTCTCGAAAGGATCCCCAAAAAAGGCAATCCGAAACAAAAATTGAATTATCTGCTCAAACCTAGGCGATCAACATCGCGTCGCCAAAGCTAAAAAAGCGATAATCGTTTTCAATCGCGTGCGCGTACGCCTTGCCGATCAGGCTTCTTTTGAAACTGGTGAACCTTTCTTTTGTATTCGGCAGGGAGACAAAGGCTGACACCAACATCAAT
>Ga0209541_10011516_pt1 | contig 13828 bp, 20 predicted proteins | sample RifCSPlowO2_01_FD_184027 | JGI IMG/M metagenome (GOLD analysis project Ga0209541, IMG submission 184027) | Groundwater microbial communities from Rifle, Colorado - Rifle CSP2_plank lowO2_0.1 (SPAdes) (version 2) | ecosystem: Environmental > Aquatic > Deep subsurface > Groundwater | place...
CGGTTCCGCCTATGGCGGAAAGATGTCTGTGACCCTGCCGGGATTTGAACCCGGGTTTTTGGGATGAGAACCCAATATCCTAAGCCGCTAGATGACAGGGCCTTAAGCGTATTTTATCCGATTTGAAGCCAAAAAACAATTTCAGTTGTTAACGGTTAAAAACGCAGGACGATAGGGAAGGGCTTCTTTTCTTTTTTTAACTCCGATCATAGGCCATTTGGTAAGAGCCTCTTTCAATACTTCATCAAGTCGTGCAGCAAAGACAAATTTTATGTCTTTTTGCACATTCGCCGGAATGTCCTCCATATCCTTTTTGTTGTCCTTGGGTAAAACTATTGTCTTTAATCCCGCACGATGCCCCGCAATTACCTTTTCTTTAACTCCGCCTATTTCCAAGACGCGTCCGCGAAGTGTAACTTCCCCAGTCATTCCGACATTTCTTTTAACCGGTGTTCCTGTCAACGCAGAGACTAAAGCTACCGCCATTGCAGTTCCGGCAGATGGACCGTCCTTGGGAACCGCTCCCTCAGGAACGTGGATGTGAACGTCAAGTTTTTCGCCGAAGTTTTCTTTCAAACCAAGGTCAGCCCAGTGAGCCTTTGCCCAAGTAAAAGCGGCTTTTGCGGACTCTTTCATAACACTCCCAAGCTGCCCTGTCAAAGTCAATTTTCCGCTACCGGGCATTAATGCCACTTCAATGAATAAAATTTCTCCGCCTGCCGCCGTTACCGCAAGACCCGTCGACATCCCCACTTCATCTTTTTTCTCGGCAATTTGAGAGGAAAATTTCTGGGGGCCAAGATGCTTTCTAATATCCGAGGCTTTGATCTCTTTCGGAAATTTTTTACCTTCGGCTACAAGCCTGGCAATCTTTCTTAAAATGGTTGCAAGATTCCTCTCCAAGTCCCTTACTCCCGCCTCTCTTGTATATCGATTAATAACTTCGTCCATCGCTTTTTTAATAATCGACAGATTTTTATTCTCCAGTCCGTGCATTCTTATCTGTTTTGGCCATAAGAAATCTTTGGCTATATGGTACTTTTCATCCTGAGTGTAACCCGGAAAACGGATTACCTCCATTCTGTCACGAAGAGCCGCCGGAATTTTTTCAATAACATTTCCTGTGCAGATAAACATAACCTGACTTAAATCAAAAGCAACTTCTAAATAATGGTCGGAAAATTCCTTATTCTGCTCCGGATCTAGCGCTTCGAGAAGTGCCGAAGAAGGGTCGCCCCTAAAGTCGATGCCAATTTTATCAATTTCGTCAAGCATAAAGACGGGGTTTTTTGTTCCTGCATTCTTTATCCCTTGAATAATTCGCCCCGGAAGAGCTCCAACATAGGTTCTTCTATGACCTCTTATCTCTGCTTCATCACGAATACCCCCAAGAGACATTCTTACAAATTTTCGGCCCAGTGCCCTTGCAATTGATTTTCCTATTGAGGTTTTTCCGACGCCGGGTGGACCTATAAAACATAAAATTGTAGGCTGCGATTCATCAAGTTCAATCTTTGTCTTTTTATTCTTTTTAACAACGCCGTCCTTCTTTATCTGCATCACCGCCAAATATTCAAGTATTCTTTCTTTTGCTTTCTTAATACCATAGTGATCGTTCTCTAAAATTTTAGCCGCCTTGGCTATGGAAACATTATTGGGAGTAGCTTTACTCCACGGCATATCGGTTAACCAATCAAGATAGTTTCTGATATAGCCTCCTTCAGGGTTGTGGGGTGACATCTGAGCAAGTTTTTTTAGCTCTTTTTCGGCTTTCTCTCGAACGTCTTTGGGCATGCCTGCATCTTTTATTTTGATTTTATATTCTTTGAGTTCATCGGTTGATAATTCACTCTCATCAATTTCACCCAATTCTTCCTCAATGGTCTTTTTCTTCTCCCTTAGCATTGCTTTCCTCATTTGGTCCTCAAAACGCCTCTGGGTTTTGGAGGAGATTGATCTCTCCAGTTCAAGTACATTTATCTCGTGGGAAAGATAATCCAATACTTTTTCTAGGCGGGTTTTCAAAGAGGTTGTTTCAAGGAGTTCTTGCTTAATTTTGGTCTTTATGTCAAGAAGGGAGGCAATCTGATCGGCCAATTCTTCAGGTTCGACTTTCCCTGAAACAAGTCTCATTACGGCCATAATTTCGGCACTCTTACCAAGATTGATTGCTTTTTTGAAAAGGTCGGAAACTTTATTCGCCAAAGCCTCAATCTCACTTCCTTGTTCACCGACTGTTGAAATTTCTTCAACTTTGGCTACTAAATATGGTTCCTTTGAAACTAATTCAATGAGTTTGATTCTCGCCTGACCCCTGACTACTGCATGAATTTCCCCTTCTGTCGACATCATTTGGGTAATTGTGGCTATAGTTCCTACTTTGTATAAATCTTCGCCTCCCGGGTCGGGCATTCTTGCGTCTTTTTGAGTAAAAATTCCCACAACCCTATCTTCCTGATAAGCATTATTTACCGCAACAACACTTTTCTTCCTGCCAAAAGAAAGGACCGCGTCTGTATGAGGAAAAACAACCGATCCCCGGATAGCAACAATAGGAATCTGTCTGAAAGCCTTTATCTGATTTAACTCGGTTTTTGTACCTTCTTCTCCCATATATCAAATCGTATTTTAGCAGTCTACAGTCCTAATTGCTAAAAGTCAAGCCCCGCACCTCACTTTACAAACTTCCCCAAGTGAAGTTTTTCAATAACATTTGCCGTCATTATTCCTATTAATATACCAACAAGTACATCTCCCAGATAGTGAACATTTCCTAGAATCCTTCCCCAAGCTACGATTGCCGCAAAAAGTATAAACCAAATGCCGGTTTTCTTATCGTGAAGCCAAATACTGGTGGAAAGGGCAAAAGCAGCTGCCGCATGGAAAGAAGGAAAAGAATGATCTTGCGGAATGGTCAAAGTTAAAGGCGGGAAACCATTATTTAAAAACGGCCTCGGAATTGGAAGTAAACTCTTTATCACCTCAGTGAAAACCCAAACCAGACCCACTGCCATTAATGCGTGTAATACTTGTTCTTTTTTAATTCGTCCGTCGATAAGCCATAAAAAAAGTAAACCCAGAAACATGATGTAGATAAAAACACTTGCCAAAAAGGCGATAGCTATCGAAGAACTACTGGATAATACTGCAGGATTCATAGCATGCGAATAGCGCAAGAGTTGCCTACGGCAACTCCTATTCGAATGCGCCCACACGAATATTCGGATAATTCGGTTGGCATTCGTAAATTAGGGTCGCTTTTGTTATTCATGTATTACTATCCTTGTCCCAGAATTCCCATCGTCTGCATAAACCGTTGATTTTCCTTCGGGAAGGACTGGGGAAGTCCAATAGTAAAGCTCCTTTGCAACCTCAGTCGGAAGATTCACGCAACCATGGCTTCTCTGAGTTCCGAAATCGTTGTGCCAATAAGTTCCGTGAAGTCCGTAACCCCTCCAGCCGGGAATTTCGCTATTTTGAAAATACATTACATAAGGTACATTCGGAAGATAATAATAATGCTTCCCCGAACCTCCTTCCATTTTAGTTGCACGAAGTTTTATCCAGATTCGAAATTCTCCAGTAGGGGTCGGCCACCAAGGCAGGCCTGTCGAGACCAAAGTCTCCAAGAAAAGTTTGCCTCCGTCCCAAGCTTTCAATTTTTGCTCAGAAAGGTCTACCTCAATCCATCTTTCCTCGTTTGCCACTCCCAGAACGTGAGAAGAATTTATGTCAAAAACCAGCTCGGGAATATTAATTTCACTACCTTCAAAATAGGCGGTTCGTTCCTCTCCCCTGACAATTCCTGAAAGATTGCCAGATTTTAACGAAGAATAGAGCTCTCCAACTCCCTCTACTTTTGCAAATTTACCTTTGAAACCTAAACCAAGTACTACAAAGGAAATTATAATCACCGTGCTAGCTGCTAAAATAATCAGAAAATTCGTTTTCATTGAATTTGTAAATCTTGAATATAATTAGGATACATTACACTTGTTTGTTTTTACAAGTAGAGGCGGTATACTAAATCTTGAAATGGGATTAAAACACTCTACTGCTAAAAGCTTTGAATATGCATTTGGCGGCATTAAAACAGCCCTCAAAAACGAACCCAATTTAAAAATCCACACCTTTTTTGCTCTTTTGGCAATATCTTTTGCTGCGGTCTTGCACGTAAGCACTATTGAGTGGCTACTTTTGACCTTTACAATCTTTTATGTGATAACTTTAGAACTTTTAAATTCCGTTCTTGAAGCATTGGTCAATTTGGTCAGTCCTGAAATCCAACCTTTTGCAAAGACCGCAAAAGATGTTTCAGCAGCTTGTGTTCTTCTGGCAGCGATTATGTCTGTAATCGTCGGCCTCGTAATCTTTATTCCAAAAATCCTAGGATTTCTTTAAAATACTTATTTTAGTAAATGTAGTTGAATAAAAGATATTCAATATCCCCAACGTCAAAATATACAAACTTAATCATTCAATTTATATCTTTCCTAAAACTAACCTCAAACTCATTTCTGTATCTTTTAAATGTAATTTTCGCCAAACGAAAAATAGAATTTTGTCCTAAAATACAAGGCCAAATTGGGTCGCTTCTTAAAAGAACATCAAATTTAATATCAAATTTATACCCCCAGTAAGTCCACCTCGGTAGGCTCACTTAAATAAAACTCGTACCCGCTGCCCACACCACCACCCTGCAATACTTGACTCGTATCTATTTCCAGTCTCGCCTGAATAGCCCAAGGATAACTTATTAATGAATTCGTTGCTCCTAAATCTACTAAAGCTTGTAATGGCTGAGGAATACCTTTCAGTCCTACAGGAATTGCTGGCATATTTACACCAAATATGGTAGGGGAGTATTTAACTGAAATCTGGGTAAAAAACTTTTTATCCTCTTTATTACCCGACATAGGTCTCTGTGGGTTGAGTGGGAATTCTTATTATCAAACCATTTTTAATATTACCAGTCTTTATTTTTTTAACCAATACATCTACCTCAGGAGAGTGTGCATAAATCCTTTTATAGTTTTCACCTACAGATACCCACTGTCCAGAGTATTTTTTAAATAATTTTTTTACCGAATTCGAAGACATATACTATTTCCCTCCTTAAAAAATCATAAAAACTTTTACTATAGATAATATATTATCATAATTTTTTAAAAAATTCTGCTGTAGGTGGGAAAAGATTGGCATCCGCATCTTTTGAAATAAAATTCAAATTCAATACCGAAAACAAACTTTCCATCTTCAAGCCTCCTCAATAATTTCTAAATCCTTATTAAACTTATGATAAGTAAATAAAACTTGATCATCTTTGGTTTCCAATACCAGCCGTATATGGCGCTTCAAATCCGGATAGAGTTTGGGGTCTTTTAATACTTCATCCAAAGGAATCCAAATTGGAGTTCCTTCATCCGATTCTTTAAGATCTCCTGAAAATTCAGTAGATTGAAAGATAAAAACTAAGTAAACCCTGTTCCTGTAAAAGTGATTGTGCGTGGCAACTACCTTCAGCACGGGATTAACAACTTTTATTCCTGTTTCTTCCCAAGTTTCCCTAATTGCAGCTTGCTGCGGGGTTTCATTAACTTCATGTTTTCCACCGGGAAGCATTAACCAACCTGGAAAATTCTCTAACTTCTCACTCCGCCTAATAAACAAACCTTTCCCATCTTTAACAACAAGCATATTTGTTGTCGAAACAAAATCGTAGTCGTTTTTCATAAATTAATTGATTTCTCAAATTGATAATGGGGGGAATCTGGTTGGGTTTGTACCATTTCTAACTTATTCCCTTCTGGATCAAAGAAAAACACTGTAAGATTGTTGTCCCGGAGTTTTAATATTTCAGAATCAAAAACGACACCCCTTTGCTCCATTTCTTTCTTGGACTTTGCCAAATCTTCCACTGTAAAGCTTATATGCCTAACTCCGACACTTTTACTATCGTCAAATTCCGGTCTTTTATCTCCTCCCATACATAATTCCAAATACTGCCCCTCTGAAATATGCAGATAAACTATCCGCAAACTTCCATCATCATTGTTTATTCTAAACGCTTCCTGAAATCCCAAACCATGGCAATAAAAATCAAGCATTTTATCAATATCTTTCGCCCTTATTGCAACGTGTCCAAATCGCATGACTATATTTTATCTCATTTCTAGCCTAAAAAGAACACTATTCACAGAAACTTAGAGAAGAATTGCGAGGATTCCAACCAGCAAACAATACCAGCCGAAGTATTTAAATTTACTCTTCAATAGAAGTTTTAAAACTAGGTAGATTGATAAAATTCCAAAAAGAAATGAAAAAATGAAACCTACAAAGTAAAGGCTTAAATTGCTATCTATTTGCCCGTGGTATTTTGAGAGTTGAAGTATGTTTGCGCCGGCTACAGCGGGTAGTGAAAGCAAAAAGGAAAATTCTGCGGCTTTTTCTTTTTTAACACCCAATCTGGTTGCCGCAAAGATTGTCGAACCACTTCTTGAAATACCCGGAACTATAGCAATTGCCTGCGCTATGCCAATAATAAAAGATTTAGTATTCTCAACTACTCCATCATTTTCTCTGTATCTATCTGTCAAAAAATTCATGACAGCAGTTATTATCAGAGCAAAACCTACGATTTGCCTATTTGAAAAAAGTCCTTCGAAAAAATCCTGAAAAAAATAACCCAAAAGGGCGGCTGGTATCGTCCCGATAATTAAAAGCATTAGGTAGTTTTTGTTAAACTTCAAAATCTGTTTTCTGAAATAAAAAATAACTGCAAAAAAGGTACCAAAGTGAAGAATTACGTCAAAAAGAACTCCAGGCTGACTAAAACCGGGGATTAGACTCTGGGCAAGAACCAAGTGTCCTGATGAGGAAACAGGCAAAAATTCCGTCAAACCCTGAAGAGCACCTAAAAAAATAGCATAAAAAAGATTCATTTCGTTAAAATATAAACCAAATTAGCTTTATCATCTGAAATAAATAAAACTCCGTCTTTATCAAAAATTAAGTCCACCGGCCTTCCTAAAACTTGCTTCCCCTTTATCCAGCCTGTTATAAAGTCTTCCACTTCCTCAACTTGCCCACCTTCTATATTAAGCTTCACAATCTTGTAACCGACCGGGCTACTTGAATTCCAAGATCCGTGAAATGAAGATAAAATATCTCCCTGTACTTCTTCGGGGAAAAGAGGCGAATCAATAAATGTCAAACCAAGCGGGGCAACGTGGGCAGGATAATCATAAAAAGAACCTTGAGTTTGGTCACAGTAGTTTAAATTACCTCCACCTTGGAATTTCGAATCCCGAATCTTTTTTCCGTAGCACCACGGCCAGCCATAGTCTTTCCCTTCCTCAATAAGATTTATCTCATCTGGAGGTAAATTGTCTCCTAAAAAATCTCGTCCCATCTCATTCCCCCAGATTTTCCCCTCACCGTCGAGGACAAAAAATACAGTGTTTCTCAAGCCTTTGGCAAAAACTCTAAAATTGCTTCCGTCAAGATTAGAAATTAAAATTGTAGCTCTGCGAAAGTCTTCTTCAACACAAACATCGCAAGATGAACCCACACTTACAAACAATTTGTCCTCGAACACTTTTATTGTTCGCGTGAAATGCCTTCCCCCACCAGGCAGCGAAAATAAAGTCCTGGGGTTCTGCAATTTAATGTTAGACGGATCATAATCGTAACGAACAACTTTATCTGTCTCAGCAATAAATATCTTATCACCGGCAAAATCTATCCCGTGTGGCCTATCAAGACCTCCTATTACTTCCACCAGGGCATCCGCGATTCCATCTTCATTCTTATCGGGCAAGGCAACAATTTTTCCGGCCGAAGGAATTGAGGCAAGAAGTACTCCACCCGGATCAAAAGCTAAAACTCTCGGAGCACCAACTTTCTTTAGATCTGCAAATACCGCTATTCTAAACCCTTCGGGTATATTAAGAGGAAAATCCAAATCCGATCCTTGAGGAAGTAATTTTGTTATATCTTGGGAAGGCGAGGAAAGTTGATTCATAACCACACTTGGGTCAACGTGGTAAAAATTTTTGATAAATAAATATAATCCAAAAAGCACTATACCCAGTAAAAACACTATCGCTACCAATCTCTTCATGCCATTATTTTACAACTTCAAGAACTTAAATATAATAACTATTAATGAGTCGATCGTAAGTGGAATTATTAAAAAAAGGTCGGATGTTTTAAAGGCCATTATCAACTCTTTAGACAATACAATCCTCTCATCAAGAATAGGTAATCTTATTTCTAATAGGTACCCTAATCCGAAAATAATCGCAACGAGTATAAAAAGTTCTAAGGCTCCTTCCAAATCTTTTTTGCTTGTAAACATGGTGTTCCCGATGGCAAATATCAGATAGCCGGTTATTAACATATAATATGGATTTAACGAAAGATTATTTTGGCTAAGATAATATAAACCACCCAAAATAAGTAAAGCGCCTACAATAAAAGGGGCGACCCCAATTAAAAATCTTCTTACAGGATCTACTTTAGCAATTCCAACACTTCCCAACTTAATACCGTCCTCTTGAACTTGAGGCAAAAATTCTACTTCTCCGAAAGGCACTAAAAGAAAAAGCGCGGCTAAAATATGCGAAGCCTCATGAACAAATGTCCCGGGGAGAAAAACGATTGCCAAAAGATAACTAGCTATATTTTTGTTTTTTGTTAATCTTAAAAAAAATCTATAGATTAAAGCAGTAAGCCTTTTGGCCAAAAAATAAAGTAGAATCAATTCAAGGAAAAAGAATATTAGATAGAGCATGGATTTAAGTGTACCAATTATTCGTGTCTATTCGCATCATTCGTGTATTTTCGTAGATTAGTATCGCGTTAATATGCTAAAGTTTAATTATGAAATTGAATTTTCCCAAAAGTAAGCTTAGAGCGCCTAAATTCCGTTTTGATAAGCATGTTCCCATAATTCTTGTCCTATTGATCATAATCGGAGCTGGAATATATTTTTACAATAATAAAACTGCAAATCTTCAAAATCTAATCGCAAACCTGACTCAAGATAAAGATAAAAACCTTACAGAGTTGGAAAGGATTTCAAAAGAGCTAGAAGAACTCAAAAATCAAGATCAGCTTAAACGAAATGAGGAACTACAAACAGAAATCAAAAACATTGAAAAAACGTATGATAATGCCGTTACCGTTTATGAAAATCTTCTAGATTTTAAAGCAAAAGCCAAAGATACCAAATCACTGGATACTCAATTTGCTAAAGCGTTATCAGAATTAGCCAAGAGGGATTTCGCTGCTGCAACATCAACTTTATCTGATCTTTCGACAAAAATAGACGAAGAGGATAAAAAAATTTCTGCCAGTATAACGATTCCACAAAATATTCCCGAGTCAAACGCACCGCCCGGCTCTGGTTATGCCAGACAAAGTGTCAACATCGAAGGGCTGGGGACATATATGGTAAGCCTGGTGGCGGCAGACTTGGGAAGTACAAAGGTAATAGTCGATACGGCCGCGGACTCGGATTGTTCAAATGACTGTCCGGTTCTACCTTTGGCTACTTATGTTTCAAGAAACGGGGCGTTTGCCGGAGTCAACGGCAGCTATTTTTGTCCTGCGGAATATCCAACTTGTGCTGGAAAAACGAATTCCTTTGACCTTCTAGTTATGAATTACAAAAAAACCTACTTTAATTCGGGAAACAACGTCTACAGCGGAAATCCTGCAGTTATATTCGGCGATAGTTACATTCGATTCGTTTCTGCTGCATCCCAGTGGGGTAGGGATACTTCTCCAAATGGGGTTTTATCAAACTATCCATTATTAGTTCAGGGCGGAAATATTACTTTCGGCGGTGACGATGATCCGAAAAAAGGGAGTAAGGGCGGCCGAAGCTTCGTCGCTAACAAAGGAAATACCGTTTATATTGGAGTTGTTCACAATGCAACGGTCGCTGAGTCAGCTCGTGTTATGAAAGCGCTTGGAATGGAAAATGCTCTAAATTTAGACGACGGTGGGTCAACGGCACTTTGGTCTGGTGGCTACAAAGTCGGCCCCGGGAGAAACCTTCCCAACGTAATTTTGTTTTTGCGGAAGTAAAGCCGATCATTTAAGAACTACTTTGTGGCACTGTAGTTTGAGATGATGCATTGGCTGTATTCTTACTTAAAAGGTAATCATCTACTTCCTTTACCAACTGGTGGGGTTCGTAATTGGCTTTGAGAATACATTTATTTGCGCCAATTTTCATTGCCTCATTGGTTTCATTCCCACTCCCCAAATTTGTCATTACAAAAACCGAGGTTTTTGATTTTGGGGATGCTATTGACCTTATAATCCTTAAAACGTCTAGTCCGTTGACTCTGGGAAGCATTATATCAAGAAGAATTATGTCATAATTTCTTGTTTTAAATAAGTTTAGTGCCTCGTCTCCATCAGCTGCTTCGTCTACCTCATAATTCGCATTCAAAAAACTTTGTCTATACAAAGATCTGATATAAAAATCGTCTTCGATTATAAGAATTTTTTTCATAAAAAGTCCTAATTAACTCTATCAAACTTTACGTGTATTTTCCAAACTCATTTGTCAAACTAGCCAGGTTTGAGCGCCGAGGAAAGTCGGCCACGGCAGAAATTTCCCTAATGCAATACTTTTTGTGGGGGAATCAACGGGTGCAAAGCTAGTCCACCCTGCCTGTCGGCAGGCAGGCCGACTGGTGAATTCCTATTGACATCCGTTACTCTCAACTGTTTCGCTTCTAACTTGATATAATATTCCTCACATGTACTCGGAAGTAATTTTTGATGTCGAAACGAAAAAGTTATTCGGGGATATCAAGGGAAACGATCCTGGAGATTTAGGCGTTTCAATTGTTTCGCTTTACAAAAGAAAAATTGATGAAGATTATAAAGAGGTCAAGGGAAACATACTTTCATTTTGGGAAAAAGATTTCCCAGAAATGTGGCCGATTTTTCAGGGGGTGGATAGAATAATTGGTTACAATTCGATCGGATTTGACACTCCCGCTTTAAAACCATACGCAAATTTTCCGTTTAGCAAACTACCCCATTTCGACATTATGCTTAAAGTCAAAGAAATATTCGGACGGCGTATACCAATGGATGCAATTGCCAAGGAAACTCTGGACCGCGAAAAAAAAGAAACCGGGCTTGAAGCCGTATATTTTTGGCAAAAAGGCGACAAAGAAAGTTTGGAACGTTTAAGAAAATACTGCGAGGACGACGTAATAATAACCCGTGATATTTATGACTATGTTTTAAAAAACGGCTACCTTTTATTCAAAGACAAATGGAACACTCTCCAGAAAGTCGAACTTGATTTTTCTTATCCGAAAACCGACTCTCCCGAAAAACAAATAGGTCTATTTTGAGCATGAAGGCCAAATGTGTTGTTGGCCAATTGACAATACAAATGCCGCAGTTTCTATTGATTCTCTTGCTCCGAAGCGAAGGTCAATATTCGGATCCTTCCCCATCATATTCCTATACTTTTCCCAAGTGTTTTCGTGGAATTGATACATTCCGGCATAGGGAGGTGCCCAAACTCCCCGATTAAAATGCGATTCGCAGTAGGCAATTCTTTCAAGTTCTTCCTTATCTACATTGTAGGTACTTGAAAACTCAGCAAATAATGGCATTAAATCGGCTGGAACTATCAAAGCGGGTAGTGGGGAAGGTCTTGGAATCGGTGTTAGTGTGGGAGTAAGAGTCGGCGGCAGTACGGGGGTTGGGGAAGGCGACGGAGAAGGTGTAGGGAAATCTGTGGGTGAAACAAATACCTGTTCGGATTCTTGAGAAAGAACTTCCTCTTTTAAAGCTAATTTCTCATTAAAGAGGCGTAGTGAATTATAACCCAGAATTATTCCTACAAAAAAAATAGGAATTCCTAATTTATACATGCCTATTAATTAAAAGTCTTTGAGTGTAAACTCTTTAACCAGTTTTTTCTCTTTTTCGCCGACATATGCCCTAATTTCAATGTATTTTTCGATTCCAGAACCCTTAATTTTTTTCTTAAGAAGTTCGTCAACCTGAAATACGCCGGCCGAGTTATTCATCTCGATAACAATCCTTATTGGTTTATCTTCCCCTTTTCCGATAACCACGTTATTTATAGCTGTTGCTGATATTGAATAAATATCAATTCTTCCTGATTCATACGGAATTCGGCTCCGCCCCTCACTCATATCAAGAGCGTCGGCAACTCTAACTATTCCCGCCTCTAAAGTATAAGGATTTCCGCCGCTTCTGTGGGCTATTATCGCTTGAAGAGTCTCCGATATAACAACCGTTATTTCTTTTACCGGCATAAAGTCAAGAACTTCGTGTAGCAGGTTGTTTGCAAGAAATAAACTAAATTCTTCATGTCCCTCCCGTGATATACTCATTCCCAAATCGTGAAGTATGCTGGCCAAAAAAATAACTACTTCTGCGTGTTCGTAAGACAACCCAAAATCTTTTTCAATGGTCATCTTAACATTCTCCTGATTTAGTATTCTTGCCAGCCTCAAAGAAATATTTGCAACAATCTGAAAATGCACAACACCGTGATCGCTCATTCCCAATCTTTGCATTGCATTAACGTTTATCACATCCCACAAAGCATAGATCTCGCTATTAAGGTTTATTCTTTCAACAACTTTTTCGAGAATCTTATTTTTGTTAAGAGGAACGTGGATTTTGATTTCTTTTTGAGGATTTTTCTTCACAACTAGGGTAGTTTATACCAAAAATACTTTAATTTGCATCTACCAAAAGCATTTTTGGGGATCAAAATCACTAATGAGAGTTGCAAATTCGAGTTAGTGGAGTTTACAACTATTTAACTTTATCTTCTATCTTCACTTTTTTTGCATTTCTAATGGCCATTTCGTTTAACCCGAAATGGTGAGCGATTTCGTGAATGACAGTATCCCGTACGTTTTTCCTGATGTCTTCCGGCGTACGCGAAATCATTAAAATTGGTATCTTAAAAATGGTAATTTTATCCGGCAAAATCTCTCCTATTCCGTACCTTCCCCTCCTTGTTTGAGGAATACCTTCGTAAAGACCTAAAAGTAATCCTCGCTCTCCCCGCTTTCCCAATATATGGCTTTGTGAACGGGAAGGCCAATCAGACGTAATAATAGCTACATTATCCAATTTATCTGCAAACTCTTTAGGCAACAAACCTAGTGCTTCTTCGACGAGCTGTTCAAACTCACTATCATGCATGATGTGTATTGTATTATACTCAGGGGAGATGATAAATATGGACGGATATCATGCTAATATAGAAAAGTTAACTCTCACAAATTCAAACTTTCGCAAAGTTCTATATACCGGGAAATACGCCCAGCTTGTTGTAATGAGCTTGGCTCCGGGTGAAGAAATTGGGCTTGAGGTTCACGAAAATGTTGACCAGTTTTTCCGATTCGAACAGGGAACAGGTAACTTCAACCGAAGGTAAATGCATAAAGTTCGAGGTTCCCGTCAAGGAATTCGAGTTTGAGAACGTGCTGGCCTGCACCACCTGCTTGAATCAGTTTATAAAGTCGGTCCTTTTCAACCGTAACTATGCCATCCTTTACATCTTCTCCAGCATCATTGCCAGTTAATAATTTATCATCCAAATAAACTTTAACTTTTGCTTCATTGCCCGCCGTAGCCTCGGCTGAAGCGGGTCTCATCACTAGAAATACATCTTTTGCCTCATATGCCAAAACTAAAGTTGAGCCTTGAAACGGCATCGAACGTTCTTCTTCTATTTGCCAATCTCCAGAAATCGCAAAGTGATGTAGAACTATATCTTCAGGCAATTTGTAAGTTTTTT